>Ga0194054_10001373_pt1 | contig 11681 bp, 9 predicted proteins | sample SepL2210m_MetaG_FD_163628 | JGI IMG/M metagenome (GOLD analysis project Ga0194054, IMG submission 163628) | Anoxic zone freshwater microbial communities from boreal shield lake in IISD Experimental Lakes Area, Ontario, Canada - Sep2016-L227-10m | ecosystem: Environmental > Aquatic > Freshwater >... | reverse complement strand
GCATTTTCTGATGTCGCTGTTTACACCCATAAATTTCGGTCCAGCGTGCGGTATTGAATCGCCTCGCTCAGGTGATGGGCGGCGATGGCGGGGGCGGCTTCGAGGTCGGCGATGGTGCGTGTCAATTCATCGGGGTCAACTCTTGAATCTTGACAGTTCATCGGGGTCAACTCTTGAATCTTGACAGCATTTTCTGATGTCGCTGTTTACACCCATAAATTTCGGTCCAGCGTGCGGTATTGAATCGCCTCGCTCAGGTGATGGGCGGCGATGGCGGGGGCGGCTTCGAGGTCGGCGATGGTGCGCGAGACTTTGAGGATGCGGTCGTGGGCGCGGGCGCTGAGATTGAGCTCGTGCATGGCGGTGCGCAGGAGTTCCAGGGAATCGTCGTCGAGCTGGCCGTGGACTTTGAGCGCCTTGCTGGTCATCCGGGCGTTGCAGGTGATGGCGGGGGTAGCGTCAAAGCGCTTCTGCTGGATGGCGCGGGCGGCGAGGACGCGTTCGCGGATGGCGGCGGAGGGCTCGGCGGTGTGCTTGGAGGTGAGTTCCTTGAAATGGACGGCGGGGACTTCCACATGGATGTCGATGCGGTCGAGCAGCGGGCCGGAGATGCGCTGGCGGTAGCGCTGGACCTGCATGGAGGAGCAGCGGCACTCGCGTTTGAGGTCGCCAAAGAACCCGCACGGACATGGATGCGTTGCCTTTTTGCAAGGTGACATTACGTGGGGTGCGTTGCCTGCATGGGCCATACTTTACCGAAAAGAACGGGTATCCGGCCACTCCAAAAACAATCGGCGAAGCGATTCGCAAACGCCGCCTCGACCTGGGCCTCAAGCAAACCGAAGCGGCAAAACTGATCGGCTGCAACGAATTGACCGTCGTCAATTGGGAGAAGGGACACACCGCGCCCCGCATCAATCACCTGCCCGGAGTCGTCGCGTTTCTGGGATACAACCCGCTTCCGTCCGGCGATGGGATCGCCGCGCGGCTGGTAGCCTTTCGAAAGGCACGGGGCGTGAAGCAAAACGAATTCGCCCAGGCATTGGAAATTGACCCAAGCACCCTGGCGAAATGGGAACGCGGCGAGCGTGAGCCAAAAGGAGTGTTTCTTGACCGCGTTGCGGCGGTGATCGGTGCGTGAGAAAGGGTACGATCCAGAACGAGTTATCGACCTTCGAGTGGGTGAATTTGGAAGTGTCAGGTGCTTGACGGAGTGCGGCTCCACTTTGAAGATGTTGAGCATCATAGCCAAAGAAAGTAGCGTTTCTGACCCGATTCACAGCGGGATTTAGTCGGGGCTGAGAAGGGACATACCGCGCCCCGCGTGGAATCACACGGCCGGAATCGCCGCGTTTTTAAGCTCTTGTGTTGGGCATTCGTCGATGGTTTCGGGATTACTCTGAGCAGCCAAGGCGTTCTGCTTCTGGATTTCTCGATAAAGTTCTCCGCGAAAAATGGGAATTTCGCGTGGAGCCCCGATTCGGATTCGGACGGTGTCGCGTTCGATGCGCGTGACCATAATCTCGATATCGTCCCCAATTATAATGGTTTCTCCTATTTTGCGGCTAAGTACGAGCATAGAGGAAGTCTTTTTTTGGAATGCGACGCCCGGTTACCTTTATGCACTGCCAATTGGTGCGATCAACCTGATCGCACTCTTCCGTTCGAAGCAAATCTGCCGGTGAGAAAAGCGAAACTTGGTGGGAATGGAAAGCATTTTTGCGTCATAACTGGAGCAAAATACACGGTCGGATCAAATTCGATTCCGACTTCCGTGGGCCTTTGCCTTTTCATTGCCCTCGGTGGGCGAAATACCGATCGGCCCGTTCTTCACGCCCCCTTCCGAGCGACCACCAAATTGCTATATCCGCGATAGACAAGTTCCTGGCGCTCAACAGTAAATCCCACGCTACGGAAAGCTTCTGCAAACTCCTCGCCCGTATGGGTCCAATATTGCCCCGCCCGCTGCGCATCTGCGATCTTCTTGTTTGCCTGGAAAATTCCACGCGCCTTCCACATTTTCTGGGCCGCCTTACGATAACCGTCCTTCTGCACCAACTCTCGCCAGAAATAGCTTCTCCAATCGGCAATGTCCATTACCCGACCCAAGTCGCACGCAAAGATCAACCCGCCATTGCCAAGCCAGCCATGCAGCTTCTCCAAGAACGAAATCGGGTTCGGCAGCGTGTAAAGCACATGCACCAGGATTACCGCTTTCAAGCTTTGCTCCGTAAACGGCAGCTCGTCCGCGCTCGCCGACATGACCTTTATGTTCGACACGCCCTCCCGGTTGAGCTTTTCAATCGCGCGCCGCTGCATCACGGGTTCAGGCTCGCTGTGAATGATCGACACTCCAGGAAAGAGCTTCGCGGCCTCGATGGTGAAATTTCCTGTTCCCGCCCCCACTTCGAGAACAGTATCTCCGTCGGCGAGAGGCCACCGGCCAAACTCTTCACGAAAGCATTGCAGCAAATCCTGGTACGCAGGAGTTTCCGTTGCCATCAAATCATAGGTTTCCGCGTAATCGTTCCAGTTTGTCATAATATAATATTAAAGAATCAAGGCGTTGAATTAAGTCGGGGCTGAGGGCCTACGAGCGCCACAATTTCCCGGTGATGGTGCTTCCCTTCCACAATCCATCCACCACCTCAAGATCACCCCAGGCTGGCACTTGCTTCCGAGATTCCGATCCCTCGACATCAGATGCGCCATGGGCTTCCGGATCGATAGACCTCAAAATCTGGTAAGCCTGAGCAAAGTGCGGTTGCAGCAATTCCATCAGTTTGGATTCTCTTTCCGTAAAAGCAGAATCTCGATTGGCAGAAACGGCGACGATGCGGTCTGGCAGCGGAATGATGGCGGACAATTGGTGACGAATGCCCAAGAACTGCCAAAACTCGTTGTAAAATGCTGTTTCCGAGAATTCACGTTCCGATAGAAAATCGCTGATTTGCACAACGGTCCGAACTCCACCCGATTTGCGGTAAATTACACCGGGATGCTCCGCATACCAGTGGTTCCAGCGTTCCAGAAAATCCTCACGGGAAATGGGCAGAGGTTTGTCGATTGCATTTACGATGACACCGGTTTTGTAATCGATCTCGTCGAATGAAATGCAGATGCTCGGAAACAAGGAGGAGAGTGCTGCATGAGCCATGGCTGGAAACGATTTGAATGACGCGGTTGCATACAGGTGAAGCAAAGCGCGATTGAATGCTTCGGCATCAGAAGGGTATGAACGCTTTTTCACAACTGTAAGTCATTTGTGACCGAACCGTTGGTCACCCCGTATATTGCGAGGTATGTTTCTGTTTTCCTCCCGGTTGAAAATGCGGTAACAAGAGGGGGCTGCCCCCAAAGAGAGTTGAAAACCCATGCGCATTTCATCTGATCTCCTGTCTCGATTGTCCGAGGCGATTTTACGGTTGTATGCTCCAGCGTCTCTGAGCGAAGTCCCCACGAAGTTCCTTGGCGCCGTCCGTGGGCTGCTGGATTGCGAGCATTTGTGTTACAACGAATTTGGCCCAAACCATTTTTGCGGCATCCTCGAACCGGTCATCAGCCCCGAACTCAACAACACCTTTGCCGCGCTTGCCGACCAGCACCCAAGCATTAAAAACGCCAGGCGCAGCAAATCCGCCCAAGCTGTTAAAATCTCGGACTTCGTGACGGGAAGACAGTGGCAGCGGACCGAGCTGTACAACGAATTTTTCCGAAAGCTCAACATCAAGCACCAGATGGCCTTCCTGTTTTCCACGGAAGGGATCGAGGTCGGCTTCGCCGCCAACCGCGAGCGCCAGGACTTTTCGGAGACGCACCGGTTCCTGCTGACCTTATTGGCGGCGCATCTTTCCCAAGCGCTCCAAAACGCCAGGGCGATGGCAAGGTTGCACAGGATCGCCGATGTCGGAGGTGGCGGCGGAACGATCATTTTTTCCGAGGATGGCTCCCTACTGTTTTGCTCCCAAAAAGCGACGGAGTGCGTGGCCCGCTTCTTTGGCCCGATAAAAGCCAACCGACTCCCGGAGGACCTTCATCGCTGGTCCAAACGGGGGCTCGGATTTCCGAACCGCGACGGCCTCCTCTCGGGTGCGTTGGCTCCCCTCACCAAGGAGGGTGAAACCTCCACGCTGACGGTTCGATTGGTGCCCAATCACCTGGTCAACGAACACACTCTTGTCCTTGAGGAACACGTTCACAGTCTGCCGCATTCGGTTTTCAAAGACTTCGGGCTCACCGGTCGGGAGGCCGAGGTGTTGAGTTGGGTGACTCAGGGGAAGACCAATCCAGAGATTGCGATCATTCTCGGGATCAGCGTCAAAACAGTGGGGCATCACGTCGAACACATCATGAATAAGTTGGGCGTCGAAAGGCGAGGGGGAGCCGCTCTCTGGGCTCAACAGACCCTGCGCCTTTACGCCGTCTGAGGGCATTCTTTCACCCGGCGCATTCGCTGCCCATAGGGAAGTCTCCCTATTCCAGACTTCCACGGTTCCCGCTCTACTTGGCACCGCACTGGAGGCCCACACTCACGGATTTGAGGATCCGTCAGGGATGACGATCTTCACGGATGAGAGTCTAGCTCAAGGCTGACAACGCCCGGGTGAGAATCAAGGATTGCATTCTCACCCGGGTCTGCCGGCCAGCTCTCGATTCAGGCCAAAGCTCCCCATCACGCCGGAGTGTCGTCATCGTCGTCCCTCTTTGACGGGAACACGCCCCGAGCAATCAGGATTTGCTGCACAAACGCGGGGCCTTCCACGGCTTCGTAGAATTTAGCGTCTCGTACAAGCTGTTCGATTTCGTAAGCGTCGGTATACGACCACCCTCCAAAGAGTTCCATCACCGCCGCCGCATACCGATTTGCAACCTGCCCGGCGAAAAGTTTCGCCATATTGATGCGGTGCAGACTTGGCGCATTATCATCCCAGTCCTTGGCGGCAGACATAATGAGCTGCCAGGCCGCCTCCTTCTCCGTCTCGATCTGCGTGAACAGATTCCGAATCACTGGCTGAGATAACAGGCTCCTCCGGAGAATGATCCGTTTCGACAAGTAATCCATTCCGACCTCACCCGCCCTGGAACATAACCCGATTGCGCCCGCAGCGAGGAGGCACCGGCTTCGCTGTAAAACCCGGTAAGAAAACTCCCGCGCGGTTCCCTCTTCTCCAATTCGATGTTCAGTGGGGACAAAAACATCCCGCAGCGAAATGGGACACGTTCTCACGGCATTTTGACCGAACTTTTTATGAGGCGCGTCGATCTGTAATCCGTCAGATCCTCCCGGAACATAGAACAGGGACAACCCTCGGCTTGAGCGCCTTACGTGCTCAAGCCGGGCCACCACGACAAAATGCTTGGCGTCGGGGGCATTCGTCACGAAGCACTTGTCCCCGTTGAGAATGTAGCCGCCTTCAACTACCCTGGCGGTGGTTTGAATGTTGGACAAATCACTGCCACCCTCTTTCTCCGTCATTGCAAACGCCGACCATTCCCCGTTTTGGGTTATGCTCCGCGCATAGGTTCGGCGGAGCTGATCATTCGCACCCAGGAAAATGCACAACCCGGCCATAAAACTGGCCGTAAACGCTGTGGCCAATGCGTAGCAGCCATAGCCAAGCTCGCGCATCACCTCCGCGAGCGCCAAAGTTGTCGCTTCATCACCTCCGAATTCGGCCGGAACTGTCATATTCCAAAGACCCATGGAGTGAAGATCCTTTAAGACATTTTCGGGGAACCGCGCGTTTTTCTCCCACTCCCGATGATTTGGAGCGATATGATTTCCGATATAGTTTTTCAACTCGGGCAGCGTGTTCCGCCCTGAATAGCTTTCATAGTGTGATTTCATAATTACAAGTCCTTTCAAATTTAAACCGCGATTCGATTATCCCAAAACCATTGATATTTTTGAGCGAGCTGCGTGGCGAATTCCGAGAATTTCTCCAAATGAATTAGGAACGCCTCGCTCCCGGCGAGTGAAGCTTGGCCAAACGTTGGCAGGGGTTGACCGGCCCTCGCCACTCGTTTAAACCCAACACGTTCAAAAAACCGGTCCGTTCGAACACGGCGAATGCCGGTCCCCAGGAGCTGATGCGGAGTCGATGCCGTGTGCCAATTGACTACATTTGCAATGAACAGTTCCTGGAGGACATGATGCACGGACCTCGTTTTTTTTGCATCCGGATGCACCGTCCACGAACTGTCGAATGCCAGGATATTCCCTGACGCGTCGCAATCCTTCATAATCGAGTCAACCGCCTCCGCATGCAGCGGAGCGTTGCCAAGCGAGAGCAGCGGCGAGGTTGGAAACGGCAGATTGAATCGCCGACAACGAGCGGAGGTCACCGATTTGAACCCCGTCAACGGCTTCAGTTTTCCATCTTCTTCGGTACAGACAAGAAGATGCGTGGCGATGAAATCATAAGTATCCACAGGAAGCACCCCGTCGGTGTAAACGTCCTTGTAGCCGGTGAGCTTGAGATTGATGATCTCACTAAACAAATATTGGGTTTCTGGACTGGACCACGTATCGTAAGGGCAGTCCATTACCACCACCTTATAAGGCAAGTTAGTCATAGGAATGTTGATCGCTGTAAGTGTCCGTAGAATTAATTTCCTACGTGACAGCGCCGTATCTATCGTGGAATCCCTTACGCCGCTATAGGGAGACATCCCCACATTGCATAGCTTGACGAATTTCGTATTTATGATCGGCTAGACGATTTGCCAAAACGTTTTCTAAATGATGAACGCCAAGACTCGAAAACTCGGACATACGAATACCGATGCCCCATTATTATTAGGCTATGTGCTCTGCTAACGACGATCCATAAACTGCCGCCGAACGCTCCGGGTGTATCGTCAAGGGGCGCATGAACCGGTCCAAGGTTATGCGATTATCAAGGCGAGAAACTCTCCGATTTGGAAACCTGAGGAAAGTTGGCCTCAAGGATGTTACGCCGGAAATGTTCGCCAATGCCTCCCCTATGATCGAAATTCCGCGCCGCCTGATAAATCTCGTAGCTCGTCGGCTACGACATTTATGAAATTTGCGGCTGCCCCATTGCTGCACAGCGATCATCAACAGGTGCCTTGCGGGTAACCGATGGTCGCATTTTCAACAATGCACGCGCGTTGCTCAAGGCGACTCCTTTGGCACACCGCGCCTCGCGACAATCACATGGCCGGAGTCGCCGCATTTCTGGGATACAACCCACTTCCATCCGGCGAAGCAATCGCCGCCCGTCGGATTGCGCGCCGCGAACCGATTCCCATCAAAAGTCCATATTTCTGTCATCCCGTCTTGACTCATAAAACGCCGGTGAAAGAGTGAGCGGCCATAGCCAAAGAAAGTCGCGTTTCTGACCCGGTTCGCAGTGAGATTTGGTTGGGCTGAAAAACAAATCTTTTCGAGGTTGACGGGGACAGCACTGGATGGAGGAGGGCCCGTGTGTTAGAACGTTCGGATGGTAAGGCGCAAGTCACAATCGCGTGGCCCCTGCAGCCCAGAAGCTTTCTTCGGTGTTTATTTTTCGTTTGGGCGTGTTTTTCATGGCCTATGGTATGGTTTTGCCGTTGTCGCCCCCTCCGCACAAAACCTCACTTATAAAGTGCGTAACAGATGGCACTGCCTTTGCTATTGGTTGGCTTTTCCGCTATTCCCGCGGGTTCCAAAAGACATACGAGCTTTCCCCAAGCTTTACATATGACTTTGAGGTTGGAATACATCCAAAACAAAATCCAATCAGTCCAATTGTTAATCTTCTCGAATCTTCGGACGGTTTTGTAATGCAGAAATCCGAAAACAGTGGACCGTTGAACTTGAAATGATCCCGAAACGGATGTGGAAACTGGCTCGCTGAGCCACGTAGGCTTTCATCTGAAATAACCTGTTGGAATAGCCAATCCCTAATTGATTGTTCAATACGGTATTTCATTATTGTATAAGAAACCCCGCGGATATACATTGCCGGAAAAGGGTTCGCAGCAATATAGCCGAAAAATATCAGCCCCAAGCCAATCACTGCAGTTAACCGCCTCCGAAAGAGGGCGGCGGCCAAAGCAACGAGAAATATGAAAAAACAAACAAAAGGGACAATAAACAGTTCCAGGCCCATTACCATTTTGGTGCCATCCCAGTAGAATATCGCAGATCCTAACATAATAGAAAATGCAACCAAGAGCAAGAGTAAAGGCGTCGGGAGATACTTCATATTCAAAGCTCGATACGTCATTTGTTGGAACAGGGAGATTTGCCGTTAGAATTCGAGTTCCAATAATTATAACCCACCGCCGTCCACGCATATATTGCATCGGTCGGGAGAGTGGAATAAATCAGAGCTTTCCACATAGCGTCAGCTTTATCCGCTAAAAAGAGCGGCCAGCCAGCTCTTGCAAATCCTTCTCCAACGCCAATATAATTTATCTCTCCTGGCAGGAAATATCCTTCTGTTAGTCCGGGATATGCAGAGCCGGTATATTTCCAATAAACAGTGTCCGGTGGTGCTCCTTTTAGTGAAGCGTCACCAGTAAGGGCGTATGCCGTTGTCGTTTTAAAGGCAGTATCAGCTTTAGGGGACATCATCCATATTGCCCACGATGATACATCGGAAGTAAAACTAGGAGCATTGCTGTGGTTTCCATAAGACGATGCCAAGGAAGTTTGAAGAAATGAGTCTCCAAAAGTTACAAAGCGACCTGGAGCATCCGTTCCCCTTATCCCCGTTGTGACGAGGGCACCCGTCGGAGTATTGGTTACGTTATACCAAGCAGCGCTTGTAGCGTTTAGCCCAAACGGGTCCATTCCATTCACCGGATCGCCGCCGCAATACCCGTATAGATTCATCCCACCTCCAAATCCAATCGGATCGGCATTCAAAAACCTGCGTGTCTCCGGGCTGTAATACCGCGCCCGCATGTAGCAAAGGCCGTTCGAGTCAGTCTGCACGCCATGGGCCCCGTTGAAGAAGAACGGCGTGGCCGTGGTTCCTGTGCGGCTGACGATCTCGCCGTAGTCGCCATAGACGACGCGGTCCGTGACATTCCCGCTTCCGTCCGTAATCGCCACGGTGCTGCCACGGCTGTCGGAGTGATAGACTTGGAGCCCGTCGCCCGTATCGCCGTAGAGGAGCATCCCGTTCGCATACACGTAGCGCGTGGTTCCTAAGGCGCTTGCAGCGAGCAGCATGCGGGAGAGTGCGCCTTGGGGGTCGTTCACATAACTTGTAGTCACCCCGTTCGCCGTCTGCGCCACACGCCGGTTCTCGGCATCGTAACTGTAGGTTGATCCTCCTGCGCCCGTGAGCCGGTTGCGCGCATCAAAGGCAAACGAGGCAAGGGAGCCGCCAAGCGGCCCGGTGGTGAGGTTCCCATCGGGATCGCTCACGCACGTTTGCCCGTTCCAGGTGGCCAGGCGGTTGTCGTCATCGTAGGTCATCGTCGCCGCTGCAATCGACGTTGCCGAAAGGGTCGGCGTGGCCGTCTCGCGCGCAATGCGGTTCAGCGCGTCGTAGCCCAGATCGAACCGGCTGATCACGTTCCTCCCCGACGTGTCGCAGATGAGGTTCACCCGGCCGGCTGCATCGTAGCCGTAGCTGCGCACGGTGCCGTTGGGCAGCGAGACCGCGCTCAAGCGGCTGTGGGCGTCGTACCCAAACTGAGTCACCCGGTTGGCCCAGTCGGTCACGGTTTGCAGGCGGTCCGCGCTGTCGTAAGCGTAAGTCACAGTCTTGCCGTCAGGATAGGTCAGCGCCGTCAAATTGCCAGCCCCATCGTACGCATATTGAAGCTGATTCCCCGACCCATCGGTGAACCGTTTGAGCCGGTCCAACCCGTCGTATTCCCTCGTGAGAGTTGCATTCCCCTCCGTAACCGTCCAAAGCCGCCCTTTGGCATCGTAATCGAAGGAGATCGTTCCAACAGGATCGACGATTTGCCGGAGCTTTTGATCGTCGAAGTAGGTAAGGGTCGCGGTGTTCCCGGAGGGTTGTTTGACAGTCCAGAGGAGATCCCGGGCGTCGTAGGTTCTTTTCGATTCCCGCAGCAACGGCGTCGTAAGGGTATCGACCTGATTAAGCGGGGTGAAGGACCAACCGTAGCTCTTTCCGGCGAAATTTGTCAGGCCGGTGACGTTGCCCGCCGCGTCGAACGCATTGGAGCCCGTCTTCGCAAGCGAATTGACCGTGGTCCGGAGCCGGCTTGCCGCATCGTATTGGAACTGCGTCACTTCCCCGAGCGCGTTGGTGGTCCGGTCAACTCGGCCTGACGCGTCGCAATGATTTTGCGTCTGGGCCCCGCTCGGTTCAGTCGTGCCGAGCAGTTTCTCCATCGGAGAAAAAGTCGCCTCCGCAGTGTTGCCAAAGCGATCTGTTCCCCGCCACCGCAGTCCGCGTGCGTCGAACTCGTTGACGCCGCCGAATCCAAGCGCATCGGTTGCCGTCAACATTAGTCGGCGACGATCATATCCAAACCCCATCGCATGCAGGTTCGGATCGCCAAGGGTCGAAACCTGGCTGCTCTGAAGATCGCCGCGCAGGTCGTAAGTCGGAGTTGCGACCGACCCATCCGCGCGAATGATCTTTTTGGGGCTCCCGTGGGCATCGTATTCAAACTGGATCACGTCGCCGTTGGGCGCCGTGATCTTTTTCACCAAACCCTTCGAGTTTCCGTCCTGGTAATATTCGTAACCCGTCGTGCGGCCCGCGGCATCGATCACCTGTTGCAAATGATGGCTGGCATCGTAATCGAACTGGGTCTCTTTGCCCGCGGGGTCTATCCGCTTCTTCAGGTGATTTTGCGCATCATAACGGTATTCCTCCCGATGCCCGTTCGGATTGGTCACGAAGCGCAGATTCTGTGCGCCGTCATATTCGAGCAGCGTCTGGTTTCCCCGTGGATCAATCGTTCCCACGAGGTGATCCTGTCCATCGTAGGTCATCGCAGTGCATCCGCCTGCCCCGTCGATTACGCTCGTGTTGCGGCCCCTCTCGTCAAAGAGATACGTCGTCACTTCGCCGGTCGGCTTGGTTTCTGTCGTGCTCCGCCCAGTGATGGCATATAGCCACGCTTTCCCGGAGTCCCCCTCGCTGAGTTGCTGACAAACCCGGCCTGAATTGTCGTATACGTTGGTTGCCACCAATTCCCCGAGTTCATTGTAGATTTTCCAGAGTTTGCCGGATGTGTTGTAGGCGTAAGACTTGGCGTAATTCTCAGGATCGAACGCGCCCACCAACTGCCCATCGGCATCGTAGGTGTAGCTGACGGACCTTCCGGTGGAATCCGTGACCGTGTGCAGCAACCCGTTGCCGGGTCCGCTGGTATAATAGGCGAACGAGAGCGTGCGCCCGTAGCAATCGGTTACTGAAGTCAATTTTCCGCTCGCAACGTCGTACTGGTAGGACAGCGCTTTCCCATCCGCATCGGTATAGGAGGCGATCCGCCACGACGAATCGAATTGAATCGTTCGCCCAAAGCGTTCCTCGATGCGGAAGCGATTCGTGGAGGGATCCTTCAGCAACTGCGCCGTGATGCCTGCGGGAGAAGCATAGGAACCATCCGCGCGCCGCGTGAAGCGAAGGTTTTTGCGTCCGTCAACCAAGACCATGGTGTTGTGCTGCAACTCGTCCATGGCCCAGTCTGCAACGAGGCACATGGTGACCCAGCCTTTAGCAGACCCCTTATCG
>Ga0194054_10001372_pt1 | contig 11698 bp, 11 predicted proteins | sample SepL2210m_MetaG_FD_163628 | JGI IMG/M metagenome (GOLD analysis project Ga0194054, IMG submission 163628) | Anoxic zone freshwater microbial communities from boreal shield lake in IISD Experimental Lakes Area, Ontario, Canada - Sep2016-L227-10m | ecosystem: Environmental > Aquatic > Freshwater... | reverse complement strand
GTCCAGAAGGTCTCGTAAAAATCTCCGATCTGGAAAAAGAGTATCGAGTCGCCGCATTCTTTTTTGAGCGTATGATATTGCTCCATTACGGGAGTCAGGCGTTTTCCACTGCCTTCATTCCCAGCTCCGGTCTCCTGCGGCATGGTGTGTACAACTAGGAAAACCGATCAGAAATATCTCGCGGTATGACAATGCAACCCTGGTTAATTTTTGGGATTCATCTTAAGAACACCATTGCCACCCGTAAGAATGGAAGGTTAATAGCAGTCACGAAACGATGTATATACATGACTGATGGTGGAAAACCATGCATTGCGGTTCTTGAGACAACGATGGGAACTATTTCTATAGAACTCGACAACAATATGCCAATCACTGCAGGGAATTTTGAAAAACTCGTAAAACAGGGATATTATGACGGGGTTATCTTTCACCGTATCATCGATGGTTTTATGATCCAGGGTGGTGACCCGACCGGTACCGGGTGCGGAGGTCCGGGGTATGCAATCCCTGATGAATTTACACCCCCAAGCAAAAACAACCGTGGCACCATCTCGATGGCGAATTCCGGGCCAAACACGGGGGGGAGCCAGTTTTTCATCAACCTGGTAAACAATAATTTCCTTGATGGTCGTCACCCGGCATTCGGAAAGGTCACATCCGGGATGGATGTGGTGGACAAACTCGCTAAAGTTCCAAAGGATGGCAGTGACAAGCCTAAAACTCCTGTAAAAATAATTAAGGCAACAATGCAGTAAGATTTCATTTAATTTTTTTCATACCGTTGGACTGGGGTTTCAAAAACATGCCCTGGTACTCCATTTGGTACCGTTTTAGTCGTATGCACATGTGGTACGATATCCTGTGGGAGGGATTTACCCAAACGGTCTGATTTTTATTTTCAGCCTATCAATCTCCGGGGAAATACACAAATAAGCATATGACCAATGGACGGGTATGCAGTTCCATGAAGATGGGGGTTCAGCAGGGAAGATGGGGGCTCAAAAACCAAACCGGCTCTCCGGGGAAAGCAGCCCCTACCTGCTCCAGCATGCATACAACCCGGTTGAATGGTACCCGTGGGGTGATGAGGCATTCCAGCTGGCAAGGGTCCAGGACCGGCCTGTTTTCCTCTCGATCGGGTATTCGACCTGCCACTGGTGTCACGTGATGGCACATGAATCGTTTGAGGACGATGAAGTGGCTGCCCTGCTGAACCGGGCGTTTATCTGTATCAAGGTGGATAGGGAAGAGCGTCCTGATATTGATGCCCTCTACATGACGGTGGCCCAGGCGCTCACGGGATCGGGGGGCTGGCCACTCACCATCATCATGACACCCGACAGGGAGCCTTTCTTTGCGGCGACCTATATCCCGAAGAAGAGCCGGTTCGGATCGAACGGTCTTCTTGACCTCGTACCGGCGATCGAAACGCTATGGAAATCCCGGCGAGGTGATGTCCGGGAAACGGTGGAAAAGGTTACCCGCGCCCTTCACCACGGGCAGAGAACGGGGACGGGCTCACCCGGTACCGAAACACTCCTCGATGTAGCATACAGTGACCTTGCACTGCGGTTCGATGCGATCAACGGCGGGTTTTCCCGTGCACCTAAATTCCCGACGCCTCACACCCTATCGTTTCTTCTCCGGTATTGGAAGAGGACTGGTAAAGAAAACGCACTCGTGATGGCTGAAAAAACTCTTCACGCAATGTCAAACGGGGGAATTTACGACCATCTCGGGTACGGGTTCCACCGGTATTCAACAGATTCGCGGTGGTTCGTGCCACATTTTGAGAAAATGCTCTATGACCAGGCATTACTTGTGACCGCCTATACGGAAGCGTACCTTGCCACCGGAAACAGTTCGTTCCGTAACACCGCAGAGGGATGCCTCACGTACCTCCTCCGCGATTTGCGTGACCCCAAAGGTGGATTCTATTCGGCTGAAGACGCTGATAGCGAAGGAGTAGAAGGGAAATTTTATCTCTGGAAAAAGAACGAGATCGAGGAAGTGCTTGGCGATGAGGCCCCCGCGTTTATCAATGCCTACCACGTAAAGTCAGCAGGGAATTTCCCCGCGCAGGATACCGGGCAACGGTCAGGAGAGAATATCCTGCACCTCTCGGTCCCACTGGAACAGCAGGTAACAACTGCCCGGGTGCCGGAAGAGGGGAGTGTTGCGAGTTTTTCATGTGCGCGGGAACGCCTATTCACCCGGCGCAAGGGTCGCGTCCCACCCAAAAAAGATGACAAGGTACTGACTGACTGGAACGGTCTTGTCATCTCAGCCCTTTCACGTGCAGCCCGCGCATTCGGGGGTGACCAGTACCTCGAAGCCGCAACCGGTGCCGCGGATTTCATCCTTGGTACGATGCAGTCCGGCACCGGGGAACTCTTTCACCGGTACAGGGATGGAAAACCGGGCATCCGCGGGGTGGCATCTGACTACGCGTACTTTTGTGCAGGTCTCCTGGACCTGTATGAACTTACCTTTGTGCCTGGATACCTGGAGGCTGCGATCAGGACCGAGGCATATTTCACGCGCCATTTCCTCGACAGCAGGGGCGGGGGATATTTCACATCCCACGAGGACGAGGTGGACCTCCTTGTCCGGCAGAAAGACATCTATGACGGTGCGCACCCTTCGGTAAACTCCATCGCCATGAAAAATCTTGTGAGGCTTGGGCTAATGACTACCAATGCAGATTACCATGCACGGGCATGGGACATTGCAGGGAACTTTTCAACACTTGTTGAACGTTCACCCTCAGGGTATACGGAGTTTCTTTCATCCCTTGGCTTTGCACTTGGACCGGCAGCCAGTGTGGTCATCGTCGGCGATGCCGGGGCTGCCGACACGGTTGCCATGATCGCCGCAATCAATTCCCGGTTTTTACCGTCTATGGTGGTACTCCAGAGGCCCGGTGGGGAGGGATCGTTCGATATTGACCGGATATCAGGCTTTACGGGGGAGATGAGAGAAATCAACGGAAAAGCGACTGCCTATGTCTGTAGAAACCATGCATGTTCCTATCCTGCCATCGGCCCGGATGAAATGATCGCGGAACTTGAAAAAACAACGGAAAAGCCCGGGCTCCAGGCCTCCACAAAAAAAGGTTAGAGATTCTTCAGAGCCACAAGGTCTTTTACACCGGTAAGTTTCCAGACGAGGGACCGTTCTTCTTTTGCAATCGCCTCAGGCGGGTCAAGCGGGGAATGACCAAGCGCGGCAAGGATGTTCATAGAGAGGTGCTTTTCCTTGATTAAATCAATAAAACGCTGACGGATCAGTTTTTTCTCGATTGAATCATGCACCTCCTCCAGGTACCCCTGCATGGTAACGAACGTGTAGCAGGAGAGGTCTTTTGTATATTTTTCCACCTCCACCGAGACATAGGGACTTTTCCTGAAGTATTCGATCTTCTTCCCATATTTTGTTGAGATGAAGTAGATGAACTGGCCGTCAAAAACATAGAGAAATGGGGCAATATAGGGATATTTCTCGCCCTGGAACGCAATACGGCTGATATATCCTTCTTCTATCAGGCGGTCGTATTCCTCTTTTTCCATCCTTGGGATCTTTACAATCTCCATTCCTATCTTATGTGAATATCCGGCGTGGTAGTGATAAAGATTTGTAATTTTATTTCCAGCGCGGTAACCCCAGGGAGACCATACCTGGAAGACACCCGATTGATTATTTGGTATCTTCGATTTACCAATCATGAGTCTGGTCGGGAATGCCTTGTAATCATCCCCATTCATCCGGATGCTCAATCCTGATGTTCCTTCTGATAAAAATTCGTGGCACCGGTTATTTTTCCACGGGAAGACCTGCCGCGGACCAGCCTGCCATTCCACCAAGGATATTTGTCACATGCGGGTAGCCGTGCATTGATAGGAAACTTGCGGCAAGGCAGCCCTTGTACCCCGCATCACAATAGACGACAATGTTTGCATTCTGCGGCACATCGCTGAGATTTTTCGGGAGGTCCCCGACATACCTGTGATGATCACCGGTGATATGCCCAGCTTTTTCCCGGTGACTAATATCGCGGACATCGAGGAGATGCAATTCTTCGGTGGCAGACTCTATTGCAGATTGGAGGTCATACACAGACCATACCCGGTGCCTGTTGAAACGTTCACCTGCCGTATACCACCCCGGGAACCCCCCGGCGAGGTAACCTTTCAGGTTATCGTACCCGAGCCGGACAAAATGTCGTATGACCTGCTCCAGTTCAAGGTTGAAATCATCGATGAGGATTATTGGTGCCTCGTAATCAAGGAACCACCCCATGTATGAAGGCAGGCCTTCACGCCAGACAGAGAGGCTTCCTTTGATATGCCCCGACCCGAAACTTCCGGGAGCCCTGATATCCAGGAGCTGTGCCCCCGTACCTGCCAGTTTTTTCACCTGGTGGTTGCTATAAGGGATAAGGTCCGGGAGGTTTCCGATCAGCGACGGACCTTTCAGGTTGACAACTTCCATGTTCTGAAAATACGGGGGGACGTAATGGTGTTCCCATGTTTTATAATCAATAAAAGCCTGACGGTCCTTCTGGAGAAGGGGATTGGTTTTTTTCTCGTACCCTGTTGTTGTTACCGGGTGGTCAACAATATCACCCCCGCAGACCGACCCCGCTCCATGGGCCGGATACAGCAGGACCGCGTCACCAAGGGAGAGGACCTTGTTCCATATACTATCGTAAAGCATGCCGGCTGCCTCTTTTTCTCTTCCCTTGCCGAATAAATCGGTACGGCCCACATCCCCGGAGAACAGCGCGTCCCCGGTAAATACAAGATAAGGATCACCGGAAACTTTCTTATCCCTGACTACAAGCGATATGCTTTCAGGAGTATGACCGGGGGTCTCGAGCACGGAGATTTCGAGGTCGCCAACCCTGAAGACCTCTCCTTCTTCAACCCTGGTCCCGTAGGAAAAGGCGGTTAGGGGACCGTGATAAATTGCAGCCCCCGAGCGTTTTGCAAGTTCACATGAACCGGTTACGTAGTCTTCGTTCCGGTGTGTCTCAAAAATACAGGTGATCTGCTGATCGTGTTCCCGTGCGATCTCAACGTATATATCACAGTCCCTGCGTGGGTCAATAACTGCTGCTGTCCTGCCGGACCCGATGTAATAAGAGTGGTGGGCGAGCCCTTTCGAAGTGACCTGTCGTAGTATCATCCCTTTGACCTCTTTTACCCTATAGGATCCGCAGGTATAATGGTTGTGGACAATACCTATCTTTCAGGTAGGGAATAACCACATTACTCCGGTACCCGGCAATTCATCACCGCCATGGCAGGCAGAAAGTTACTTATTTTAATGTGATGAAAAGTCCAAGCTATGATAAAGAACCACGTATATATTCTCCTGCTCGTTGTTATTCTTGCGATTTTTAGTGTCGTTGCAGGTTGTACGAATACAGTGGTATCGGAACGGACGTCCTTGGACGGCACCGGTGTCTTGAATCTCCCTGATATGTTCGGGTCATCATTGAAGATCACCGGCGATGACGGGCTTATTTATCTCCCGTCCCCGTTCCCGCGTGACCACTTCAAGAATGGTGACCGGGTTGCATTTTCAGGGTACACGATTTCTGACCCCTATTACCCGGTCCAGGCAGGAATTCCCATTGAGATCGTCCTTATGCGGCAAATCCCGGGCAATTCCGGGTATATCTATGGTGTAGGAAACGTCACCTATATCGCCATTGAAGGAGGTTTTTATGGGATTGTTGTTGATACCGGGGGAGAATCTGGGGCTATACAGTACTTACCGCTGGACCTCGACAAAGAGTTTTCACAGGACGGGATTGTTGTCTCGTTCACTGCGAAGGGGAAACCTGATGCGGTAACAATTGCGCAGTGGGGCCTTCCGGTCAATATTGTCCGGATGAAAAATCTCATCAAGCCCTGAACAATACTCACTTTTTCGGGAGAGTTATGAGGTTTCAATCGACCCTTTTTTTCTTCGCCCGTATTTTTTGCACGATGGAATCAATTACATTGGTTTGGGAGGATATCGTTAGTAAGGATATGCAGATGGCAGATGATGGTACACCCGTTGAACGGATGCAGGACGGGGTCAGGGCTGTAATCTTTGACATGGATAATACCCTCTTTGACCTTATTGGTGCAAAGATGGCTGCATCTAATACCGCGTCGGAGTACCTGGGGAGGGATGACGGCCAGGACTTTTTTGACTACTTTCTCAGGCCTGACTGGGGATTTGAGGACTGGAGAAACATCCGGGATTACCTCCTTGACCGGGACCTTTTTACCATACCCCGTTATTTTGAAGTCTGCAACCTGTACGAGCAGGAGAAACTGAACCATATCTCCCCATACCCCGGGGTCAATCAGATAATTCTTGAAATCCGGCAAAAAGGGATTCCCCTTGGACTTGTTACGGATGCGGATATGTACCATGCAAAACGCCGGCTGGAGAAAGCCGGGCTTTCCGATGCATTTGACCACATCGTCACCTACGAGATGACCGGTCGGAAAAAACCTGATACTGCCCCGTTCCTGCTCGCACTCAGGAAACTTGGCAGCCGAAGTTCTGTGACGGCAATGGTCGGGGACAGCCCGCACCGCGACATTGTACCCGCTCGTGAAGTAGGGATGCGGACTTTTTACGCACGTTATGGTGACCGGTTAGCGGACACCCGCGGGGAAGTCCCCGCAGAGTACATACTTAATACGATTTCTGACCTTCCCCGGCTGCTCTATCCCCTCTTTCAACAACCCTCAAAAATAGAAAAGTAAAGGTCTCCCATACCACCTGGTTACACAACAGAGTAATTATCCGGATAAGGCATGATACCGGAATCAACCCGCTACCATCTGGTATGAATTATTTCCATGGGTTACGGATGTTTTTATCCCCGTGCGGGTGAAAAGGACTCATTCATTTGCGTTCAGACAACGATGCAAAGCCATACGGATTTCGGCATTAACCCTGTTTTTCTTCCTGGAAGACCCATGCCAGAATGTGCTGTTTCATCATCCCTGAAAGGGCCGGCGTACCGATTGCCTGCCGTGCCGGTGGTGTGAATGACTGGTGCCTGGCCCTGGACCCCAACCATGTGCCGGCTGGAACCTATAAGGGGTTCAACCGGCAGGGGATCTGGTGTCCCCGATAATCTACTCTTCGTTGTCGGGGAGCAGGCGTAGATCAGGGTTGCATAGTACACCGTGTTCATTGTCACATCATACGGTACCGTGGTGCAGGTGGACGATGATTAAAAGATTACAGGATGGGTCTGACCAGGAAAACCTGCTATTTTACCGGGGTGTGTGCTGAATTTACTTGTCCTTCCGGAAAAATTTCAGCATTTCCCCGTGGCCCATAAGATATTTGGATCTCTTCATCGGGAATACCCCTTCGGCCGCTGACTTTACGTCTTCTATTGAATAAAACGCGTTCGGCTGGAACTGCCTGACTATCCCGGTTACCCTGCCAAGGTCCTGCCGTTTGATCACCATGAAGAGGACTTGCACCGGACCGGTGGAGCCCATTGCACCAATTACCGTTACACCGTAATCATGGCCACGTAAATATTCAACCATGTCATTTGCCTCCTGGTTTGTGATCACCCGGACAATGACGGTACCAAGTGACAATTTTTCCTCAATTGCCATTCCGACAAAAGTGCCTGTTGCAAATCCGGCCCCATAGGCAATATACGAAGCGACATTCGTGACATTATTCATCACCTGTCCGATGGCGAGGAGCCAGATGATCACCTCGAAAAACCCGATCACAGGGGCGATGTATTTGAACCCCTTTGAAATAAAAATTACCCTGATTGTGCCCAGCGTTACGTCACATATCCGGGCGAAAAAAATCAGCAGGGGGAGTATGACCCATGCGAAAAAGGGAGTCAATGCAAGAGCGTCGGCCATTCCAGGTTTCCACCGTCCATATCCTAAGTAATAATTGCGTTTGCATCTATAATTGCAGTACCTTAACCTCCGGCCCATGGGCCCCGAAAAATTGCGTCTATCGGATAGGGCACCCAGTAAAATGCTTTATTATCTGAAAGGGGCCCATTTGTGCCGTAACTGGGACATTTTATCGCAGAAATCCGGGAAAAAAAGAGGACTCTCATAAAGACCTGCGCGTCACATTTTTTCCTGCAGGATCTCCTCTATTCTCTTCTGACGGTCCGTGTTATCCGGTGGGTGGGCAAAAATCCTGTCCTCGAAGGTGGGCATCACCTGTCGATAGAATAGTCCGAGTGCGATCCTGGCATCGGCGTTATAGTCCCATTCCCGGGCCTTCCAGAATGCCGCCTCGAACGAAGATATATCATGGTCCTTCAGGTCATCGACGTGCTCATGGTAATAATCGGTCATATTATTGTACGTTGCACAGATCTGGAGGACGTCAATAAAAGAAAAACCCCGGTGTAACAACCCCTGCTTAACCAGGGAACGTAACTGTTCCATGTTCCTCGTGTAACCACGGGCAACGAAAGTCGCACCACTTGCGAGCATCAGTTCGAGAGGGTTTATCGGGAGTTCTGTTGTTCCGCCGGGTGTTGAACGCCCCCGGAATCCTAAGGGGGATGTTGGGGTATACTGGCCCGTTGTAAGCCCGTAAACCCGGTTATTATGGATAATCATCGTGATATCGACATTCCGTTTTGCTGCAAATATGAGGTGGTCAAGGCCTTCTGCATAGCAGTCCCCATCCCCGGCACAGCATATGACCTTAAGTTGTGGGTTAGCCAGTTTAATCCCGATTGCAGCCGGGACCGTCCGCCCGTGGAGGGAATAAAAGCTGTTTACGTTCAGGTAGTCGGCCATTTTCGCGTGGCAGCCAATCCCGGTTACAAGGACGACATCATCAAGGGACGTGCCGGACTGGACGAGCTCCCCGAGCACGGATTTCAATGCAAATTGAATTGAGAAGTTGCCACATCCCGGGCACCAGGTATTCTGTGCAGGGGTGATAAGGTTACGGCTGGTCATTTCAACACCTCCATCACCTTTCTATGAAGTTCATCGACTGAAAACGGTCTTCCATCATACTTCAGCACCTGGTCGTCCACGGTAATGCCATGGCCTGCAAGGAGGGACCCCAGTTGTCCTTCAATGTTATCCTCGATTGATACCAACCGCGTTACACCGGAAAGGGCCTCCTTCATCTGGCGTAACGGGAACGGAGAGATTACTATTGGCTGAATAACGCGAAGTCCAAGCAACCCTGCAACATCGCAGGCAACACCCTTATTCGAGCCCCACGCCAGCAATGCTACCGGGCTGCTGCGACCGCCATATGTCTTCACTGCCTCAAGACGGTCGATCTCTTCCAGCAACCGGACACCTTTTTTCCTCCTCTTTTCTGCCATGACCATGGAAATTTTTGCATCTTCGGTAGAGATGCCGTTCTCGTCATGGGTGTAACTGGTTATCTTGACAACCGTCTCGGGGGTACCGGGAAAAGCACATGGTGAGACTCCGGATCCGGTCAGCCTGTAGCGCCCATACCCTGGACCTGTAACCAGCGCCTCGCCAGGGATTTCGGGATCAGGGTGGAGTTCCCCGGGTTCTTTCCGGTCGAAACTGTAGGTACCTTCATTTAATGTCTTATCACCGAGAATAATCGCCGGGACCTGGTATTTCCATGCGAGTTGGACGGCGAGAGAGGACCACCGGTATGACTCCTCGGCATCCCCGGGAGCTACAATAAGCCGCGGGAACTCCCCCTGCCCGGCATGCAGGACGAAATGGAGATCGGACTGCCCGGTATACGTCGGAAGGCCGGTGCCCGGTCCCGTCCGCTGCCCGACTACAATGACTACCGGGATCTCAGACTGACCCGCAAACGAGAGCCCTTCGGTCATCAGGCAGAACCCACCACCCGAAGTCCCCACGGCGGCTTTTTTCCCGGCATACGCAAATCCGAGTGCCATAATAATCACCCCGATCTCATTTTCTGGGTGGACAACGGTAATCGGCAGATGCGGTGCCTGTTCTGCAAGGAAGTGGAGGATGTTGGATGTCGGTGTCATGGGGTAGGAGATGTAGGCGTCCATGCCACCATGGATGAGACCGAGGCCCATTGCCTCGTTGCCGGTGATGATGGGCAGATGGCCAGGCCCGATAACAGGGACGGTCCGTTTGATCTGTGCTGCATCATAGGCCTTTCGTGCCACAGAAAGATTTTTTTCTGTCTCCTTTTGCAGGTTCCGCTGGAAGACCTCTGTGATCACGTCCCACTGTATTCCTGCTGTTTTAGCAAAAGCGCCGATGAGTGCCGAATTTCCCATGATCTGCGGGGCATTTTCCGCGGTAAGGATCTCGCCGACAGGAACTGAGGTCCCGGTTGCCCTGGTCGCATTGTCTTTGTCGAATATGATCTCAGTGTCCGGCCGTATCATGCTGGTATGAAAGGTAATGGTATCGTTATTCAATGCGAGAAGAAAGTCCGCAGTCTCACGGTGCGCTCCGATTTTATGGTCAGATGCCCTCACAATGGCAAAATTGTGTCCTCCCTTGATGAGTGAGGGATAATCAAAATAGATGTACACCCGGTAACCGAGATGGTTGAACAGGTGGGCAATCGTAAGGCCCGCACTGTTGATCCCGTCTCCGGCTTTTCCTCCGATCAGGACTGATATGTCGTTCATCGTACCTCCTCCCCTGGTATACGAATGATATCCCTGCGAGACATTATAGGTTCCTCTGGTCCCGGGAAACAGGCATCCCGTTTCCAGGATTTTTCGGATCAAGGGGTGAATTGAAACTACGCGGTGCGATAATTTTCGCAATGGATCTTCAGAAAATCATTGCATTATTGGGATTCGGGGAGAGAATCGCATTGGCTATACCAGGGTCACGCTCCCAAACCCGGAAAAAAGTTATTTTGGTTTCTTTTGCCGTAATTCAGAGGCCATTTCCGGGTCCGGGACACGGATAAGGAACGTCCCATAACAGGGCTTCGTATAGGGTATAATTACGTCGTCCCCATCAACAGCGATGTAGAGCGGGGGGACGCCGATAAGATGCTTTTCAAAGATCTTGTACCCGGGCAGTACCTCGAAGTGTTCAGGAAAGTGTGAAAGAATATATTCCCTGCATTCCCTGAAACTCGCATCCCTTAAAATAATTTCATGCTTCATAGATTCGAGACAACCCATGGGAACACCTCGTCTATTTTGGCCTTTAACGGCATCGGGTTATGCACTGCCTTTACTGCGATTATTTCAGCCGGAAATTCCACTGAAGAGGCCACTTCCTCGTAGTGTTCGCCAAAAATAATAAGGACCTGGGCAGCAGGGGAAATCGCTTTTACCGTTGCTGCGTAGGTAAGGCCGGCATCATTATGAATAAACGAAAAACAATAATGAAAATCCCGTTTCTTTTCTGCGAGCAGGGCAATACACCGGTCGATATCCATCACCTCACCGATATAGTGCCGGTCAGGGTCAGCAAGTTCGATATTTGTCCTCGCCGCCCGGTTCCCGGTGATCACCGTAGTAATTCCCTTCTTGCGGAGCTTACTGGCGAGGTATAATGCGACACTCGTCTGTATCGGTACCTGCGGGCACCCGAGGAGAATGAGCGCGTCCCGCGGTTCTGTTTTCGTATCCGGCAATTTGATCTACCTGATCTAAATTAGCGGGCTCCGTCTATTTCAATAGTGCGAGTTATCCCCGGACATGCCGGTTATTTAGCCT
>Ga0194054_10001370_pt1 | contig 11707 bp, 5 predicted proteins | sample SepL2210m_MetaG_FD_163628 | JGI IMG/M metagenome (GOLD analysis project Ga0194054, IMG submission 163628) | Anoxic zone freshwater microbial communities from boreal shield lake in IISD Experimental Lakes Area, Ontario, Canada - Sep2016-L227-10m | ecosystem: Environmental > Aquatic > Freshwater >... | reverse complement strand
ATATGAACTCGACGCTCTATGACATGCAGTCGCAGTTCGTCGATGCCGTGATCGAGAGCTGGCGGTTCACCGCGGATCCCGAGATGGAGAAGCTGCTGCGTCCCGCGCTGGAGCTGCATCTGGACTACATCGACCGCTGCTTTGATCCCAATGGAACTGGGACCTACGAGAGTATTTCCAATACGTTCCTCACCGACGCCGTCTGGTTCAATGGCGGGGGGACCCCCGAAGAAACGGGCTTTGCGTGGCGCGGGCATCTGGCCGCGCGGGACATGGCCCGCCGCGCCGGGGATGAGGCGGGAGTCAAGAAGCATGAGGCCAAGCTGGAGCTCATTCGCAAGGGTTTCTTTGGGAGGCTTTGGGTGGACCGGGCAGGACATCCGGGTGCCTACCGGGAGCAGGGCGGCCACCAGCGTCTCCACGATGAAGCCTGGCTGCCGGGGCTCTACCTCCCGCTGGATTCGCCCGGCCTGCTCAATGACGAGCAGATGGCTTCCACCGTGCATTTCACCGAATACGCTCTCCAGCGCGAGACCCGGCCATCGGGCGGGGTGCGCCTTTTGCCATCCAACTGGGTGCCCACGCTCTGGTCGAACCGGATAAAATCTCCGGGGGATGAATACCATCTGGCCCTTGGCTACTGCTTTGCGGGGATGCCGGAGGGAGCCTTTGAAATCATCAACGGCAATATCAGCGAAGGGGCCATTGAGTCGGGTGTGCCGGCCAACCTCGGTGTGCCATATGCCAGTTGCGGAACCGACTTCGGCGATTGCGTCAGCGCTTTTAATCGCGTTGTCACCTCGGGGGTGTTCGGGTACCGGCCGGACCGGCCCAACGGATTGGTCACGGTGGCCCCGCAGTTCCCATTTGCATGGGATCATGCCACTTTCGAGCATCCGGAATTCAAATTGGCCTATCAGCGCAATGGCACGACTCAGCGCCTGGACGTTGAGCTGGCCAGCGAGTCCGTCATGGAGCTGCAGATCCCATTTTGCGGAACGGGCGTAAAATCCGCCACGCTCAACGGCAAGAAGATCGAAGGGAAGGTTAAGCCAGGGTTTGGACGCTCGATTTTTGTGGTGCGCACTCCCGTGGTTAAGAAGGCGGAGGTGGTTCTCAAAGTGAGCGGGGAGCTGGCCTTGGGGATGCCTGAGACCGAGGAGGTCGAAGTGGGCGCACCTGTGGAACTGGGCGTCGCCGGTGGCCGCATCAGCAAACTCCTTGACGCACAGGGCGTGCTCGATTCACAGAAGTCTGCCGGCGGGAAAGTGAGCGCCAAGATTGCCAAGAACCCCGGCAGCCATCGCGTCTTGGCATTGGTCGAGATGGGAAAGAATGCCCCACAGTACCGGATTTTTGACTTCAACGTGCGCGACCCGAAAGCCGAGCAATACGCGGCCGAGAAGAACCTGCGCAAGGCACCTGCGGATGCCAAGTGGACTCCAATCAATCTCGACGACCAGCTCAATGGCCGGATCTCGGAGATTTTCCTGCAGGATTACGTCTCCCCGCGTCCTGACACGATGTCGTTGCGCCTGGGCCGCGATGGCTGGGGAACCTGGATTTCGACCTACGTCGGGCGGCTCGCTCCAGGCATCGACCTTTCGAACACCAGGCCGGAACGACCGGTGCCGGTCTACGATGCCGCCATCGGGAATCTGAAGCCGGAGAATGAACTGACGCTGGAGGCATGGGTTTCTGTTGATCTCTTCTCAACGGCCGGAGCAAAGATTCTCGACCTCGGAGGGTTCTCAATCGACGTGATAGCGGCGGGAGGGCGCATGTTGCGTCTGCTGGAAGGCACTAAGCCGCTCATCCATTGCCCTTCTTCCCTCAGCGGGGAACGGCTCACCCACATCGCGGTGGTGCTTCGCTCCGGCAAGCCCGGCCTCTTCTATTTCAACGGAAAAAAATATATGGGCGAGACGTTGCCGGTTGACTTCTCCAAGCTTTCCCTCGGGCCGAAGCTTCGCATTGGAGCCGATCTCAAGGGCGGACAGCGGTTGCTCGGGCAGGTTGCTCGCGTGGCGGTGGCGACAAAAGCGGCCACCCCCGAGGATCTCAAAAACCGCACTTTGGATTCGGCGCCGCTGCCGGGCGCGGTGGCTGACTGGCGCTTGCCCGAGGTGGCAGCTCAGGAAGTGAGCTCTTCGGTGGCAGGTTCCCCGGCCCTGGTGCGTCAGGAGCTTCCCTTCACGCGTCCCGCCGACATGCCCAAACTCCTGCCGGTCGTTGATGGCATGCTGGAGGTGCCGCAGGGGGCACACTTCAAGTGGGTGCCCGGCGCAAAGGACATCGCCTTTACCTCGCTCTGGGATAACTGGCCCAAGAAAGTGGAGGTTCCGGTGAACCAGAAAGGGGACTCGGTTTGGCTGCTCGTAGCAGGTTCGACCAATCCCATGCAGGTGGGTATCGCCAATGGCGTGCTGCGCTTCCACTACGCCGACGGCGTGACCGAGGAGCTTGAGCTGGTCAATCCCAAGAACTTTTGGGCGCTGGCTCCTTTCAGCACCATCGATTATAACTACGCGTCCGATCGGTTCTCACTCCCCCAGGAGCCGCCATCGCAAGTTCAGTTGGGCGGCAACTGCCGGGCAATGGTTTACGGATGGAAGCTGCGCCCCGGAGTGGAGCTGAAAAATGTCACATTAGAAAGCCTTTCCCAGGAAGTCGTCATCGGTCTCATGGGCCTGAGCATCTGTAATCCATAAAACCTCTGGCGCCGATTGGTGCGATGAGCCGCACGACGCTTTCCATGTTGGCTGTCTCAGCCTGGAAGTTCGCTTTTCAACGAGCCAAAAAATCAAGCCGCTGCGCTTTGGTTCCTTGAAGTGCGGCGAAGGCCTTGGATGCGGACGGATTCGCCAAGGCCGCTCGCCATGCGGGCTACGGACAGGAGCGCGTCTGTTTCAACCTCCGTTTGCAAGCGGGAGCCCGGATAATCCCATTCTAGTCCTAAGCGACGGTATTTGGCGCTGCAGGACGGGTTGAAGGCGCAAAGTTCCCAGCGCTCCACGGCACCATCGAGCTCGTTTCGGAGAAAATCGCCGATCGCATTCAATACCGCCGGATCGGCTGCCGCGCCGGGAATCAGTGGCGTGCGCACCCAGAGGTGCAATCCTCCCTCGCGAGCTCGTCGGGTGGCTTCGCGCAGGTTTGCGTGGATCGTGGCCAGGCCGGCACCGGTCAGCTTGCGGTGGGCGGTTTCCTGTGAGTGTTTGAGATCGAAAAGAATCAAATCCACCTGATCGAGAATTCGCGCGAAGACATTTGGCGAAACTTGTCCGCAAGTATCCAGGGCGGTGTGCATCCCGCGCTGTTGGCAGCGGGAAAGAAACTCTCGCGCAAATTCCGGGTGGGCGCACGGCTCGCCGCCGGAGAGCGTCACCCCGCCGCCGCTGGCATCGTACCAAGGCCGATCCGATTCCACCTCCGTGATCAAATCCGCAACATTCCGGGAGATGCCGATGGCCTGCATTGCCAGCGAGGGACAGGCTTCGGCGCAGGCCTGGCAGCCGGTGCAGCGGGAGCGGGCGATCTCAATTCCACCAGCCCCGGCGGTCAGCGCCCGCGATTTGCAAGTTTCGACGCAGCGCAAGCAGCGGATGCAGTTGAGGGCCGACCACCAGACTTGGGGCGCAAACGAACGGCTCTCTGGATTGTGACACCACCGGCACTTCAACGGGCAGCCTTTGAGAAAGACGGTCGTGCGAATCCCCGGCCCGTCGTTGGTGGAGTTGCGGTGGATATCAAAGACCAGCGCTTCCAACTGGGAGACTGGGGCGCACATCGGCTTCGGGCTCACAGGGCCGGGTAATTGACGCGCTGAATGAATTCTTTCTGGAACGCTTGATCCATGATGAGGAAGTGAGACGAGTATCCGGTCACCTTCACCACGATCGCCTGGTGTTCGGGAAGCTCGGGCTGCGCCATCGCTTGCCTCAGCTTTGCCATCGCGATGATGTTTAAATTGATCTGTACCCCTCCAAGTCTGAAGAAGGTGCGGGCAAAAGTCTGCACCAGCTCGTCGCGGCGGGCGCCTTCGGGAAAATAGGAGGGATCCAGCTCAATCTGAAACGACCCGCCTTGGAACTTGCGGAAATCAACTTTGCAAAACGAATTGGCGGTGGCGGTCAAGCCCTTGGTGTTGCGTCCGTGCATCGGGTTCATGCCATGGGCGAGGGGCTCGGAGGCGTGGCGTCCGTCGGCGGAGGCGCCGAGCAGCGATCCCGCGTAAGTGTGGCCCATGTATTGAAAGAGCGAGGCGCGGAAGTGCCCGCCCTTGTTCTGACGCAGGGATTCCAGATGCTCGCGCACCATTTCCGAAAGGCGGACGATCATCGCATCCGGGCCGGCCAGGTCGTTGCCGAATTTTTCCACGTTAAGAAACTCGCGGCGCATCGGCTCCCTTCCTGCCCAGTCGGACTTCACCGCATCCTCCACTTCCGCCAGCGTGTGGCGGCGCTCGTCGAAGACCAGCCGTTTGATCGCGTAGAGCGAATCGGACACATTCGGCACGCCGAGAACATTCACCGAGGTCAGATTGTAATCCACCGCTCCGGCATCCGTGCAGTCGCGCCCGCGTTCGATGCAGTGGTGCATGCAGAGGGAAGTCACCATCTCCGGCCAGACCCGGCTCTGCCAGAGGTAGGTGGCATTTTTGAAATCCCGCAGCGCCTTGGTGGTGGCCAGAGTCTCCGCGCTGAGAAGCCGGAACAGAGATTCAAAATCCTCCGCGCCCGCCTCCACCGCGCGCCGGATCGCCCGCTGCAATGGCTGAGGCAAAACGAGCGAGTTGAGATCCTGGTCGTTGTATTCGCGGCCAACCACGCAGTACCACTGGCAGCCCGAATACGCGACGTTCCATGCGTGCGCCTCGCTCACCCCGCTGCGAAGTTCGCTGTCGCGCAGCACGTCGTAGTTGATCAGAACCGGCGTTCCGGTTCCGTGGCGGCCCAGCACGTCGCAGGCGTATTGAAAAAACTCCTTGTCGATCTGCTCATGCCACATGACCCCGAGGTTATTGTCGCCGCCGTTCAAATCGTAAGCTTCCAGAATGATGCGGCTGAGTTCGTTGGTGGCGTCCCGGCCGTGCTGATCGCGGCCGCCAATGGAGAAATAATTTCCGCCGTACTTGCAGAAGAGCTCGGCAATCCACCCGCGCGCCTCATCGGGGGTGAGCCGGCCTGCCGCAAGATCGCGGCGGTAGAATCCGGCCAGCAGCTGGTCGAGGCGGCCGTAGCCGTTGCCGTGCGCGATGATCCGTTCCGAGAGCTGGAAGAATTGAATCCACTGGATGGCTTGCAGGAATGTGCGCGGCGGCTCGCTGACGATGGCTTCGCACGTCTCCTCGACCTGCCGGTAGTGCCGGGCCAGATCGGGGCCGACGTCGCTGGCCAAGCTTGCGGCCTTTTCGGCGTGGCGTTTGATCCATCGTTGGATGCTCTCGAGCACCACCTCCTGTGCGGCCAGGTAGCGGGACGACTGCGCGTTTCCATTCGCCTCGTGTCGCGCCTTCCAATGCCGGACTTTCTTGAGAAGCCCGCCCCAGCCCAGCTCCAGTCCGATCGATAAATCCGGGCAGGTATGCGCGTAGCTGATTCCCCCGGCTCCCAGCTCGCGGGCCGCGAATCCTGCTTCATGCACCTCGTCAGGATAGCGGAAGCAGCGGGCCTCATCCAGTTGCCAGTGAAATTCGCCGACCACTTCCTCCTCGGGATGAATCTCGCAGGGGTTATGATCCAGGAAGAAGGCGTAATCCCGTGCCCAATTCGAAACATCGAGGGTGAGATCCTCCCTGCGCGACGGCATCCCTGCGGCGTCCGGGAACGGGATGCCCAGAGAGACGCGGCAGTTGTTGTCGCCCACGTTAATGCGTTGACTGAGCGCCTGGTCGCCTGTGGGAGGCGCAAATCCCTCGCCAACTCCGGACCAGTGATAAACGAGAAATTCCGGGTTATCTACGAAATTGCTGCGCCGGCCTTCGCGTCCCAGCAGGTCGCGGCGCTCGGCCAGGCGTTGCATCCGGGCGTCGCGGGAGGGTTGGAACCGGGGCCAATCTTTGCGTGGGAGAGGAACAGTCGTCCGAGTTTTCATGTGAAATAACATTGCATCCCGCAGGGGCCTTTTCATAGGGTTAACCGCACTTCTTTTGAGTAAAAAATACGCCCCCTGCTTTTGCGGCCGGATTGAACCGCTGAATCCTTCTCCTTGATGCCATCCGAACATCTCGCGATCTATCAATTGCCCCCGGCGCCCCCGGTCGAAATTTTGTGTTGCCATTACGCGCTGCTGAGAACCTGGGATTACCCCGATCTCACCGCACCCTATTGGCGCTGGTATTGGGTCGACCGGCCGGGCGCCTCGATCACTCTGGGCGGGAAACGTTTTGAGCTCGTTCCCGAGCAGGTGGTGCTCATTCCGGCCAACACCCCGTTTGCGGCCCACAACCGATCGGATATCGGATTTCTCTACATCCATTTTTTCGTGGAAGCGGTCTACAAGCAGCCCGATCCCGCGCCGGTCGTTCTCCCGCTGGCCGCCGGGCAAGTCCGGCTGATCCGGGATTTTGCCAGCCGGTTTCCAGAGCTGGAACGAGAGGGGGTTTCCCCATTGTTTTCGCTGCCGATGGCATTTGTGACCCTGGCCTTGAGCCTGACGAAAAAGGAATTTTGGACGATTGCGTTTTACGATGCGCGCGTGGACAAAGCGCTCAAGCTTATCGAGACCCAATATCCCGATGCCGTCCCGAACCAGAGGCTCGCCCAAGCAGCCGGCATGAATACGAACGCCTTCATCCGCATGTTCAGACGGGTGACGGGCCAGACGCCTTGCCAATTCCTTCAGGGCTTGCGATTCAAAGAAGCCTCATCGCTCCTGCATCACAGCAAGCTGAGCATCGAGGCGATCGCTGAGAAAATCGGCTTCAACGACCGGCAGCATTTCAACCTGATGTTCCGGAAAAACTTCCGCATCACGCCTGTGCAATTCCGGAAAAACGCCTTGAAATTGTAGCCTTGCGAGGGGGGCGGCGCCGAATCTGTTACGTGAGGCGACCGTTTTGGTTAACTGGCATGGGCCTCCTGCCCCTGCCACGATTTTTATTGAGTCGGGATCGGTGCAGCCACCCGCTCGCCGTCGTGCCGGTAGAATTTGCGCCAGCCGAACCCGTAAAACGCGATGAAGGCGAAGCAGCAGAGCGGCATCAGGAACCCGACGCGCATCGAGTACCGATCGGCCAGCCAACCCATGAAAATCGGCATTATGGCCCCGCCGACCACGGCGGTCACCATCCAGGAGGCGGCCAGCTTCGTCTTCTCGCCAAGCCCGCGGATGCCCAAGGCGAAGTGGGTCGGGTACATGATGGACATAAAGAAGAAGCTCAGGAAAAGCGCACCCACCGAAATCCAGCCCAGAGGCAAGATGACCAGCGCCATCATCGCCACATTGATCGCCGCATAAACCCCCAGCGTGAGGTGCGGGGAGCAGTAGCGAGTGACAACGCTCCCGGAAAACCGGCCGAGCGTGAAAAACACGAAGGCTCCCGAGAGGAAAACGCCCGCCCCGTATTCTGTGATCCGCCAGACATCCGTCGTCGTGGAGAACTTCATGGCTGCGGGCAACAGGTTCGCCAGCCACAGCGGAAGCGCCGGCATGTAATGATCGTCCTTCATGTAATTGACAAAAAAGCTGAAGATCCCGATCTGCCCGGCGCAGTAGAGAAACTGGGAGATGATCGCGAGCAGGAAGTGCCATTCCTTGTAAAGCGGAAGCTCCTTGCGAACACTGCCGCCACCCGAATGGGGCTGCGCCGGAGCGTGAAGTTCGGGAACCGGGCCAACGCTGAACACGAGCACGAGCACGGCGACGATGATGGCGACGATGAGATAGGGCAGGAAAAGCGACGAGTTGCTGGTGTTGGCCGTGCCGGTTTTGGAAAGGATAAAGCTGCTGGCAAGCAGCGGGCCGAGAATCCAGCCGACGGCATTGCAGCTTTGCCCCAAGTTGATGCGCGCGACAGCGGACTCCGCCGGACCGAGCAATGTCGCATACGGGTTGGCTATGGTTTCCAAAAAGGTCAGGCCTGCGCCCACGATAAAGAGCGCTCCCAGGAAGGCGGCGAAGACGAGCGCATGAGATCCGTGAAAGTTGGTGACCGGCACAAACAGGAGCGAGCCTGCAATAACCGTCAGCAGCCCGGTGAGAATCCCCGCGCGGTATCCGAACTTCCGGGCGACCCATCCCGAAGGCAGCGCCATGAGAAAGTAGGCGGCATACCAGACTCCTTGGACAAACGCCGACTGGGCCTTCGAGACGCCGAGCGAATTTTGGAAATGCTTGTTGAGCACATCAATCATGCTGTTGCAAAGGGCCGAGAGCAGGAACAGCGTGCAGACCAGCGCGAATGTTGACGCGCGATTTTTTCCGTCAGGCGTAGTGAACACTTTTGAGAGCATGAGGAAACATAACAGAATATGAAACATCGTCGCCAGAGCATAAAAACACCTTTTATGAGTAAAAAAGAGGCCCGCAGCGGCAACTGTTTATAAAAAGGATACAAAGGAAACCTCTCCGGGCTTCTGGTGCTCGATGAATCTTTTGGGGGCCTCGCCCCGTTGGTTCGTGAGGAACTGGTTTCAGCGATTCCTGCCTGTGGGGGGGATGGCAATCCGAGAACCCGGACGGCGAAGGGTGTTCACCGGATCTGTCGTCGGAGAGCTTCAATATCGGGCGAGCTGACGCCGCGTTCCGCAGCTTGCCGGATGACCTTTTCTGCCAGGTCGGGGTTCTGGTTTTGGAGGTAGTAGAAGGCGAGCGTCTGGACATAGCGGGGGTTATAGGGATCGGCCAGGATCGCCTTCTGGAGCAGGCGGAAGGTTTCCGGATAATCCCGGCCCGCTTTCAATATTGCGAGATTGCAGGCGGCGACGGCGTTTTGTGGCGCGAGTTCGAGGGTGCGGTAGAGTTCGGTTTCCGCTCTGGCGGTGCGGCCCTGCTCGGCGTAGAGCAGACCGAGGTTGAAGTGGGCCTCGGCGGACGGCTCGGGCAGGGTGGTCGCCTTTTTCAGGCGGCTTTCGGCCTCGGGAAGTTTGTTGATGTTGGCAAAGGCCATGGCACCGTTGATGAGAGGTGGCGCGATGTCGTTGCGCAATTCGTGCGCCCGGTCGTATTTCCCGGCGGCTTCCTCAAAGCGTTTCTGGCGCATGAGGATGTTGCCCGCGTTGAAAGGAGCGCTCCAGTGATCCCTGCGCAGGTTGATGGAAGTCCACATTTCTTTAACCGCCGCATCGAAGGCTTTGCGATGCTCGGGAGGAATGTCATTTCCCGACAGGGCGGCGAGGCGGTCGGCAGCGCGGACGCGAACGAGGCGGACGCCGTCGGTGAGCGCCGCGAAGAGGGCCTTCCGGTCAGCCGGGTTGTTGTCGGCATCCAGCGCGGTGGCAGCGGCGGAACGCACGAGCGGATGCGTGGCTTTTCCCAGCAGATCGCGCAGGATTGCCTTCTGGTGAGGATCATCCGATGGCGGCAGCAGACGGATGAGGGTGGTGACGAAGAGCGGATCGGATGCGGGGTCGGCGATGAAGCGGCAAGCTGCGGGCAGTTGCTGGAAGTCGCCCTTGCGCAGGGCTTCGACAAGCCGGGCGCGATGCAGTTCGGGGGCGGTGCGCCGATCAAAATCCGGATGCCAGGAGCGGATCTGTTCCAGCGCCCAGTCATTGTCCTTGTCCTTGTGGCACATCACGCAGGCGTTGCGCGAACCGACGGCCTTGCTGAGGTCGGGCATGGGCGGGCGCATGGAATGGTCGGTTTGGTTCATGCCGGCGAACGGGCTCATGGGCATGTGGCATTGGACGCACTTTGTGGCACCCTTGCCGCCGGGATGGTGCATGTGCTCGGATGCGTTTTCCACGCGTTCCCGGTGACAGGGCAGGCACGCGTTGTTGGCCTCCTTGCCTTGGAATCGGTATCGCCCGCTCGAGGTATGGCAATGGATGCAGCCGAGAGAGCCCTTCCGGGCGCAGGGGCTGAGCAGCCAGCTGCCGATGGTGTAGTTTTCTCCGCGGTCGCGTCCGTCGGGGGAATAGTCCGCGTTTTCAAACGTGGTGAGATCGTAATGGTTCCAGAACGGCTCTCCGGTTTCGTAGCCGTCCGTGATGGGGGCGGCCTTGGCGTGGCATCCGGAGCAGGAGTCGTTCTGCTGCGGAACGGTCATTTTTTTCCACGAGATGAGCTTGATGTCTTTGGGCGGATGGTTGGCCGGGGCCGCGCGGCAGACGCGAATGTGCTCGGAGGCCGGGCCGTGGCAGGATTCGCAACTGATGCCCGGCTCGTTCCATGTGGTGGCGTAGGTGTCTTTTTCCGGGTCGTAGTTCGAATTGATCTGGCTGACGTGGCAACTGAAGCAGGCCGCGTTGAAGGTGAGCATCGGGTCGCGCCAGGGCAGCGCGGCATCCTGCCGGCCGTCGTCAAAATGGCGCAGCATGCTCCGGGTGGTGTTTTTCCAGACCTTTTCCCTGACGTCAAAAAACACCGGGAGGACCTGCAGCCGTCCGTCTTCAAGCAGGGTCAGAAAGTTGTAAATATTCTTGCCTCCGATGGCGTAGGAAATCGGGTATTCCCGGGTGTTGTTTTCAGTGACCCGGCCTTTTTCCGGCGTGCAGGTGGATTGATAGAAATTGCCGTCGGCCTCGATCGGTTCGGTTTGCGGGGACAGGGAGGCGGCGAGTTCGGGGGACCAGGGCTGAAGCGCTTTGCCATGGTGCGAAGGAGCCCACAGCGAATAGAATTTTTCGTGACACTCCTTGCAACTGGCGGAGCCGGTATATTCCCGGGGTCGCTCGCCGCAGCCGCCGAGCAGGACGATGACAACCGCGATAAAAAGATGTGTTCTGAAAGGAAATCTCTTTTCAGATGTCGTGAGCATTTGCCATGTGGGAGACGAGCGTGGACTGCCATCGCGCGTTTTCCATGCAACCGCGGTCAAAGCAATCTCTGTCACCGCGAACCTGTCCGCGCCGATAACTACTGGCGGCCGCTCGCTCTTTTCAAAAAGGCTCTCGACGAGCTCAGCCACCTGTCCATCTGGATCGGGCAACTCGGGATGCGTCTTGGCGGCTTGGAATGTGTCCATGACGCAGCCTTATAGCACGTCCGCTCCATCAGGACAGGGCAGAAGAAACGGCCGCCTCAAATTAGTTCACGAACCTGTGCTTGGCCCAAGCCCAGCACTCCTCATCCCCGCCGAGGATTCTGCGCACAAGCCGCCGGGCGTCATCGAGGACCGTGTTCACGCCCCGGTGATCTTGCGCAACCGGAACGCCATTCGCGGCTGACAGCATCGGCTTATCCCGGAGCGGTGACAGCGAGGCGGATCCCCTCGCTTTGTCTGTCACCACGACCCGGCCTTGGGGGGGATTTCTTGCGGCCGGTTGAGACAGGCATGGTGCGCTCGATTTTTCCATCCCGCCACACCCGGGCGGTCTGCCCGGCCAGGCTGATGCGGATTTTTTCTCCAAGCGATCTCCCGCTTGAAATCAAATCGAGGAGGCTCAGAAATCCACTCCGAACGCGGTGCCGCCGGCCGCGATGCCATCGCGGATCACGCAGCGCGTGAGGCGCGCGCCGGGGAGGACGGTTGCGTTTTCCCAGAGGACGCAATCCTCGAGGAGCGCGCCTGTTCCGACCTGGGAGGCGCGGCCAATCGAGC
>Ga0194054_10001369_pt1 | contig 11711 bp, 7 predicted proteins | sample SepL2210m_MetaG_FD_163628 | JGI IMG/M metagenome (GOLD analysis project Ga0194054, IMG submission 163628) | Anoxic zone freshwater microbial communities from boreal shield lake in IISD Experimental Lakes Area, Ontario, Canada - Sep2016-L227-10m | ecosystem: Environmental > Aquatic > Freshwater >... | reverse complement strand
CTCATCAAACGAAAACCAACACACAAATAATGTCCCACCTGATACATTATTTGTGAATGTTGAAACAGATGAGCCTTGGGCGATTGGGAGCGTCGGTCGGGGGTCTGTCGCGGCGCGTCTTGCATTTTTTCCGCGAAGGGGCAACTTGCCCGAGGGGGTGTTGTTTCCCGATGGGCGGGAACGGCAGTCGTCTCTTTCACATGAAAATCCTTTTATTCGGAAAAAGCGGGCAGGTTGGGTGGGAGCTTCAGCGCAGTCTGGCCCCGCTCGGGCAGCTTGTGGCGCTGAGTTCCGCGAGTCGCGAGGCGTGCGGCGACCTCCGCGACGCGGCTGGCATCGCGCGGACGGTGCGCGGCATTGCGCCGGACGTGATCGTGAACGCCGCCGCGCACACGGCGGTTGACAAGGCGGAATCCGAACCCGAGGTGGCGGAGGCACTCAACGCGGCTGCGCCGGGCGTTCTGGCGGACGAGGCGCTTCGCTGCGGTGCCCTCCTGGTGCAATACTCGACGGACTACGTTTTTGACGGCGGAGGGGATCGTCCTTGGATAGAAACCGACGCGACCGGCCCGCTGGGCGTCTACGGGCGGACCAAGCTGGAAGGGGAATCGGCCATCCGGCAGTCGGGCTGCCGGCATCTGATTTTCCGCACGAGCTGGGTCTATGCGGCCCGTGGAAAAAACTTTGCGAAGACGATTCTCAAGCTGGCCGGCGAGCGGGAGAAGCTGACGGTCATTGCCGATCAGATCGGGGCCCCCACGGGGGCCGAGTTGCTGGCCGATGTCACCGCTCTTGCAATCCGGCAGGCCAGGGGCGAACCCGGCGTTTCCGGCCTCTACCATCTGGCCGCCGGCGGGGAAACCTCCTGGCACGGATACGCGACTTTCCTCTGCGAATTTGCCCGGAAGTCCGGCGTGGATCTCCGGGTCCAAACGATCGAGCCCGTGCCCGGCAGCGCGTTTCCGACTCCTGCCAGGCGACCACTGAATTCACGGCTCGACACTTCGAAGCTGCGCGGCACGTTCGACCTGAACCTCCCGCACTGGCAGACCGGCGTCGAGCGCATGCTGCGCGAGATCCTCCCGGAAAAATCCTGAGAAAAACCGGGCCTCCCGCCCTGGCAAACCCGGCTCCAATATCTGTCGCGGATTCAATGTCTTGACCCGGCCGAACCGCGCATGTCAGAATTTTGAGCTCAGTCAAAAAATAAATCGAATGGATCTCAAAGAAATTCGCGCGCTCATCGATCTCATGAAAAAGAATGGGGTCGCTGTTTTTAAAATGGAACGGGAGGGTTTCAAGATCACCCTGAAGACCGGGGAGGGCCCGACGCATGTTGTGACATCCGGCCCGCCGGCTGTTGCTCTGCCCATTTCTGCGGCAGAGGCCGCGGTGCAGGTGTCCGCCGCCGAGCCGGGAAGCGAGATCAATTCGCCGATGGTCGGGACGTTCTACGACTCCCCCTCGCCCGACACACCTCCGTTTGTGGTCGTCGGGCAGCAGGTCACCGCGGAGACCGTCGTCTGCATCATCGAGGCGATGAAAGTGATGAACGAGATCAAGGCGGACGTTTCCGGAACCGTCGCCGAAGTCTGCGCCGAGAACGGGAAGCCGGTGCAGTTTGGCCAGGCACTTTTCCGCCTGAAATAGCCCATGTTCAAAAAAATCCTGATCGCCAACCGGGGCGAGATCGCGCTGCGCATTATCCGGGCGTGCAAGGAGCTCGGCGTCCAGTCGGTGGCGGTTTATTCCGAGCCCGACATCCACAGCCTGCATGTCCAGCTCGCCGACGAGGCGATCTGCATCGGGCCGGCGGAGAGTTCGGGCAGCTATCTCAAGATGGACCGGATCATCAGCGCGGCCGAGATCTCGGACGTGGACGCCATCCATCCCGGCTACGGGTTTCTTGCGGAGAACGCCCATTTCGCCGAGGTCTGCGCGAGCTGCAACATCAAGTTCATCGGGCCGTCGGCCAAGGCGATCCGTTTGATGGGCGACAAAAATTCCGCGCGCGAGTGTGCGCGGGCTGCAGGGGTTCCGACCTCGCCCGGGAGCGACGGGACGGTGGATTCCGAGGCGGAGGCGATCAAGATTGCGCGCAAGATCAGGTATCCGGTGATGATCAAGGCGGTGGCCGGCGGCGGCGGCCGCGGGATGCGGATCGCGAGCAACGAGGGCAGCTTGGTGCAGGGCTACCATGCCGCACGGATGGAGGCCGAGAAGGCGTTTGGCAACGGGGCCGTATACATCGAGAAATTCATCGTCAACCCGCACCACATCGAGTTTCAGATCTTCGGCGACGAGCACGGACGGGTCGTCCACCTCGGCGAGCGCGACTGCTCGCTGCAGCGCCGGAACCAGAAGATCGTCGAGGAATGCCCGTCCCCGCTCATGACCTCCGACCTCCGCGAGAAGATGGGCGAAGCCTCGGTCAGGCTCTGCGAAAACGTCGGCTACTCGAACGCCGGCACGATCGAATACCTCGTGGACGACGCCGGGCATTTCTACTTCATGGAGATGAACACCCGCATCCAGGTCGAACACCCGATCACCGAGGAGGTCTACGGATGCGACCTCGTGAAACAGCAGATCCGGGTCGCGGCCGGAGAACACCTCAGCGACTACGTCGCCAACGCCAAGCCACGCAACCACGCGATCGAGTGCCGGATCAATGCCGAAGATCCGGAAAAAAATTTCCTGCCGTGCGCCGGCAACATCGATCTTTACTACGCGCCCGGCGGGCGCGGCGTGCGGATCGACTCCCACGCATACGCCGGATACCCGATCCCGCCTTATTACGACTCGATGATCGCCAAGGTCATCGCGAGCGCAGCGAGCCGCGAGGCGTGCATCCGCCGGATGTCGCGGGCGCTCGGCGAATACATGATCACTGGGATCAAGACGACGATCCCGTTCCAACAGGCGATCATGCGCAACTCGGATTTCCGCAAGGGAAACTACCACACCGGCTTCGTCGAGCAGATGCTCCGCGACGGGGTGCCGGTCGTGCGGTAGCCGGGGAGCCTCCCGATCCGAACAGGGGCCGTGCGCGTGACGGGGCGATCTCTCCAAGAAAAACCCTCCAATAAAAACCCCTTGCGCTGATGGGCGCGAAGGATAAATGGTGAAAGGAAATGAGAACGCTGAAGCATTTTATTAAACCCATGGCCGCAGGGAAGACAAAGCGCCCCGCGTCGGAGTCGGACGTGTTCACGGAGCACGCCCGGCACAGGCGCGGCTACAGATTCACGAGGAGCGCTGCCAGACTCTTCGCGGCCGTACTGTGTGGGTTTGTCTTTTCGGCCGACGGCCTCGCGCAAACTCCGGCAAGCCTTCTGGATGGCAAGCTGACATTCCTCGTGCCGGCCAACTTCAAAAAGACCCCGGCCGACGGGGGGGTGCTCGCCTCATACGGGGCCACGGATGGGGATGAATGGATGCAGGTTGCGCTCGCGGGGAAACCTCTTTCTGCAGGCGGGCTGGAAGCATGGATGGAGAGAAAGAAGGCGGCCTATACCAAAGGAATGCCGCCGGAAGTCCGCTCGCACGTGCGCTGGCGCGACCAGAAAATCGTGACGCGCGGCGGCGTGAAATGGGCCGACCTGCGGTTCGACTGCGTGCCGGACGGCCCGGACGGAAAAAGCCGGGCCATTCTTTACACCCGCTTTCTCGCGACCACGTTGGATGGCAAGCTTCTGGAAATCGTGCTCTGCGGCAATCTCACCGACGATGCCGGGCGCAAGGCCGCGCTCGATCGGATTGCTGATTCCGTGAAGTTGTCCCCGTGATGGCAGAGTTCCGGAACATCGCCTCAAATGATGACCGATGAGGAAATGCGGCGCGCAGGAGAGCGCGGCTGGAGAAGAGCGGGCTTCGTGGTTCTCCTGATCCTGGCTTGCGCACAGGCGGCCGGGGCGCAGCAGGTGCGGCGCGCGATCCCGGTGCCTGCAGCGACCAGCCCGTGGGATGCGCGCGCGAAATTTTTGGCTGGGGTGCCGTTGTCCGGGCCAGCCCCGCTGGCCGACCTCCAGAAGCCGGGCGCCTACCGCGAACATGCGGCGGCGTTTGAAGCGATGTGGGCCCTCTACAACGAGCATTATTTCACGCCGATGCGCGAGTGGTCGGCCGTGGAGCTGGCCCCGCGGATCCCCGCCGGTTCTCCCGTGCTCTACTTTTTTGGCGGCCCGGATGCCCTGACGGCGATGGCGTATTACCCGGAGGCCGGGGACTATCTTTTAGGCGGGCTCGAGCCGGCGGGCGGGCTGCCCCCGCCGGAATCGCTCGACCCCGTCCGGATGGGTGCCGCGTTCAGGAACCTCCACCAGGCCTCGGAAGTGATCCTGTCATACGGACATTTTATCACGAAGGATATGAGGACGGAACTCGAGGCGTCGGAGTTTCGCGGGGTTCTGCCCCTGCTGCTGACCTTTGTGGCGATGAGCGGAGGCGAGGTTCTGGATGTCTGCTATTTTTCGATCCGGAAAGATGGCGGGGTCGAAAATTCCGGGGGTTCAGCCGGTGCCACGCGCGGAGTGATCCCCGGCGTGCGGGTGGTTTTCCGGCGGAATCCCGCCTCCGCTCCGCAGAGGATTCATTACGTGCAGGCCGACGTCTCGGATTCTGCGCTCAGCGGTTCTGTTCTCGCGTGGGCTTCCTCCTTCGGCCGCGGAAATGTTTATCTCAAGGCGGCTTCCTACCTGATGCACGAAGCGTCTTTTTCAAAAGTCCGCAAATTCCTGCTGGCGCATGCCGACTCGGTTTTGCAGGACGACTCGGGCATTCCGCTCAAGTTTTTTCAGGACGGCCGATGGCGGCGTTGGTTTTTCGGAAGGTATTCCGGGACGCTCGATCTTTTCAAAAAATACCACCAGCCGGACATGGAGAAGGCCTTTGAGGGGAGCGACGGGCCCCTGCCATTTGGAACCGGCTACAAGTGGCGGTTCGGGGAGTCGAACCTGATGCTGGCTGTTCCGCAGGCACCGCCCCGCGCGGAGCCGGTCGCCGAACCCGGCGGGTAGCCGCCCGCAAGACTGGACATGCCCGCCGCCTTCCGCTACCACCGCAGCATGAAAATGCTGTTGCAGGGGGAAACTGTCGGCCGATCACGTGCGACATCCGGAAAGCGGTTTTTCCTCAGATAGACGATGAAAGAAGTTTCTGCCAATCCGATGCAGGCGGCGGCGTTTCTCCAATGGGAGAGGACGCGGCGCAGCACCCAGGTTTCGATCAGCTTCGGAGAGAAGATGGATCGCGCGGCACTCCGGCAGGCATGGGACATGGTTTGTACCACGCACGAAATCCTGCGCTCGTCGTTCGCGCGCTCGATGGACGGCGGTGTCGTGGCGTGCGTAGCCGACTCCGGGGGCACGCAGTGGCGCGAGCTGGACTGGCAGGCATTGAAGCCGGAGGAGATCCCGGGCCGATGGGCGGAGGTCCAGATCTCGGACGCCTCAGAGCCGTTCGATGCGCGGGCGCTTGTGCGCCTCACGGAAATCCTTCTTCCCGGAGGAGGGGCGCACCACGTGCTCTGCGTTCCTGAATTTCTGCTCGACGAGCCCTCGGTTGCCCGCGTGCTTCTCGATTGGCTCGTCGCGCTCGAGCGTCCGCTTTCCCTTGAGGAAGCTGCAGCGACCTCCCCGCCGGCGGCATGGGCGGCGGCCGATCCCGCAAACGAGCCGCTTGTCCTGCACCCGAGGCCCGCAGGAGGAGGCGCAGCCGGCGCATCGCTGAAGATCGGGCGCGAGGAAACCGCGCGTTTTTTTGCGGCCTGCAAATCCCTGGACCCCGGCGTCGTGCTCGAATCGCTCTGGGCGCTCGCGCTCCGCCGGCTCGGCGCAACCGGGAATGTCTCGCTCCGCCGATTCGACGCCCGCCGGTCGCGGAACGACGTCGGGTATTTTGAGAACTGGCTCCCGGTCGTCCACGACTGGGATTCGGGCAGCTGGCTGTCCGACGCCTCCGGGCGCCACGAGGCTGCGGCAGCGAACGCATGGATCCCGCCGTCCAGCGCGATGGCCGACGGCAAAGCCTCCGGGTTTTCAACCGGCTTCCTCTGGGGCGGCCCGGAGCTCAACGACGTCATCCACACCGCCCTCCCCCGATGGATCAATTTTGATGCGCGGATGGCGCGGAGCCATCCGGATTTGCTCCTGCTTGAAGCGCGTCCTGGGCTTTCACTGGAAGTTCGCGGCCCGCTCGGCAATGCGTCGGCAGCGCGCGAACTCCTCGAGCGCCTGGCCGCGCTCATCGAAGCCTTCGAGGCGTTTGAAACCAAGCCGCCCGCGCAAATCCCCCTGCTCGCACCGCAGGACACCCGCAGGCTCAGAGACTGGTCGCGGGGGCCGGAGCCCGCCCAGCACCCGGCGAATACGCTCGAGGCATTCCGCGGGATCGCCGGAAAATTTCCCGACCACGTGGCGGTGAGGGACGGGGATTACGAGCTGACCTACCACGAGCTCGACACGCTTTCCGACCGGCTGGCCTCCCACCTCGCGCACGCTTCGCTCGCGGGCGGCTGGCATGTTGCGCTGTTTCTCTCGCCGTCCTCGTGGATCGCGATCGCGCTGATCGGATCATGGAAAGCCGGGAACTTGTGCCTCGCGCTGGATCCGTCGGCACCGCCGGAATGGATCGAGGCGATGCTCTCCTCCCACGACGCGGGGCTCGTGTTCTGCGATGCGGCCAGTGCCCCGCTCCTGGACACCTCCACACGCCGGCGCATCATTCTCGACCAGGATTGGGATGCGCTCGAGCTGGCCGAATCGGCCGGACGCCCGGAGCCTGCCTGCCAGCCGGACTCGCCCGCCGCGATTCTCCCGGGACATCCCGACGGCATCGCGCCGATCGTCCGCGCGCTGACCCACGAGATGATCGTTGCGGCGGCCCGCGAAGGCGCTCGCACGCTGGATTTTTGCGCGGAGGATTCCTTCCTCGCCCACTCCGCCGCAGGAGGTGGCGCGTTCTTCGACGAGTGGCTCATCCCGTTGCTTGCCGGGGGAACCGTCCAAATCGCGGGCGACGACCTCTTGGATCCCGCGCACTCTCCCGCGACCCATTTGCGCCTGACTGCGCCCGAATGGAGCAACCAGGCGGCGCGCTGGTCACGCGGCGACGAAACGTTCGCTTCCCCGCTGCGCGTGGTCGCGGTCGAGATGGGAATCGCCTCGAAGCTCTCGCTCGATGTCTGGAACCACTGCACCGGCGGACAGGTGAAAACGGTCACGTTTTTCAGCCTTCCTGGCCTCTGCGGGCTCGGCCTCGTGGGGCCGGCAACTTCCGATGGCCCCCTGCTTGCGATCGGGAAGCCGGTGGCGGGAACCGAAGCGGCCATCACCGATGCCGACGCTCACGATCTGCCGCCGGGATTCGCAGGGCAGCTCCGGATGAAATTTCCCGGCTGGAAATCTCTCGCGAACGCGCGGGGCCGTCGGGGAATCGAAACCGGACTCCGCGCCTGGCGGACTGCTGCCGGCGACATCCGGATCGAAGGCGCCGCGGCACCCGGGCTGGATTGTCCAAGCCGCGCGGCCAACCTCCTTGCCCGGCAAAACGTGCTCGATGCTTTCGAGGGCGACGGCCTCTGGGCGCTGGCTCCATGCGAGGGCGCGACCGCCGTGGCCGAATGGCCGCTCACGCGCGGCGGCTGGATTGATCAGGCTCTCCTGCCCAGGCCGCACAGCGAAACCCATCCGCCGGAACAACCAATATCTCACGCCGCCGCGTCCGTTCGGGCCTCGATCCCATGGGTTCCGGTTTCGATCCTTCAGCCAGAAGGCACCTCGACGCTCGTGCTCGTCCCACCCGCATCGGGCGTGCCGGAAACCTACCACGATCTCGTTGCGGCCCTCGGAAAAACTCGCCGCATCCTCGGCCTCACCGCGCGCGGTGCCGCGCAGCCGGATGCCTCGCATACGACAATCGAAAGCGCGGCCGCCGCATGGCTTGACGCCCTCCTCGAGGAAGATCTTTCCTTCGACCTCTGCGGGTTCGGATTCGGAGCGATCGCCGCCCTCGAGATGGCGCGCCAACTCGCCGCCGCAAAACGCCCGGTGCCAGGACTCATCCTCATCGGCGCGCCCGCGCCCCGCACCGAGGACGCATCCGGCCTTTTCGCCTCGATGAAAAATGCCTTCAAGCGCCTCCAGGCACCCGGGCGCATCGAGCCGTTCACCACCATCGGCGAGCCCGCACGCACACACGAATCCGCATGGAACCGCTACCGGTTTGTCCCCTGCGATGTCCACGCACGCATCATCATTCCCTCGGATTTTCCTCCGTCCGCTGGCTCCGCATGGCTCGATCTCCTTCCCTCCGCCGACGTCGAACAAATCAAATGCACCTGGGCCGAAATGCTCGCTTTCCCAGCCGTCAAACGCCTCGCATCGCTCATCGGAAACTGAGCGCCACGCCTACAGCTGGGAAAATGCGGGGCCTCCCGGCGAGACGCCCGCCAGTGTCAGTTCAGCCCGAATTGACTCTCATACCGCATCTTGGAAATAACTGAACTCGCAGCGACCAAGGGGAACGGGCGCCCCGCCCATGCCCCCTGGGAAGATCCCAGCAATGGCATCAGGCATGCGCCCGGAATTTTGGCACCCCGGATTCCGGGTTGCGGAGGAGGCGGGGAAATAGTATGAGATCGTTCCGCATGGCATCTTCTTCGACGACCAATATTTCCCGGTGGTTTGGCACGATCCTCTGGGGAAATTCCGTGGCGCTTTCCTGGATGTGGGGGCTCGGGCTGTTTTTTTCCGTCCAGTTCACCACGCAGTTCGGGATCTTCGGGCTGCTGACGTTTGCGATCCCGAATTTTCTCGGGCTGCTGACGTTCGGGCTGGTGACCCACCATCTGGCCCGGCGGCAGGCGGGATCCGAGTCGCTCGCGAACTTTTTCGCGAGCTGGTCGCGCCCGTTCCGGCTGGTCTTTTTTCTTTACCAGGTACTGGCGATCACGCTGACGATTTTTGCATTTTTGCGATATGTCTGGCAGCCGCTGGGGTTCGAGCCGTGGCTGCTCTACCTGCCGCTGACGCTGCTGGTCGTGCTGGCAGCGGCGATTCTTTTTGGCGAGGAGTTCGACATCAAGCGGATCAAATTCAGCCACGGGGTGATGTTTCTTCTCATGGCGCCGGCGCTGGTCGTGCTGATCTTCCATGCGGCGGAGCGCGGGACCGGGCCGATCTCGTTTCCGAAGCTTCCGACGAACGACTGGAACTACTGGGGCTACGCGGTGCCGATCATCATCGGGTTTCTTGTCGGCCCGTGGCTCGACCTGCAGCAGTGGCAGCGCGCGATCCAGATGCACCGCGAGCGGGTCTCGATCGCGGCCGGGTATTGGATCGGCGCCGTGGAGTTTTTTCTTCTGCTGCTGTTCCATGGCCTGATGACGGCCTGGGCGCTGAACTGGGGCGCCTCGGAGTTCATCCGCGTGGGGATCACCGGGCACAACTACGGGGAGGAGATCCTCATGAAGCTTTTCTCGCAGGCCGGGCCGTGGACGTTTGCGGCCTACGGGATCTTCGTGTCGGTGTGCGTGCTGACCACGCTCGACAGCGGGTATGTCGCGCTGCGGTGGTTTTTTCAGACGAACGCGAACAAGAGCAACCACCCGATCTTCTCGCTCCTCCCGAACCGCCTGCTCACCTCCCCGATCCCGGTTTTCCTCGTCTGCGGGCTGGTCGCGCTGGTCGGCTCGGTGCTGAAATTCGAGCTCGAGTTCTTCATGATCTTCTACGCGACGTTTTTTGTCGGGTATTCGACGCTGGCGATCGTCCGGTGCTACCTCGTGAGCCGGGCGAACGCGATCCCGCAGATCAAGATGTTCTGCATCGGGAGTCTGGCGGTCGTGATTTTTTCCTACGGCTATTTTTTGCGCTCGCCGTTTTTCCAGATCATCGGCTCGCTGCTGCCGCTCGGGTATGTGCTGTGGCTTCTGATCAAGCCGAGCTCGTCCGAGGAGTTTCTGAGCGACAAGGAGGAGCTGGACGCGCAGGCATCTGATTCCTCCCCGAGCGCCGGATCGGTGATCAGCCCGCCATCGGAAAGTGCGCCCGGCACTCCCAGCCCGCTGGATCTCGCGGCGCTCGCGCAGAGCATCGGGGGGCACTTCGACGGCAAATGGTACGTCCATTCGTTCGTGGCGACCTATGCCGACACGAACTCGGTCGGCAACGTCTATTTCGGGATGTATGCGATGTGGGTCGGCAAAACGCGCGAGCTTTTTTTCAACCGGGTGATGCCGAAGTTCAACCTCAAGAGCACGCCGTTTTACATCCTGACGCGCTCGTTCGAGCACAAGTTTGTGCGCGAGACGAAGGAGTTCGAGACCGTGAGCGTCAAGATCCGCGTGGCCGGATACAACAGGAAGTTCGCCACGATGGAGCACGAGATTTTCGATTCTGCCGGGCACATGCTTGGCCGCGGCAAGCAGACGCTCCTGTTTGTTTCTTCGAGCGATTACAAGATGATCGATATCCCACCCGATGTTTATTCGGCGTTCATCGCCCACACCTGAGCGGCGAAGCGGGCATCTCGCCGCGTTGGGCCTCTGCCTGATCGCCGTTCTCGGCGGATGCAAAAAGCCCGCGTCGGCTCCCGTGCCAACACCGACGCCCGCGCCAATTCCCTCGTCCACCCCGACTCCTGTTCCCACACCGACGCCCGTTCCCACGATTCCCAAGAAGCCGCTGCCAACGGCCAAACTTTTCAACGGCCTGTCTCTCCAGGTGAAATTCGTCCCGGAAAAAAGTTCGGAGCGCGCTTCTTTCGAGCGGCGCGAGCCCGACGCCTACGAGGTGGTGGTCACGGTGCGGGCCCGGCTTCCCCGCCCATGCGAGTCGGTCGAGGATTTTTCCAGGAACGACCCGCTGCTGGCCGGGGCATTCCAGGACTTTGCGGGCCTCCTCGCCGGCGCGAAGGTCTCCCCGTTTTTTGACCGCCTCTATGCGTTGAAGGTCGCCCAGGTCGCGCGCGAGATCGGACGGCTGGATGCGATTCTTTCGCGGCATAACTTCTACGACTGCGAGACGATCCTGAACGTTCAGAACCCGTCCACCGGCCGCCGGGCGCTGCTCGCCGTCGGCGATATGGATGTGAACGGGGACGGGTCGGACGGCGACCGGAACGTGCCGGTCGAGGGAGGCTCGCCGTTTTTTTTGCCGCAGACGAGCTTCCGGTGGCCGAAGCTCACTCCGCGCGCGAACCCGTTTCTCGAGGTCGAGCAGAAGCGCCTCGCCGCACTCCAGGAAGAACTTGCGGCCGGCAACACCTCGCCTTTGCGGATGGGAGAAATCGCCGACGGGGTCGACCTCGCAAACCGACGGATCTTCGATTTGAAAAAATGGAGCTTCCTGGTTTCCGAAACCGACCCATTCATCGTGCTGCCCGGATTTATGCTGAAGAAAGACGGAGGCCCTTTCGCGCCGTCGATCGGAGATTTTGCTTTGGTGCTGTTCAACGGGAAGGCGTATCCGGCGGTCGTCGGCGATGCGGGGCCCTCGCTGAAGATCGGCGAGGCCTCGCTGCTTCTCTGCCGCGAGCTCAACCCCCGATCCTCCGCCGCCGCGCGTCCCGTGAGCGACCTCAAGGTCACCTACCTCGTCTTTCCGGGAACCGCCGATGCGACTCTGTCCCAGCCGGATCTCGATGCCTGGCGGAAACGCTGCGAGCAGTATGCCAACGAACTCGGCGGGCTGACCGTCCCCGTACACAAC
>Ga0194054_10001367_pt1 | contig 11746 bp, 8 predicted proteins | sample SepL2210m_MetaG_FD_163628 | JGI IMG/M metagenome (GOLD analysis project Ga0194054, IMG submission 163628) | Anoxic zone freshwater microbial communities from boreal shield lake in IISD Experimental Lakes Area, Ontario, Canada - Sep2016-L227-10m | ecosystem: Environmental > Aquatic > Freshwater >... | reverse complement strand
ATCTCTATCCGTTCAATTATATCCACATCATCATCTCCCACTTTAATTTCAGAAAAAGTGCTGATTCCTTTTGATGATGGATGCCTGCGGATAAGGTCTGACATGGCGCGTCTGGCCAGTTTGAATGAGTAGGTGGTAATTGAGGATTCAAAACGAAAATTCTTAATGGAAGTGAATAACCTGACCATAGCTTCTAAAACAACATCTTCAACATCCAGAAAGAATGGAGTTTCTTTCGCCATAAAATATTTTAATCTTGGTGCTAATATTGCCGTTAAATCGTCGAACGCATTCCTGTCACCCTTCTGGGCTCGCCGTATCAGATCTTCATGTTCATGTTTACTATCACCCGACGGCATCGCCGTCAGATAAAATAAATACAGCAAAAAATGCTCCACTCACGTCTTGAGGAATATAAGGGCTGCTTTATTACAGCCCTTATGAGGATATAATAGTTACTCGGCTGATTTCTCTTCTGCAACAGGTGCTTCAGGTGCAGCAGCAATTTCTGAATGGTCATGACCGCAGCAGCAGCCATCTTCATCATCGTCTTCGCAGCAATCATCGCCAAAATACATTGCGCGGAGCAGCATTGCGCCATCAGCTAATAACCAGATTAAACTGGGGATACCGATTAAAAATAACAGGTCTTTTGAAAGCATTACTGCAACGCTTAACTTAACCTGCATATCAATAGGCTGCATTGAATTAGCCATCTGTTTAAGGCCAGTACTAATTTGGGTAATTTCAGCAGTTAATACCATTGCAAAGTATACAACTGCTACAACAGCGGATATCTTGAGAATAATCGCCATCGCTGGCATTCCGCAAAACTTTTTCATTTTTTCTCCCCTTATTAACAAGCGGATTAGTCCGCTATGTTTTTATTTTAAATAATCTGCTGTCGCGACAGCTTCAACATCTGTAAATGTACGTCCAACCAATCCTATCAACACATTTCCTGGACCAACTTCAACAAATTTATCTGCCCCAATTCCACGCATTAGATTCAATGATGCTGTCCATTTAACAGAACCGGTAATCTGTGCGGCGAGATTCGCTTTTATCACTGCCGGGTCGGTAGTTGCCAAAGCAGTAACATTCTGGACAATCGATACTGCTGGCACATTGATTTCAACAGAATCCAATTCAACTGCAAACGCATCTGCCGCGCTCTGCATCAACGATGAATGAAATGCCCCGCTGACCTGCAGCGGAATCACCCGTATTCCCCGCGACTTTGCTTCGGTGCGAAATGCCGCGATAGCCTCGTTAACGCCGGAAACCACTACCTGTCCCGGCGAGTTATAATTTGCAGGAGCCAATGGTCCGTATTTCTCGGCTATTTCTGCGCAAAGTCCGGCTACCACTTCGTCTTCACTGCCAATTACTGCCGCCATGCCACCCGGGTTGTTTACCGCTGCTGTTTCCATTAATTCGCCGCGTTTACGGACTAATTTCACTGCGGTGGTAAAATCTAACGCGCCAATAGCGGTAAGGGCAGAATATTCGCCTAAACTGTGTCCGCCGGCGATGCTTATCTGTAATCCCATCGCAGTCATTAATTTCCAATACGCGTAACTCATGGCAACTAATGCAGGTTGGGCAATCGAGGTGCGTTTTAATTCTTCAACCGGGCCATCAAAACAGATGGAAGATAATGAAAATCCCAGCACAGCATCCGCAGCATCAAAAATATCACGAACAACAGGTGAAGACTCATACAAATCCTTCCCCATTCCGACAGCCTGCGAACCTTGACCCGGAAAAACTCCGGCCACTATTTGTGAACTCATGAATATCCCCACAAAACAATCTCTGAGTAATTATAACGAAAAATTTAGTATTTAGTCTATATCATTACGACGTTAGACAAATAAATATACCGGAATTTGATTAGATTCATCATAATAAAATGGATATACAGGATTTATATTAACCAGTTAACAACCAAATCCGAATAAAAAAAGTTAGGATTTGAAATTGAAAAGTTCATATCGTCGAAAACCACACCCACCCCTCCTTGGCAAGGCTCACCCTTATAAACATTTATTACAATCACTGGATAAACAATGATTTTGACTCCTTTAGGAGTCAGATGTTTATAGAAAAAGTTTCACAATAGATATTACGACCCCAGAGTGGGTCGGATGTAAAATGGTAGTAACAATCTTTTTTAAAATGAAAAATTGCTGGTAATTACATCCGACCCACTCTGGGGTCGTGTCTTAAATATGAAACCGTTTCTATATACATCCGACCCCATCCGGGGTCGAAGATAAATTGATAAAATGTGTATAAGGGTAAACTTGACAAGAAGGGGAGTTTACTTTTATTGCAATATTTTTCGTCGCTGAAAACTGAAAACCGAAAACTTAACACTTGTCCAACTTATTTAGGTTAAGGTTATCTTTTTCTTTTTTTACAAATTTACTCGAAAAACTATACCATTCATGCAAACTTTATGCTTAAATAACCGCAGAGGTAATCACTAATGAATAATGTTCCTATCAGTATCTGTTCTTTTTCGTTTCACCGTTTGTTAAATGAAGGCAAACAGGATATTTTTCAATATATCGCCGACTGCAAAGGTTACGGGTGCGCGGCACTGGATCCGTGGAATGCTCATCTTGCCGGCGTACAAAAACCCGGAGTAGTGGCACATGCAGGCGGCAACCCGCAGGATGCCCAATTGCCCCCGATTGATGATGCAATGCTGAATAAAGTAAAAGCATCAGCCGAAGAAGCCGGCATTCCTTTTGGCTGCATAGCCGTTGATGGCGCACATATTTATGAGGATGACGCGGTAAAACGTTCAGCCAACCGCGCATTGGCATACCGTTGGATTGATATCGCTGCCATTCTTGGTGCAAAACAAATGCGGATAGACTGCGGTGGCCCGGCAGAGTTGCCTGATGAAGTTTTTAGCATAATTAAAGACGGGTATAACGATATAATTGCGCGTGCCGGCGACAAGGGAATAGAAATATTGATTGAAAACCATTGGGGGCCATCGCTGCACCCGGATAAAGTCGTGCAATTAGTTGAAAATATCAATGGACTTGGCCTGTTATTTGACACCAATAACTGGGCACCAGGCAAACAATTACAAGGTTGGGAATTATGCGCAAAATACGCCAAAGCATGTCATATAAAGACTTTCATGATGGACGAAGAAGGCAACGAAGGAACCCTTGACCTGAAACCGGCATTCGACAAACTGCTGGAAACCGGCTACAAAGGCACCTGGGGAATAGAAAGCTGTCCGAAAGAAGTTGATGAATACGAAGGCGTCCGCCGAACCATCATACTAATAAATAAAATTCTGGGTGATAAATAAATCTTACACAGAGCAACTCACAGATAAGACGCAGAACACAGAGCGTTTAAATTATTTCCTCTGTGAATCTCTGTGTCTTCTCTGTGAGAATCTGTATAACTATATAGTTTCTGCCATTTACCATTTGCAATTTGCAATTTGCAATTTTTCTCTCTTCATTGCCCCGGTGGTGCGATAGAAGCGCGAACTACCAATTCATTTTCCAGAACGCGTTTTTCATCAGATGGGGTTTTACCATTTATCATTTCAACCACTAATCTTGCTGCCTCGCGGCCTACTTCATTCAATGGCACCCGCACACTTGATAATAAATTATTGCCGTTTTCATCTAAAACCGGGTAATTATCGTCATAACCGACGATGCTTACCTGATCTGGCACAGAAATACCTGCATTACTTAATACACACCAGATATTAAATGCTGACGGGTCATTCAACGCTAAAATTGCAGTAAACTCTGAATTATCAGATATAAACTTTTTCAAACGGCGTACCATTTCAGCGTCTAATGCCGGTTGACTATTAATATGGTATCCTGATGGAAGCGTGTTAGGACGGGTCCAAGTTGATTCTATCTCAAAAAGCCGTAAATGTTTATCAGGGTTCAATCCAAATTCCTCTAATGCCTTTTTTACACCATTTATGCGATCTGCCGGACCGACAGGAGCATTAGGTGAAGATTCTAAATAAACACATTGAACAATATATCGATGCCCAATTTCAAGAAGATATTTTGCTGTTGAAAATGCAGCGTTAAAATCATCTGTGTTAACTAATGCGCAACCTGGCAATGCTGACAGCATTGAAACGATTGGTCTGTTCATAAAACCAGCATTACTGCGCAGCATTTTCGCCTGGAATTGTGGGGCATGGCCACCGCGACTGAATATAATTGCGCCATCAACATCAGAGCGCGAAAATACCGGCAACAGCTCAGCATTATCACTTTCCCCGCGTGTGTAATTCACCAGCAACCCGTAGCCTTCTTCTTCCAACACATCCAGCATACCGCGAAACATTTCGCTCAAAAACTCTTCTGACCGGGCGTAAAAATTAAAGGGGAAAAATGCCGCAACAACACGACTTAGCACGCGGGTATTATTGCGCAGCAACGCCAGACGACGGGCAGCATCATGCAATGCGGGATTGTACCCGAGTTCCATCGCGGCAGCAACAATGCGCTCGGTAGTTGCCGCGCTGATGCGAGTATTACCCCGCAACGCCAGCGATACCGCACCTTTTGTAACACCACAGTGTTCGGCAATTATTTGCAAAGTAACCCGTTTAGCTGAATCATTATTAATATCCGTCATATTTTCCTCCACATTTACGTAAATAGACAACAATATAGTTTAATCTATATCTACATTAATGATGATTTTAGAAAATTGCTAAACATTTGTCAACAAGTTTAGCAAAATGTAACATTTTTCTTTTTGTATATAGAAAATAAACTTTATAATAAATGATAACTAAGTTATTTTTAAAATATATATGTCAGGTGATTTTACTTCTTGACTTCTGATATTGAAAAGTTTAAAATTACGATTAAACCGGTATAATATTTAAAGTAATCTGCCTTAGAAAAGGAGACTATTATGTCAACACAATCCACTAAAAGAGGTTTTACCCTCATTGAACTACTCGTAGTAATAGCGATTATTGCTATCCTCGCCGCTATTTTATTCCCTGTTTTCGCCCGTGCCCGTGAAAAAGCGCGCCAGTCTACCTGCACCAGTAATCAACGACAGATTTGTGCATCAGCGCAAATGTATACTCAGGACCACGATGAAACTCTTCCTTCCTCCATGTCGATATGGAAAGATATCAATGTCGATGCCGGCATTTTGATTTGCCCTACATTAGGCAAAACAACACCAAATGCATATGCCTATGATGATTTCTACTGTTCACAAAAAGGACTGGGAGAAATCGCCAACCCTTCTGCCACATGGTTCACAGCAGATGGAAACTCAACAACAAATATAGTAGACACCCGCCATAGCAATACTGCCGTTGTAAGTTTCGTTGACGGACATGTCATCTCTGCCGCTCCTAAAGATAACACAATCGTCTTGCTCAAACCATCACTGCTGCACACACAGGCTAAGTGGAATGGCAGCGGTTCAAGCCTAATGACAGAAGCGTCATATTCAGCTATTCTGGACGGCGATCCGAGTACCGGACTGGAAATTGGGACTGCAAACTGTTCACCGACATTAACCAGCCCGCGCCCATTTATAGTGACACGTGTAGAAATTGTCACATCCAGTACCGATGCGACTCGCTCCTGTGGAACAATCGAAGTTATGGCAGTTGGCACAGCTAAATTTGTCGATGTAGGTTTGCCTATACCAAGTACTCTCAGTTTGAAAAAAACTGGAGTGCAGATATGCCAGCTCAATATCAAGTGCCTATCTCGGCTATTAGATTCCGTCATGGAAGTTACTGGACGAGATTAAACGAACTTCATTTCTATGGCAAACCTCTACCCGGGGCATTTGAAGATATAACAGCATCAGGGAAACTTTTATCTTCGCCAGGCAGCGAAACATCAACCGGAGCTCTGACAAACGGTGTGCTTGAAGATGATGGCAGCGGTTATCATACCGGTGCAGGATCAACTCACCGCATAGTTCTAAACTTTGACAGTATTCCAAAAAATGCCAGTTATGTGGCAATTAACCCGAATACATACTGGAAACCTACTTGGAACGCCATAGGCTTCCCTACCGGAACGATACCGGCTAACTTGGGAACAGCGACCACTTACAGCAGTACGGTGGATGATGGTGGAGCGTACTCTGGAATGAATGGTGATGGAATGCCAGGACATGCCTGGGTTATCCTTCCCATCAATAGTGGCAACTCAACATCACTATATGCCGCTGGCGTCCAGATCAATAATTTTTGGGGAGATCTCTCCGAAGTGGTTGTAATAAATACTGTGCAAAGAGCTGTATCCTTCTAATAGTCGATATAAATGAAAAACAACATTCCTCGCTGAGTGTCGCCAGCGGGGAATATTTTTATACTCATATTCCATCTTTTCTCTTTCAAAATCCATTGACTTTTCACCTGTCAAGCGGTATAATATTCGTTAAACCGGTAAAGCATTATTTGTTAAACATCCACATACTAATCTTGTTATATGTGGAATTATGCCTGATTTTAGGAGATCATCTACGATGACAAAAATCAACACCAGTCGGCAAAACACGATTATTCGTGTGCTGGCGCTATTGGCCGTATTGGCCATCTGTATTCTCCCCATTTTTTCTGCCGAAAATATGATTGGCCGGCAAAGCCAGAATGAAGGTATTTTCGTGCTTCCTACCCCGGGCAAAGTCACTATTGACGGCGACCTGAAGGACTGGGATTTGTCTGGACGCATCTGGGTGTTCGCCGACAGCCTGGTACGCAACCGCTACTCGGTAGAAGAATCTGCCATGTGGGATAAGGACAACCTGTACCTGGCGGCAAAATGGAAAGATCCAACGCCAATGTTCAGCCTTATTGACCCGGCGATGAACCCCGACGAAGGTTGGAAAGAAGACGCCTGGCAAATACGCATGACTAATGCCGACAGCACTTTATGGATAACCATGTGGTACTATACAACATTAAAACAACCAGTAATGCATTTTAAATACTGGAAAGATAAAAATCGTCTGGATATAGGTACTGATATAAAAATGCTGGTGGGAAAACCCGGCAGCACCGACCTGGGTGAAGGTGCAGAGATGTGCTATAAAGCCGACGCTGATGGCAACGGTTATGTGCAGGAAATTAAAATCCCCTGGAAATTGCTTTATAAAAACGTACCTGATATGAAAGCTGGTGAAAAACTGCGCATGGGTGATGAATTCCTATGGGGCGACCCGACCGGTAAAACCTGGCCGGTGCATCGTTATGCCGATAATATGCAGCCCGGGAAAACCTCGCGCGAATTCTTCTGGACTGCACGTGATGTCTGGGGTGATGCTACATTAGTTGCAAAAGGAAATGTGCCGGTTCGCCAGTATGTCAGCGATGGTGTAAAAGTACTCGGTACGATTCCGGTGCGGGCAGTTATCCCCAAAGATGCCGCCAAATTCACCATAGTGATTGAAGACCAGAACGGCAAACGCATCCGCAACCTTGCCGGCGATTGCGACCCGGCGGATTACACCGTTAAAGGTAAAGAAAAGAAAGGTATGCGTACCGTCGAAGTTAAATGGGACGGGATGGACGATAAAGGCAAAATGGCTGCTCCCGGCAGTTATAAAGTTCGCGGCCTTACCCAAAAAGGCATCAGTGCTGAATACGAAATGTGTTTTTATAACCCCGGCACCCCGCCGTGGGAAACAAAAGATGGCAGCGGCTCCTGGGGCGCTGACCACGCGGCACCTAACAATGTCACCGCCGCTGGCGACTGGAATATAGTAACCTGGCCATTTGCTGAAGGCGGCCAGGGTATCATCGGCATAGACCCATCAGGACGCAAACGCTGGGGCGACCGCCGCGGCGTGTCCATGATTACCGCCGACGCCAACTATGCCTACGCTTATGTTACCGGCTGGTATGTCAACGAAACCATCTGCCGATATAATGTTAAAGACGGTACATTCCAACCGTTTGTGATTGATGGCAAACCCCGCACTTTCGACCTGCCATTATCTGAAATACTGATCGACCCCAAACCAGGTAAGATAAAAGGTATGGCGGTTAACGGCAGCAACCTGGTGATTACTCTTGATACCAATAAATTAGTTGTCCTTGATGCAACCTCTGCAATGGTACGCAAGATATTTGATATTGACGCACCCGGACAGGCAGCATTCAGCAAAGATGGCAAACTATATGTAATGAGCGGCGGACAGGTAACTCCTATCGAAGGCATCGTTAATGGCAACCCGCTGAATATCACTACCCGAACCGGCGGTAAATTAAGCCAGGTCAATCTGGAAACCGGCGCGTTAACAAATATCCCCATCCCCGGACTTGGCAATGGCAGTGCAATATCTGTTGATAATGACGGCAATATCGCAATAGTCGACAAAGGCCCGGATTGTCAGGTTAAGGTTTATACCCCGACTGGAAAACTCGCCTATACCTGCGGCAAAAAAGGCGGACGTCCAATCCGCGGTGATTTTGACGAACAGGCGATGGTGCGAATGAGTTCTGTATCAGTAGACAGCACCGGCAAGGTATGGGTTGTAGAAAATTGGAACTACCCGCGCCGCGTTTCAGTATGGGGCAAAGATGGCAAACTGGTTCGCGATTATATCGGAAATACCGGATACGCCGGTGTAGCGTCTTACCTGCACGACCAGAATTCAGACCTTGCCTATACCGGCCCGATGGAAATGAAGATAGACCACGCCGGTAATTGGAAAGTTACCAAAGTTCTATGGGTGCCGGATGAATCCAAAGGCGAATCATTTACTATTGATACTGCCGCCAATGAGATTCCCAGCCGTTTCACCAATAGTTCCAGCGGCAAACCGCATGAATATATGTTTGTACATGATACCCGCGCCACCGGCAGCGTAGTATTTATGGAACGGAATGGCAAATGGCAGCCTGTGGCAGCAATTACCCTGGCTGGCTATATATCCGGCGAAAGAGAATATAACGGCGCAGTGACAGTTCAGCCCACTGGTGAAATGGCAGGCCTGAACTATTACGATGGTTTAATATGGAGCGACACCAATAAAGATGGGAAGGTGCAGCGCAGCGAATGCACCATTATTCTTTCATCACAACCTGGCACAGACAAACGCGGTGGCCAGCCAGGTCTAAACGTTGGAAGCGGATGGGGCGGACGCCTTGGCGACGATTTAAGCATCTATACCGATGGACTGGTGCGTTACAAACCGATAGGTTTCACCGATGATGGCGCACCAATCTATGGCCTTGATGGCAGAATACCAATCGGCAATAAAGATTGGGGTGATATTACCCCGGTGCCGGGTGAAGATGAATTAATCGTATTAAGCATGAATGGTTATGCCGGTCCGACAAAACTTACCGGTGTTAATACAATTACCGGTGCTGTCGAATGGTATTACCCGAATCCATACCCTGGCGTACATGGCTCGCACAATGCAACCATGCCAAAACCAGGTCTGTTAATCGGTCCATTAAAAACCATGGGTGTAGCGAAAATATCTGACGCTATTGGAAATGTATTCGTCATGCGCGGCAACCTTGGCCAGGACTTTTTCCTGACCACCGATGGCCTGTTTGTCGGCTCATTATTCCAGGATGGCCGCCTGCCCGGCGAGTCATTGCCAGATAAAGAAAGCCTGCTCAAGGGCGCACCAATGGACGCTTATTCCGAAGGCGGCGAACCGTTCAACGGCTGGTTTGGCAAACAGGCTGATGGCAAAATCCGTCTGACTACCGGGATGGCGCGTCAGGGTGCGATGATTCTGCAAATCAAGGGGTTGGATACTATCCAGCGCTTTACCGCAGACGGCATAAAGGTTGATATCAAAGCACTGCAACAGGCAGAAGCCGATAATATCGCACGGTTAAAAACTGCATCTGAACCAAAAACTTACGAAATGGTTCGCGCAGAAAAAGCACCGGTTATCGACGGCGACCAGAAAGACTGGACAGCCATCAAGGCGATTTCAATTGAACGCCAGGGCATGCCGGATAAAGCCAGCGCAAAGCTGACTTATGACGATGTGAACTTATACGCGCTGTTTGAAGTATCCGACCCGTCACCGTGGTTGAATGCCGGCAAAGACTTTGGCCGTCTCTTCAAAACCGGCGACTCGGTAGATATTAACCTGAGCAATGTAATCGGCGCAAAACCGCATAATGACCCGCAGCGCGGCGATATGCGCATCCTGCTGTCACAGATACAAGGCAAACCTGCCGCTGTATTGATGATGCCGGTTGACCCGACCGCACCGAAAGAACTTGGCAAAAACTATACCACCGGCTGGACCAAACATTTTGACCGCGTGGAACAGTTGACTAACACCAAGGTAGCGGTAAAGGTTGAAGGAAAACGCTATTTCGTAGAAGCAGCAATTCCTTTGGCAAACCTTGGACTGACGCTGAAATCCGGCTCTACCCTTCGCGGCGACGTCGGCTTCATCTCATCAGACGCCATGGGTATTAACGACACCGCCCGCACCTACTGGGCAAACCAGGCAACTAACTTGGTTAACGACGAACCCCTGGAAGCCTGGCTGTATCCAAATAGCTGGGGAGAAATTACTGTTAAATAAAAAGAAAATGTGAGTTGTGGGAAGAATGGGAAAGATGAGAATTAAGTATTCTTATCTTTCCCATTCTTCTCATTCTTCCCATAACTCCTATTCTTCCCAAAATTCTTTTATTTTTATTTAACAACCACCATATCATTTAAATCATTCTTCATCATTCTAATCTGTGATTCTTATTTTACTTTTCAACACCAAAGAGTATATAATCCCTTAGTTTAACAACAAGGACAACTGCTATGAAATTTTCTGTTATTATATGCTCATTTATTTTCATCTGCATATCATTATGCGCTCAAATACTTGATGAAGCGGCGTATACTTTGCCAAATATCATCGCAAAAGTGCCGGCGTTGAAGAATGACAATACCGGACGTATGCCGATGATTGCTATTGAAGCATTCAAGCTTGATAAAGATGATAAATCGTGGCAGGACGCGAAACCTTTTCCGCCGGAAGCTATTCTCGAATTGAAGAAACGCGGGTTGACCCAGTGGATTCCGCCGCGGGAACAATATATCCCATTCGCGCTGGCTCTGCAAAAGGAAGGCGCTGGCGTTATCATGATGGAAGGACAGGCATTTAACGGACCACCCGACCAGGCGCCGACAACTATGCACATACTGCCCAAAGATTACAAAAAACTTGAACAGCCGGGGCAGCAGCCGGTATTCCCCTGCCCGCTGATGCTTGATGGCTGGGTTATTACTCAGCAAAAAACCCGTGCCACCTTCAAAAAATTCAAAGACGCGGGAGTTAATATTGACGCGGTGTGGCTGGACTGGGAAATCGAGCCGGATTGGCGCGACGCCCAATGGGACGAAGCGAAAAATTGTTCACGCTGTCGAAAGCAATTCTCCCCCGGCGTATTGGACGACCAGCAGTTGTACCGGCAATTTATCGAGCTATGGCGCGTTCAGTTATTCAGCGCATACGTAGTCGCACCGATTCTTGAATATTACCCAAATATCAGCATCACAAATTGGGAAGAGATAATTTCCACCCATGAAAACCCGACCCCAAGCTGGTCCGGCTACCGTACCTGGCTGCCCAAAGATCTGGGCATGTATACCGCCGCCAACCCGGTTGCGTATGGCAATACCATCTGGAAAAAATATAACTGGAAGAAAGAATGGAATTGGCCGCTTGATGAAGAGCACATGGACCGGGTATACACCAGTGT
>Ga0194054_10001366_pt1 | contig 11748 bp, 7 predicted proteins | sample SepL2210m_MetaG_FD_163628 | JGI IMG/M metagenome (GOLD analysis project Ga0194054, IMG submission 163628) | Anoxic zone freshwater microbial communities from boreal shield lake in IISD Experimental Lakes Area, Ontario, Canada - Sep2016-L227-10m | ecosystem: Environmental > Aquatic > Freshwater >... | reverse complement strand
GTATCAGGTCTCCTGATCCCTTCCCAGAAAATCATTGGCTTTTCTGCGCTTCGGGCACAATGATTTTCTGGGAAGGGATCAGGAGACCTGATACCAGTTCTTGAAATGATCCGGACTCTTATCATGAGAGACGGTGTAGGGCCAACGTCTCATTGGCTCCCGGTGCAGCAGGCCGACAAGATGTCGGCCCTAGTGTGCCCGGCATGGGCATGAACAAGTCAGGAAAAAAAACCATATACAATGACCGGAAGCAGTGACAGCAACCGTAGCGAAAGCCAAGGCGGGTTGCCGACAGGCGGGGGGAGGTGAACGACCTGAGCGGATGGATACGACGCCACATGCGCAAATGCTTCTGGCAGCGATGGCACCACCCGCGAGGGCGCGTCAACGCGCTCAAACGGATGGGAGTCAAAGGCCGCGTTCTGGGCATGGCCTACAGCGGGCTTGGAGCATGGGCAATCGCCCGGCACTGGGTCATGCAATCAGCACTGAAAACCAAAACACTCCACAACTACGGGTTCATCATACCGTGGGACTTCGCGGAAGCAGGAAAATGAGACAACCGCCTTGTTCAACCGCCGGATGCGGAAAACCGCACGTCCGGTGGTGTGGGAGCCTTGGCGGGCTAAATCCCGTCGGGGCCACCCGATCGTAGCATCGGCATCTTGCCGATGTTCTGAGTCCATTTGTTTTACAGAGTTGGTATGAGTCTCCAAACGGGCGGGACGCCCGCTCCCCCTGTGCTCTGCAACTTTCGAAGATGCGCCCGCGGCCGCGGCCATCTTTTTCGCGTTTGCAATTTCTGGCATGCGCCCCATGCTGACGCGAAAAATGGCATCGTCATATCATCGAGTCGTCCCCAGTTTCTTCCGGATGGCTGGGAGTGCCGCCCGGATTCCGCTGGATGCGGGCAAGGGAGTGCCCAATTGAAAAAGCTGGCAGATTTCACGCTGATTGCCCGGGCCTTGCAGAGCCACCGCGCACGCCGGCGCATTGCGGCCATTTGGCTCTTGGCCATGTGCTTCTTGCCGGCGATCCCGCGGGCCCTTGCGAAAGCTCCGGTGTTGGACAAGGTCACGCTTCAGCTGCAATGGACGCACCAGTTTCAGTTTGCGGGCTATTACGCGGCGAAGGAGAAGGGGTTCTACCGGGACGCCGGTCTTGACGTCGAGCTCCTCGAGCTCAAGCCGGGCATGGATTCCGTTCAAGAGGTGGCGGATGGACGGGCGGATTTCGGCGTTGGGGAGACCAGCCTGCTGCTGGCGCGCCAGGCGGGAAAGCCGGTGGTTCTGCTGGCCAATATCTTCCAGCATTCCGCGCTGGTTTTGGCCACGCGGCAGAAGGGTTCCATCGATCCCGTCCACACCCTCAAGGGCAAGCGGGTCATGTTGGACAGCACGGATGCCGAGATCGTGGCCTATCTGGCCAAGGAGGGGCTCCCGCCAAAATCGTATGACCGCGTAGATCACAGCTTGAACACGCAGGATCTCCTGGACGGCAAGGTGGATGCCGTCTCGGTCTATATCACCGAAAAACACGAGGACCTGGAACGGGCTGGAGCTCCCTGCATCCTTTTAACCCCGCGTTCTGTGGGCCTCGATTTTTATGGCGACAACCTGTTCACGTCGGAGGCCCAGATCCGGGAGCACCCCGAGCGGGTCATTGCTTTCCGGGACGCGAGCTTGATGGGATGGGAATACGCGCTGGACCACCCGGAGGAAATCATTGATCTCATCGTCAGCAGATACCCCAGCCCATTGGATCGGGATCACCTAATCTACGAAGCCCAACAAATGAAAGAGCTGATCCAAGCGGATTTGATCCGCGTCGGGTATGTCAATCCGGGGCGCTGGAAGGAAATTACGCGGACTTACGCGGGGCTGGGCATGTTGCCGCACGATTTTGACCTGGCGGGCTTTATCTACCAGCCCGAGACCAGCCGGATTCCCGTCTGGCTGGTCAAGGCGCTCGTCGCGGCTGCTGCGGCCCTCTTTCTCGGTTTGCTGCTGATGTTCTTCGTCCTTCGCGCGAACCGCCGCCTCGTCAGAAGCGAAAAAAAATTGGCGGCCAGCGAGGCGAGGTTCCGGCAGCAGGCTGTGCAGATTAACTCCCTGCTGGATGCCATCCCTGACATCATCTTTTTTAAGAACACCGAGGGGGTTTATCTGGGCTGCAACCCGGCCTTCGTCGAGCTCGCGGGCCGGCCAAGGAACGAGATTATCGGGAAGAAAGACCAAGACCTCTTTGACAGGGAGGCGGCCGATTGGTTCCAGGAACAGGACCAGCAGATGCTGACCGCGCGCGAACCGCGCCACATCGAGGAATGGGTCACCTATCCCGATGGCCGGAGAGCATTGCAGGATACCTACAAGGCCCCCTACCTGGGTCCGGACGGAAAACTGATCGGAGTGCTCGGCATCAGCCGCGACATCACCGAACGCAAACGGTCGGAGGAGGCCCTGCGAGATCCGCCGAGCGCCTGACCCTTGCCGCGGAAGCCGGGAGGGTGGGCATCTGGGACTACGATGTGGTCAGCAATACTCTCACGTGGGATGCGCAGATGTTTGCCCTCTACGGAATCACGCGGGATCAGTTCGGCGGCGCATACGAGGCATGGAGGGCTGGGGTTCACCCCGACGATCAGTCGCGGGGGGATGTCGAAATCCAGATGGCGCTCCGCGGGGAGAAGGAATTCGACACCGAGTTCCGTGTTCTTTGGCCGGACGGCACGATCCGTATCATCCGCGCCATCGCCAAAGTGACGCGCGATGCCTCGGGAACCGCCTTGCGCATGACCGGGACGAACTGGGACATCACCGAACAGAAGCGATCCGAGAACGATATCCTGAAGATCAACCGCCAGCTTGCGGAAGCCACGGCAAAGGCGGAAAGGGCGACGGCCGTCAAGAGCGAGTTTCTGGCCACCATGACCCATGAGCTGCGCAACCCGCTCACCGGGGTTCTGGGTTTTGCGGAGATTCTCGCCGGCACTCCGCTCAACGAGGAACAGCAGTCCTATACCGAGGGGATTAGAGATAGCGGCATCTATCTTTTGGATCTCATCAACGATGTCCTGGATTTCTCCACCATCGAAAAAGGAGTGCTCGCGATCCACCCTGCCCCGTTCGAACTCGCCCAGCTCGTGAAATCGTCGTCGGAACTCATCCGCAAATCCGCCACCGACAAAGGGATCGCGTTCCATTGCGAATTGGCAGCCGATGTCCCGGAGCAGATCACCGGCGACGAGCGGCGGATCCGCCAGATCCTCATCAACCTCCTGGCCAACGCCGTCAAATTCACTGCGGACGGCTCGGTGAGCCTCCGCGTGACGAGGTCTGGGGAGTTCTTAGAGTTTTCCATCGAAGACACGGGCCTCGGAATTTCTTCCGATGCTCTCGCCCGTCTGTTCCAGTTGTTCACGCAGGCGGACTCGACGATCAACCAGAAGTATGGCGGAACGGGGATCGGGCTCGCCGTCTCGCAGCGTCTGGCCGAAGCCATGGGGGGTTCGATCTCGGTCGTCTCCGCTCCCGGCAAAGGCAGCACGTTCACGTTCCGGCTCCCACTGGAAGTTCCCGCTGGAGGGATGGCTCCGTCCCATTTATTGATCGGCGCTGACGGAGCATCGCCCTCCAGCCCAAGCGCAGAGACGCCCGTGCGCCCTGATGACCTCCCGGTGCTCGTCGTCGAGGATAACCGGAGCAACTCCTTGATGGTTGGCAAAATGCTCCAGAGCCTGGGCTACCGCGTGGAATTTGCAGGCAACGGGGCCGAAGCGGTCGAAGCCTTTGCCCCAGGAAAATTTCTGGCCATCCTTATGGATTTGCGGATGCCGGGGATGAACGGGTTTGAGGCAGTGGAAATCATCCGGGCGCGGGAATCCGGCTCACGCATTCCGATCATCGCGCTCTCGGCCAATGTGATTTCCGGCTCCGGGGAGATCTACCTCGCCGCAGGGATGGACGACTTCCTCGCCAAGCCATTCCAAATGGCTGAGCTCGCTGAAAAGCTCGCCCTCGTCGTGAGGAAACGGTAAGATTTGCCCCGAGGTGGCTGCAGATCACCCCGGATGCGCGATGCTCTGGTCTGGCGGCTCATCCGCCGGCTTCGATCTGCGCGAGGACTTTGAGAAACGGAGCCTCTTCGAGGAGGCCGAACGCATCGTGCCGGGTCAGGCGGTCGCGCGTTGTCGCCGGGCTGGTGATCCCGCAGAGGAAGCGAGCGAGCGGCCGGCATCCGCGCAGGGCGGCATGCTTTTCCGCGCGCAGGCTCCGGATGATCCGCAGATCCTCCAGAGAAATTTCCCGCTCCGGGCTGCGCGGCATCGGCGCGGGCGGGCAGGCAGCGCAGGATCCGCAGTGGCCGCACGGGGCGGGGAAGGACTCGCCGAAATAGGCCAGAAGCCGCTCGGTCGAGCATCCGGCACCTTCTGCAAAATCCACAATGCCATCCAGCCGGGCGAGGTCGGTTTTCTCGCGCCTCATAAAAAGCCTGTGAAGCCAGGTCGCGATCTCGCGCGGCGTGCGGGCCTTGGCCCCCGGAAGCAGGCGGAACCTGTGCCGCAGGCCGGCCGGCTTCATCTCGATGTCGCCGGATTCCTCCAGATACCCGAGGGCTTTCAGGATCCTCTCGCGCGACTCCCCGATCGCCGCCGCCACGGCATCCGCATCGATCGTCAGCCACCGGCGCCCGCGCTTCCCCGCCGAAAAAATCCTTCGCAAAAATTGCTGGCGATCCGCCGTATGTCCGGCAATCACGCGATCCTCCGGATGCCGGAACGCGATCTGGAATGTCGAGTAGAACACGCCGGCCGGCTCGAGGATCTTTTCCTTTTCGAGGTAGGTGATGACGGTTTCGAGCACGAGCTGCCGGATGTCGGTCGCGCGGGCGAGGTCATACCGGCTGATGTCGAATTCGTCTCCCTGCCGGAGGAGGTGATCCACGAGATGCCGGAGCGACTGCTCGTCCGGCGTGTCGCCGAGCGTGAAGTTCTGAAGCACGACCAGGGCGTCCGCGCACGCCAGCATCTCGCAGTGCGCGGGCAGGCCGTCGCGCCCCGCGCGCCCGATCTCCTGCTGGTAGTTCTCCAGGGTCTTCGGAAGATTGTAGTGATAGACCGCCCGGATATCGGCCTTGTCAATCCCCATGCCGAAGGCGATCGTGGCCACGATGACCTCGCAGCGCCCGGCCATGAAATCGTCCTGCGCCGCCGCCCGCACATCGTCCGCCAGCCCGGCGTGGTAGGCGCGCGCAAGGATTCCGGCTTTCTGCAAATGCGCTGCGACGGCTTCCGCCGTGCGCTGCAGCGTCACATACACGATCGCGGGAAACCGCTTTTCTTCGAGCAGTTTCCGGGTGAGGATCCCGGGCCGTCCGTCCGCCGCGACCGGCGAGATGTGGATCGCGAGGTTCAGACGGTGGAACGACGTCTGGACGCGATTCGCAGCCGCAATCCGAAATTCCCGGCAGATGTCGTCGGACACCGAGGGCGTCGCGGTCGCGGTGAGCGCCAGCACGCGCGGGATGCGGAGCTTCTTCGCCAGCGCGGCGAGCCGCAGATATTCGGGCCGGAAGTTGTGACCCCACTCGGAAATGCAATGCGCCTCATCGATCGCCAGCAGGCTGATCTTCGCCCGCTTGAGGCGCGCGACAAATGTCTCGCTGACGAACCGCTCGGGCGCCACGTAGAGAAGCTTGAGCGTCCCGGCGGTGATCCCGTCGAGGATTTCAAAGACCTCCGCTGCGGAAAGCGTCGAGTCCAGACGGGCCGCCGCGATACCCCGCGTTTTCAGCACATCCACCTGGTCTTTCATCAGCGCGATGAGCGGTGAGACGACGAGCGTGAGGCCGTCGAACAAAATCCCGGGGAGCTGGTAGCAGAGGGACTTTCCTCCGCCGGTCGGAAAAACCGCCAGCGCCGAATGCCCGTCCAGCAACGCCCGCATCACCTGCTCCTGACCCTCGCGGAACCCAGTATGCCCGAATGCGCGCCGCAGCGTGTCTTCGAGAGGTTCGGCCGTCATCTGATCGGCTTGAGCCGCCTCCCCACCGCCGGACATTCCCTCAACTTGTCAATCTTTCCCATGCCGCAAAGTTCATTGGGATGCGCACGCGATGGCAAGGATTAAGAGCACAGGGGGAACGGGCATCCCGTCCGTTTGGAGACGGAAAATCGTATCGGAGTGATGTGCCTCACACGGGCGAGACGCCCATGCCCCCTTGGAAGATCCGCGACGTTGCAACTTTCGCGATGCGCTCTACTCGGGAGCCGATTGTTTTCTTTGGTGTTTTCTTTGTTTGCCGGGATCGCCCAACGGTTCTAGAGATCTTCCCCTTGTGCCGTTTTTTCCGAAGCTCCATCTTTCCGAGCGTCCGCTGTTGATCCTGCTGGCGGCCGTTCAGTTCACCCACATCATGGATTTCATGATCATGATGCCGCTGGGGCCGATGCTCATGCGCGAACTTGCGATATCGCCCGCACAATTCAGCGTGCTCATCGCGGCTTACACGATGGTGGCGGGAATCATCGGGCTGCTCGTCGCCCCGTTTATTGACCGCTTCGACCGGCGCGGGGTTCTGGTGGTGTCCTACGCGGGGTTCATCGCGGGAACCTATTGCTGTGCGACGGCGGAAACCGTCACCGCCCTGCTGGTGGCGAGAGCCCTCTGCGGCGCGTTTGGCGGGGTATCGAATGCCACGATCCTTGCCATTGTGGGCGATCGTGTCCCGGCGGAGCGTCGCGGGGCGGCCATGGGGATTATCATGACCTCCTTTTCCGCCGCAGCGGCATTCGGCGTGCCGTTCGGATTGTTTCTCGCGCAGCGGTTCCGCTGGGAAACCCCGTTCTTTTTCCTGGTGGGGATCGCGTTGACGGTTGAGGTGCTTCTGCTGGTTTCGCTCCCTCATGTGCGCGGGCACTTGGCGGACGGGCCGCCGGAATCATGGAAAAACTTTCTTTCGCTGCTTGCGGACAGAAACGCCTGGCGGGCGCTCCTGCTGATGGTGTCGCTGGTGTTCGGTCACTTCACGATCATCCCATTTCTTTCGCCGCATCTTGTCTTCAACCTCAAGCTGCCGGAGAGCGATCTTGCGTTGGTCTATGTGCTTGGAGGTTTGCTGACCATCATCACCGCGCCCTATATCGGACGGCTCTCGGATCGTCTCGGGCGGGCAAAAGTCTTCACCGGCGTAGTCTGCGTGGCGGCTGTGATCATTGGTCTTCTGACACATGCGGGTCCGCTCCCGGTTCCGGTGACGCTTCTCATGACCGGACTGTTTTTTGTTTTTGCCAGCGGGCGGTATGTGCCGGCCCAGGCGGTGCTCGCTTCCGCCGTTTCCTCGTCTCGCCGGGGGGCCTTCATGAGCCTCACGGCCTGCACCCGCGATTTTTGCACGGGATTGGCAGCGATCATGGCCGGTCGTGTGGTGCTTCGAACCCCCGATGCCCTTCTGCATGTGAACTGGCTCGGATGGCTGGCCGTGGCGGTCAGCCTGCTCAGCATCTGGCTGATCCGACGAGTCAAAGCGGTCCATGAACCGCTTCCCTCTGCCATCCATTCCGGCGTGCCGATGGGCGTGACGGCGGAGGGGTGAGCATCGCGGGGTGGCGCACGAAGATGAGTCGCGAAGAAGTCGCCAAATTCAAAAAAATCAATGACAATCCGATTTCATTTATGGAATGTCCCAGCGCGGGAGGGAGGCGCATTTTTCATTCGCGGTCACATCCGATCAAAACCATGACGACACCACATCTGAAAAACGCGATCGCTTTCGCCGCCCTTTTCCTGCTTCCCCTTTCCGGCATGCCAGCGAAGCCGGTGGAAATTCTCACGTCATTTTACCCGATGTATGTGAGTGTGCTCAACGTCGTCGGCGACGCGCCGGGCGTCGAGGTGAGCTGCCTCGCCGAGCGGTTTGTGGGCTGCCTGCACGATTATCAACTGACGCCCGGGGACATGAAGAGGATCGCCCGGGCAGACATCTTTGTTGCGAACGGGGCCGGCATGGAGACGTTCCTCGACAAGGCATTGAAGCAATCCCCGTCGCTCAAGCTGGTTGATGCCAGCGAGGGGATCCCGCCCGCCTTCGGGGGGAACCCGCACATCTGGGTCGGCATCTCCGGCGCGATCCGGCAGGTGAAAAATATCGCACGCGGGCTGGCGGCGGCGGATCCCTCCCATGCGGAGCGGTATCAGAGAAATGCGGACGCCTACATCGCGAAGCTCGAGGCGCTCTGCAGCGAGATGCACGCCGCGCTGGATGGATTGAAGAACCGCGACATCGTCACGTTCCACGAGGCGTTTCCGTATTTTGCCGGCGAGTTTCAATTGAACATCGTCGGGGTGATCGAGCGCGAGCCCGGCTCCGAGCCGGGAGCGAAGGAACTGGCCGGGATCGTGGAGATCGTGCGCGAGCGGAAGGTGAGCGCGCTTTTCGCCGAGCCCCAATACCCGGCCAAAAGCGCCAAGGTCATCGAGCGCGAGACCGGCGTTCGCTTGAGCATCCTCGATCCGGCCGTCACCGGCCCGCGGGAGCCGGACAAGGCCCGGGACGCGTATCTCGCCGCCATGCGGAAAAACCTCGACGTGTTGAGCCGCGCACTGTCTGAGTAAGCGTGCGGCTCGCAGGCTGATTCCTCCGCCACATCCCATTGTATTTTTCATGGATCAAGCTCAACTCAACTGGCTCACCAATTTCATATGGGGCATCGCCGACGACACCCTCCGCGACGTCTTCGTGCGCGGCAAATACCGGGATGTGATCCTGCCGATGACGGTGCTCCGCCGTCTCGATGCCGTGCTGGAGCCGACGAAGAAGGCCGTGATGGAAATGAAGGCAGCTCTCGACCGCGAGCAGGTCACCAACCAGGACGACGCCCTCCGCGCCGCATCCGGCCAGGCATTTTACAATACCTCGCCGTTCCTGCTCCGCGACCTCAAATCCCGCGCCACGCAGCAGAAGCTCAAAGACGACTTCGAGGCCTACCTCGACGGCTTTTCCCCGAACGTGCAGGACATCCTGACGAATTTCGAGTTCCGCAACCAGATCCCCCGCCTCTCCAAAGCCGACGCGCTCGGCCAGCTCATCGAGAAGTTCCTCGACAAGGACATCAACATCAGCCCCTATCCGGTCGGAGACCTGCCCGGCCTCGACAACCATTCGATGGGCACGATGTTCGAGGAACTTGTCCGTCGCTTCAACGAGGACAACAACGAGGAAGCCGGCGAGCACTGGACGCCCCGCGATGCCGTCCGGCTCATGGCCAACCTGATGTTTCTGCCGGTGGCCGACAAGATCGAGTCCGGCACCTACCTCCTCTACGACTGCGCCTGCGGCACCGGTGGCATGCTGACCGTCGCCGAAGAAACCCTGCAGCAGATCGCCGCCGCCCACGGCAAGCAGGTCGCCACCCACCTCTACGGCCAGGAGATCAACGGCGAGACCTACGCCATCTGCAAAGCCGACCTCCTGCTCAAAGGCGACGGCGATGCGGCGGACAACATCATCGGCGGCCCGGCGTATTCCACCCTTTCCAATGACGCCTTCCGCTCCCGGGAATTCGACTTCATGCTCGCCAATCCGCCCTACGGCAAGAGTTGGAAGAGCGATCTCGAACGCATGGGCGGGAAGGCAGACATCCGCGATCCCCGGTTCCGGGTGATGCACGAAGGCGAGGAACTTTCCCTGCTCACCCGCTCCAGCGACGGCCAGATGCTTTTCCTGGCCAACATGTTGAGCAAAATGAAGCACGACACCCCGCTCGGCAGCCGCATCGCCGAGGTCCACAACGGGTCGTCGCTTTTCACCGGCGACGCCGGGCAGGGAGAGAGCAACATCCGCCGCTGGATCATCGAAAACGACTGGCTGGAGGCCATCGTCGCCCTCCCCCTGAACATGTTCTACAACACCGGCATCGCCACCTACATCTGGGTGCTCACGAACCGGAAGCCCGAGCCGCGCCGGGGCAAAGTCCAGCTCATCGACGCCACCCAATGGTTCCGTCCCCTGCGCAAGAACATGGGGAAAAAGAATTGCGAACTCGCTCCCGAGGACATCCAGCGCATCTGCGAAACCTTCCTCGCCTTCAAGGAAACCGAACAGTCGAAAATCTTCCCCAACGCCGCTTTCGGTTACTGGAAAGTGAAGGTCGAGCGTCCGCTCCGCCTCCACAGCCAGCTCTCCCTCCAGCGCATCGAGTCCCTGCGGTTCGCCTCCGGCGACGAGGACATCCGCACCGCGCTTTACGACGAACTCGGCGATGCCCTCTTTGAAAAACCCGCCTCCGTTCGGAAAGATCTGGAAAAACTCGTGGACGAGTGGGGCGCGGACGACGCCGAAGAGGAGGACACCCTCCCGGACGCCAAAAAGAAGAAACTCCTCAATGAGGCGACATGGAAACGCGACGCCATGCTGGTCGATCTCGCGACAAAACTCCGCGAGCACATCGGCGACAAGCTCATCGAAGACCACAACGTCTTCCTCGAACAGATCGAAGCCGCGCTCAAAAAACTGAAGCTCAAGCCCGGCGCCGCCGATATGAAGGCCGTCATCGCCGCCGTCAGTTGGCGGGAAGAATCCGCCCCGCCCGTCATCAAGAAGATCCACAAACCCGGCAAGACGCAGGCCGATCCCATCCACGGTCTCTTTGCCGTAGATGGTGGGGACGGATCGCCGAGCCGTCCGACGATTGTCGAATACGAGCCCGACAGCGAACTCCGCGACTACGAGCAAATCCCGCTTTTGGAGCTGGGCGGCATCGAGACGTTCATCCGCCGCGAGGTGCTTCCCTACACGCCGGACCTGCCCGCCGCAACGCCGAGACCAGGAGAGTATTGCGTTTATGTATTGGAGTGTGCCGACGGCTCCTTTTACAAGGGTCAAACCAGCGACTTCCCGAAAAGAATGCAAGAGCACGGCAAAGGAGAAGTAAGCTGGACGGCCAAACATCTTCCCGTGAAGCCGATTCACTGGGAGATTTTCGAGAACCGGGAGCAATCCTTGGCGCGAGAGGAGTTCCTCAAGAGCGGCAAGGGGCGGGAATGGCTGAAGACGCAATACGAAACGAAGAAACTGAAGTCCTTCGAGAGGCAGGCGGGTGCCTGGATCGTCGAAGCCGACACCAAGATCGGCTACGAAGTCAGCTTCACCCGCCACTTCTACAAGCCGCCGGAACTCCGCACCCTCGCACAGATCAGCGCCGACATCCTCGCGCTGGAACAGGAGACGGAGGGACTCCTGAGCGAAATCACGAAAGGAGCCACGGCATGAAAAAGAAGCCTCTTAAAATAGTGTCACCAGCGGCGTCACAAATAGTCGCACCACCGGCGCGACAATTATCGCAGGCAGCAGATGAGAGTGCCTTTGCCGAGGTCCTCCACCTCATCCAGGCAGCCAGGCAGCGGGCGTATCAGGCGGTCAACACCGAACTCGTCTCCCTCTACTGGCAGATCGGCGAACACATCAGCCGGAAGTTGGAGTCCGCCGAATGGGGCGATGGCGTCGTTGATCAGCTCGCCCGATTCCTCGCCCGGACGCAGCCTGGGCTGACGGGATTCACCCGAGCCAGCTTGTTCAGAATGCGCCAGTTTTACGACTGCTACTCTGGAAATGAAATAGTGTCAGCACTGCTGACACAATTACCGTGGACACACCACCTCATGATCATGGGCCGTTGCAAGCGGCCTGAGGAACGGGAGTTTTACATCCGCATGGCGCATCAGGAAGGGTGGCGCAGCCGGGAACTCCAGA
>Ga0194054_10001358_pt1 | contig 11786 bp, 7 predicted proteins | sample SepL2210m_MetaG_FD_163628 | JGI IMG/M metagenome (GOLD analysis project Ga0194054, IMG submission 163628) | Anoxic zone freshwater microbial communities from boreal shield lake in IISD Experimental Lakes Area, Ontario, Canada - Sep2016-L227-10m | ecosystem: Environmental > Aquatic > Freshwater >... | reverse complement strand
GATCAACGGATCGTGGCTCGTGCGGTTTAAGGGACTCCCGCATTTCGGGTCCAAGTATGCACCCGTTCAGTACGGGGAGAACGCACTCGATTTTCTCGGCATGAATGAGTCCCCGCTGGGAACCTGAAATCTTTTTTTTTTCGTGGGACCATTGTCCTCCAGAGCTGGGACTTTTTCCCTATGCGGTGAACCAAAATCGCCCGTATTCGCTGGCGATGGATATTTCATCGGCGGGGAATGGTTACGGTAGTTTTGCTGTGGGATCACGGTCGATGATCGGGATTGGGAATACGACGGCACTCGGGTATGTTCATACGACCTCGGAGAGGGTTGGAGTTGCGGGTACCTTCACAGTGAATGGGAAGGTGATGTGGAGCTCGTTTATTGGTGGGTAATTTTTTTGTAATTTGAATAATATTGAATCGTATTGGAAAAAAGGCTCAGGATAGAATTTTATTTTTTATTCCATTCAACCATCGCAGTATCGGTCTGGGAAAAATAGAATAGGCCAACACTATTTTTTTCTGCAGAATTTTTTACCCGCTCCAATGAGCTTGGAAGCATCCGTTCTTTTTCATCGGGAGCTGTATCAACAATAATTACGGTTGGGATGACGCTCGCACCGAGAGATCTTACTTCGTCCCGATGAGCATCCAATTTTAAAATGTCATCGATAATAGATTTCGGGTAAATCCGTTTATTTTGGTTTTCAGATGCTTTTACTTCTATTGCCATAAGCATCTTTTTGATAGTGTTTTCATAATTCCGCCTTCTCCAATCTCCATTAATTGAAGGTTTGAACAGGACTATGTCCGGTATTGGTTCGAATCCCCCTTGAAAATCTGGGTGTTTATCTTTTCCATATTTTTTGAATAATTCCGAATTAGGGCTATCAATCCACATTTTTACGTTCATACCAATCTGTTCAATTGGGACTTTTCCATAGGTCCGAAAGCAATGATAGATCATTGCCTGGTAATGCAATTCAGAACCTAAAACAAGACGACATTCTTTGACGATTGATGGCCATGTTCGTAAAAAAATATCTTTCGCATCATTTTGATTATTCATTCAATCTTAATCCGTTTATTGTACAATGGGCCGTATTCCCATTGATAACACTATGTGCAATCTGATCTTTCCTGGGCGACAATTCCTTCATAGTTGATACCGATTCGCAACAGAGTAGTCATTGCCCTTCGGGGCATAGAGGGAGCCGGGAGGTTTTCACCTCCCTTATTCTGTTTTCTTTACCTGAACGCCAGCGGCTTAAATGGCGCTGGATTTGCAACCACCCTCACCGGCATTAATTTAATTCAAATTTGGAACACTTCATTGCCGAGAGCTTTCGGTGTAACGAACAAGGGAGATTTATCCACACCGACCTCGGAATCTGCATCGTAAATGCCGGTGATCCCGGGGTGAATGGCATCCAACATCAAACCCATATCGCTAAATCGGTTTGAAAGAGATAACCATACCAGTGATTTATCACGGAGAATTCCGCCGACATATCATACTACAAATATTGGGGAAAAGCCGCATCTATGACAGATGGCAAAACCCAACATGCATACCACCTCCTTCCGTACCATTGCCTTGATGTGGCAGCAGCAGGGCAGCAGATCTTATTACAGGATCCCATCCTGTTGCGGAAAATTATTCCGAAAGGGTTTGTTGTGGATGAACCAGGGCGTGAACGCTGGTTTATTGGGATAATCACATTCCTTCTGGCACTTCACGATATTGGAAAGTTTTCAGATAGATTTCAAAAGCGCAGGCCAGACATTTTAGAAGAATTGAAAGGATATTCGTATGGTCTTCCATCTGTCCATCATACCGATATGGGACGACTTCTATTTGACAATGTGATTTGGCAAATGATATGGAAAGAAAGATGGTTCTGTTTGAACCCACAGGATGATAGTTCCGACTGGAGTGACGTTTGGAACCCATTGTTTTTAGCAGTGACTGGTCATCACGGGACCCCCCCGAAAAAACCAGATTTGCCAATTTCATCACTTTTTGAGGATGAGAATCAACAATCTGCGATTCAATTTGCGGAGGGATGCAAAACACTTTTTCTAAAAAGTAATTTGCGGAATTATCTTGCGTTTTCAGAACAATATCTTTTAGATTTTACTCAGTCATCCTGGTTACTTGCGGGACTTGCAGTCTTAAGCGACTGGATCGGTTCAAACAATGAATACTTTTCATATTCCTCAACTCCTATGTCGCTTGAAACTTACTGGAATGATTATGCACTTCCCAAAGCACAAAAAGCAATCCACTCGTTTGGAATACTTCCCTGTAAGATCTCTCCAGAATCCGGAATGCATGCCCTGTTTCCGGAACATGCAAGCCCTACCCCACTTCAATCCTTTGCCGATACCTGTGAGATATCATCTACACCCCAGTTATTCATTCTTGAAGAAGCAACCGGAAGTGGGAAGACCGAAGCGGCGCTCGTTCTGGCACATCGTATGATGGCACGCGGACTAGGTGGTGGGATTTATTTTGGGCTTCCGACCATGGCAACAGCGAATGCAATGTATGATCGGATGGGTAAGGCATATGATCAATTCTATTCTTCGGACTCTCATCCATCACTGGTACTTGCACATGGCGCCCGTCACCTGTCTGAAAAATTCCAGCAATCAATTGGATATTCTAAATCAAAAATGGCAGAACAGGAATTTTCTGATGAGATGAGTGCATCGGCCCAATGTACGACGTGGCTATCTGATAATAGAAAGAAAGCACTACTCGCACAGATTGGCGTAGGGACGATTGATCAGGCATTAATGGCTGTACTCACTTCCCGTCACCAGTCTCTTCGCCTTATCGGGTTGTCAAGAAATGTTCTGATTGTTGACGAAATTCATGCCTATGATGCCTATGTAGAATGGATCCTTGAAAATCTGCTTAGATTTCATGCGGCAATGGGGGGCAGTGCAATTCTCCTTTCAGCTACGCTCCCTCGTACACAACGACAGGCACTGATATCCGCATACTCTTCCGGATTAGGGTTGTCATGTGACGAGGTACAGCAATCCCATTATCCGATGGTCACCCAGGTAACATCCCAAGCAAAAAAACCAGCAGAATTTTCGATAGAGAAATGTGAAAAGAGCCATCGAACCATAGAAGTGGAATGCACAGATGACCACGCTCTTGTGATGAGTTATTTGTCAAAGGTAATTTTGGAAGGGAGATGTGCCTGCTGGGTTAAGAATACTGTAGACGACGCAATCGAAGCTTACCGAAATCTCTCACAAAAGATTGGGAATGAGCATGTGCTCCTGTTTCATGCCCGGTTTACTATGGGAGACCGCATCAATATTGAGAATGAAGTGTTGCGTACGTTTGGTAAAGAAAGTGACCTTGCGATTCGTAGCGGAAAGATCCTTATCGCCACACAAGTGGTTGAGCAATCGCTTGACCTGGATTTTGATTTTATGGTTACGGATCTTGCTCCTATGGATCTTATCATCCAACGTGCGGGCAGACTTCACCGGCATCAAGATCCGGATAAACGCGGGGACCGGGGTACACCCAGACTTGTTGTTATAATGCCCCGGTTTTTGGAGAACCCTCCCTATGAATGGTACACAGCTGTATTCCGAAGAGGTGCTTATGTGTATAAGAACCATGGGCAGTTGTGGCTCACCGCCAGACTCCTGACCTCCAGGAAAAAAATTACCATGCCAGATGATGCACGTTTACTGATCGAAGGTACATTTGGTGAGGTTGCACAAAGAGAGATCCCAGAGTCCATTAACGACCATGAAATTAAATCCGAAGGTAAAAAAATGGCAGATCAGGCCACCGCCCAATATAATATTCTAAAACTAAATGAAGGCTATAAAATCACACCACACCAATGGCTGGAGGATAAAGGTTCTCCAACCCGTCTCGGGGAGGTACGGGTCACTCTATTGCTCCTTAAATGGGAAGATTCAAACCTGCATTTCTTTTCATCGGACGAGAAATTTGCAAAAGATCTCAGCCAGGTTGGCATACCCGATCGAAAAATTTCTGGGGAGTACCCCTATACCGGAGACCTGGGAGATACCTTGAAGAGATTCAAAGCTAACCTTCCAGATAAAGGCAAATGGATTATTCTTGTACCGTTAACCCTTGTAAACCATGAATGGCGTGGGAAAGCACTAGCCAAGGACAAGAGCGAAGTGGGAATAATATATGACGAAAAATTGGGACTCCGGTTAACAAAAGCATAATTTTAAGGTTCCGAAAGGTGATGACCTATCATGGAGTTGCTAAACAATTTTTGCTTTGATTTACTTAATTTTGCAAATTATAAGCGCATTTCTTTGAAAATCGCCAATCTACGCTCAGGATGACAATATGTTCAATCTCGTCCATGAAGCCTGGATCCCCGTAATGAGAAAATCGGGTGAGCGAGAATCAATCAGACCGACGGAGCTTGTGGACAATTACACACATGACCCTATTATCGCACTTGATGCACAACGGCCTGATTTCAACGGTGCGTTGATACAATTTCTAATTGGGCTGGTACAAACAACCTGCCCGCCCATTAATGACCGGGAATGGAGGAAAAAATTCAGCGAACCGCCATCATCAAATGATCTGAAATCTTCTTTTGAGCGATATACAGACGCCTTCAATCTGGATGGGGAAGGGGCCAGATTTATGCAGGATCTCAATCTATCTGAAAAAGAGGGGAAACCCAACCAGATCGATCAGCTCCTCATGGAGATGCCAGGGGAAAAGACAATTGAGGATAACACGGATCATTTTCAAAAGGCGGGCACGGTAAAACAGATCTGCCTTCGGTGCTGTGCGATGGCCCTGTTCACATTACAGACAAACGCCCCTTTAGGTGGAAGAGGGCACCGCACTTCGGTCCGGGGTGGTGGCCCGCTCACTACTGTTGTTGTTGGCAGAACATTGTGGGAAACAGTCTGGCTTAACGTACTGAATGCAGAAACATTTTCGACCTATGGAAACTCAGGAAAAATGTCCCTCCCGGATCTTTTCCCCTGGATGGGGCCTACACGCACCAGCGAACCGAAGGGACCGGAAAAGAAGGGGCAGGAAACAACTTCGCAGCATGTCAATCCTGTGCAGATGTTCTGGGGTATGCCAAGGAGAATCCGACTCGTGTATGAGAGTAGCGAAAAACAATCGCCCTGTGATTTGTGTGGGGACCTCTCAACCCAATATTTGACAAAATATTTGGACAAAGGTCATGGTAACAATTACCGCGATTGGCATCATGTCCTGACACCTTATTCCGTGGATGAGGAGACTGAAACGCGTTGGCCGAAACTGATGCGACCTGGAGATATTTCTTACCGGAACTGGACGGGACTGGTCCAGAATAGCTTTGAGAATAAATCCAGAACCGAACCGGCGGTCGTTGTCCATACATTCTGGAACGAACGTCAGGATAAATTACCTGAAAATAACCGAATACCATACCGGCTCTGGACATTTGGCTATCATACGAATCAAAATACTGCCATGGGTTGGTATGAAGGAACAATGCCGCTGATTCATATTGATCCAGGGATTAGACCAGAATACGAGGCTATTGTTGGGAGAATGGTAAAAACGGCAAGGTTAATCGCGTCTAACGTCCGTAAATGTATCAAAAAAGCACTTTTTGATCCCAAAGCAAAAATTTCAGGGGACTTATGGTCAGTTGATTCCCAATTCTGGCAAAATACTGAATCGTCATTCTACCAAGTAATGAACGAACTTAAAACCACTCTGGAAACCAGGCAGGAAACCACACCACTGAAACTACGCTGGCTTGGAATATTGTCAAATGAGGGGGAAATTCTATTTGATCGTTATTCTCAATCAAATCTGATATCGGTTGCGGACCCGGAGCGGATTGCTACTGGCCACCGGGATTTAATGCGATATTGTTCCCCGTATAACAAATTGATCATTCAATTGCTGGATCTGAAAAAAACGGAGGGGGAACAAAAGTGAGGTAATATCATGGAGAAAAAAAAGTACCTGACATTTACTACTAATTCAGAGGCCACCGAGGTCTTATTGGAGTGGTGGAGAGCGCTCGATATCGCACACGGCGACCGAGCAGAATTGCGGCGGTGCCATTCCCCACTGAACGTGGCTTTCACATCTGCCTTTCATCGCCTGAGAATGGATCTTTGGAAACTCGGAACTGTGAAAGATGGTGATCTTGCCCTTATTGCCGGTGTTCTATCGCATATACCTATAAAATCCTATGTACCCGGCTCGTTTCCAATCCAGATGGCGAATCCTGGATCTTCCAACGCGAAAAAGGCAAAGGTCAGCAGTCTCCGCTTCAGACGTCTGCTTGTTATTGACGACCGAAACAAACTCTACGAGATGATGATCAGAATCGTTCACCTGCTTGGAGACACAATGGACATCCCATCCTTGGCTAATGGAATCTACTGGTGGAATGAACGGACGAAGAAAGAATGGGCTTATGCCTACTATGAAAATGCTCCAAGAGATGAAATGCTCAAAGAGAAGAGAAACAAGGAGTGAAATTACCATGAGTGAATTTATCCAGTTACATATGCTTGTATCATATCCCCCTTCGAACCTCAACCGGGATGACCTTGGCCGACCCAAAACAGCGGTGATGGGTGGGACACAGCGGTTACGTATTTCATCGCAGAGCCTGAAGAGGGCCTGGCGAACCTCGGATATTTTTCAAAAGAACCTAGAAGGGCATATCGGTATCCGTACCAAGGAAATGGGTGCAACGGTCAAGGAGGCCCTTACTTGCGGACTCCCCCTGACGGAATTGTTGAAAGGAAACATTCCTGAAGCAAAACAAACCACTACGATTCCCGAGAAAGACGCAAAAAAATGGGCATTCAGCATTGCATCTGTGTTTGTTGATAAACCGCCGCAGGATAAGAATAAAAAAGCAGATGAGAGTTCAACGGAAGAAGTAAACAGCGGGGAAAAAGGGAAAAATAAGAAAGAGAAAAAGAGCAATATCGATGGAGACACATTGAGAGGAGAACAACTGGTATTCTATTCAAATAATGAAATATCGGCAATCCAGGCTCTCATTGCAATTTTGATCAAGGAAAAAAGGGATCCGAAAGTGCAGGAGCTGAGAGATTTATTAAAAGAAGATCTTACTTCTGTCGATGTAGCGATGTTTGGACGGATGCTGGCCAACGCGACTACGTATAGTTTTGAAGCGGCCGTACAGGTCGCCCATGCCATTACCGTCCATGAAGTCGCAGTCGAGGACGACTACTTTACAGCCGTCGATGACCTGAACAAGGGTGGCGATGATACCGGCGCTGCTCACCTTGGTGAGACCGAGTTCGCCTCGGGTCTTTTCTATTCCTACATGTGCATCGATAAAACGCTTTTGAAAAAAAATCTTGGAGGCGACGATAAACTCGCTAACACTGCTATCAAAGCTCTTGTGGAAGCATCCACGAAAGTAGCTCCCACCGGGAAGCAGAGCTCCTTCGCATCACGAGCTTATGCTTCATATATCCTGGGAGAGAGAGGATCGCAACAACCACGATCACTTTCAGTAGCGTATCTAACCGCAGAACGCGATACTCGAAATCTTCTCGGATCAGCGATAGCCGTTCTGAAAGAAACCCGTAAAAATATGGATACTGCATATGGTAAGTGCTGGGAAGATGAAGCGGAGATGAATGCTCACACCGGTACAGGTTCATTGAATGATATAATGGATTTATGCTGCCCAAAACCATGAAAGAATATCTCATATTCAGGATCTACGGTATGATGGCATCCTGGGGGGATATAGCCATCCGGGATTTTCGTCCATCCTTTGATCACCCCTCCAAATCTGCAATAATGGGGATGGTTGCCGCAGCGATTGGGATCCGCCGTGATGAGGAGGAACGGTTGAGCGAACTGGCGGCCGGTTATCTTATGGCAGTCCGAATCGAAACCACGGGGATTCTTATGAGAGATTTTCATACCGCTCAAGTACCTCCTTTAAAAAAAATAGATGGGAATGAAATTGTTTTTCCTACGAGAAAAGCAGAGTTATCAGTGCCAATTGATAAAGCAATTATCTCTGAACGCGATTATCGATGTGATGCGGTCTACTCCGTCTGTTTATGGTGCCGTACCGCCTCTCCGCCTTATCCGCTCACCATTCTGAAAGGACACCTGGAAAAACCCACATTCAATCTCTACCTCGGACGGAAATCCTGTCCCCCATCTCTTCCCCTAGAACCGCAGGTTGTCCTTGCCGACACCATTTCTAATGTCTTTTCATCAGTGCAATTTCATGACGGGTTGTTCCTTACCGGGTTGGAGTATGACCGTGATATCAGGATATTCTGGGAGGGCGATGACGACGCGGGATTTGCCCGCGAACAAACCATCCAGCGCCGGGACGAGCCGCTGAGCAGGAGGCGTTGGCAGTTTGGGAGCCGCACAGAACATTATGCAATGATTAAAAAACCTGCAGGTGGCTGATTTATGTTTATCAGCAGGATTAAACTTCGGAATGACGCATCGTTTGGGAAGGATTTCTGGAATTACATCGGGGGATCATATAAGCTCCATTCGCTCGTCTGGGATCTTTTCGCCGACGATCCCGGGAGGAATCGTGATTTTATTTATCGGCAGGATCTAATTCGGGGTTTACCGGCATTTTATTGTGTATCTGAACGGGTGCCCAATGACCGACATGGAGTGTGGCAGGTTGAGACAAAAACCTACTCGCCGGTAATAAAAAAAGACCAAATGTTATCGTTCATGCTCCGGGCTAATCCAATCCGTTCAAAACGAGACGAAAAACCTGATCCAGATGGAAAAAGAAAACAACACCGTCACGATGTAGTTATGGAGGCAAAAACCCTCTTGAATTTACGAAATGAGGCTCTTCCCCCTGAAGCAGAAATTATGCAGCAGGCGGGGTTTGTCTGGCTAGCGATGAAAGGAGAGAACAATGGCTTTTCCATTCGGGAGGGAGAAGTCCGGGCAGACGGTTATTATCAGCACCGGTTTATCAAGCCTAAGGGAAAACACACCGTTACCCTAAGCACAATCGAATTTACGGGACTACTTACCGTAACCGATCCGGAGACTTTTATTAAGACACTCTTCCATGGAATAGGTCCTGCAAAAGGATTTGGCTGTGGGTTGATGATGATTCGTCCTATCCGATAAGGGGATTTCCCGGGTTCCCCATCCTTATGGGGATGAACCGATCGAGTACACGATCGTCCTGCCGAACCAGGTGAGTTCCCCACTCGCGTGGGGATGAACCGGAGTATGACGCCTGGGTAATCCTGAAGCGTGAGAGTTCCCCACTCGCGTGGGGATGAACCGATTGAATACACCGTGGTTCTTCCGAATCAGGTGAGTTCCCCACGCGAGTGGGGATTTACTTTGCTAAGGTTTCATGCTCCCCCTATCTGCGGATTTCCCGCACTTGAAAATGAACGGAATTATTAACGCAGGCAATGAGATGTAAAATGGTGTTCCCATGCGAGTGGGGATGAACCGTCCTGGGCTGCAATGTCGTAGTAGTCATATGAGAGTTCCCCACTCTGGTGGGGATGAACCGCCAGCAATGCCGGCAACAGTGGCGACCGCCACGAGTTCCCCACTCATGTGGGGATGAACCGGATTCTACAGTGCAATTCATTAATGCGTCTACGAGTTCCCCACTCGCGTGGGGATGAACCGAAAAATGAAACCAACTGCACCGAAACCACCGTGAGTTCCCCACCCGAGTGGGGATGAACCGCAGACCAAGGGGATGTTTGCCATCGGCGACCGGAGTTCCCCACTCTGGTGGGGATGAACCGAAAGAAGAAATTGAACAATTCGCAAGGGATGAGAGTTCCCCACACACGTGGGGATTTACTGTGTTGAGGTTTGATGTTCCCCCTCTCTGCGTTTTCCAGCACTTGAAAATGAACGGAATTATTAACGTAGGCAATGCGATATAAAATAGTGGTTCCCACTCGTCTGGGTATGAATCTCTTGCAATGCTGGCAAAAATTGCGGCGACCCCGAGTTCCCCATTCTGGTGGGGATGAACCGTAAAAGTCAACGTCCAGAAGGGGAAACTATCAGAGTTCCCCACGCGAGTGGGGATGAACCGTAGTTACCCTTCGGGGTTCGGTACAGGAATGTGAGTTCCCCATTCGTGTGGGGATGAACCGTGGGTTGACGGCATCAACATCAAGGCCAATAGGAGTTCCCCACTCGCGTGGGGATGAACCGGTGAACTGGACACAAGGGCTGTTCGGGACTGTGAGTTCCCCACTCACGTGGGGATGAACCGGACGGCGGGCCTATCCGAATCGTAAAGGCAGAGGAGTTCCCCACTCGTGTGGGGATGAACCGTATAACCGGACTGGTTACAACACGAGTTGGAAGAGTTCCCCACTCGCGTGGGGATGAACCGGTATGAGGATCGAACCCTCACCTTCATTTACTGAGTTCCCCACTCATGTGGGGATGAACCGTATGTTATCCATGTAGAGAACCTCGTTGGAGGGAGTTTCCCACTTGCGTGGGGATGAACCGGACATGGAAGAGAATGCAATCCTTGGCGAACTGAGTTCCCCACGTGAGTGGGGATGAACCGGAAGATGGCAAACCACACCCGTTCAACGCAGGGAGTTCCCCACGCGAGTGGGGATGAACCGATCACCATGATGAACGAAGACCGGGACCGGCAGAGTTCCCCACTCGCGTGGGGATGAACCGATGTATGCCACGTTGCAGACAGGACATGGTTTGAGTTCCCCATGCGTGTGGGGATTTAATTTGCTAAGGTTTCATGCGGCTCCCTCTCTCTGCGGATTTTTCGCACTTGAAAATGAACGGAATTATTAACGCGGGCAATGAGATGTAAAAAGGTGTTCCCCACTCTGGTGGGGATGAACCGCCAGCAATGCCGGCAACAGTGGCGACCGCCACGAGTTCCCCACGCGAGTGGGGATGAACCGCGCGACATAGAGTGGTCTGCCAGAGAAGTGAGGAGTTCCCCACTCGCGTGGGGATGAACCGGTTATCGTGGAAGTATTCCCACAGGCCGACAACGAGTTCCCCACTCGCGTGGGGATGAACCGGAAGCCGTGATTGCGTTTGACGTGGTATCAAAGAGTTCCCCACTTTTGTGGGGATGAACCGAACCAGACGGGTATCACCCTGAAGGACCTCATCGCGTTATGTTTTGTCATCGTCTACCTTCTTGTGGGTACCCGGCCTGAAAACCAATTGACTTTACTGCCGTAAAAAGCCAAAAAAAGCATCATTCCAAATCCAAAATAGTGGTTTTTGAGGAATGCGGGAAAATGGTAATACCCCAATAAACGCCAAATAACGGTATATTCTGACGAAATTCCCCTAAATTAGGCTTATCCTGCACCAAACCCAATCGGGGCCAAATGCGGGCGATTTAAACGAACGAGGATGGATTTTACGGGTTGGGGTGGGGTGTGTATACCCCCGTTGGGGTATCGTTTCGATAATTCGGGCGTATATTGAGTTATTTTACCCGATTTTGAGATTGCCGTAGAAACGCCCGCAGGAAACCAGTACTAATTTGAGCAAACCTGGGTCAGATGTTGAACCTCGCGATTTACCCTCACTTATCCAGTGCCGAGACGCTTGGTATCCGTGGTACCGGATGGGTGGAATCTGGCGGGGCAAAGCAGCTGTCGGTACCAGCCAAAAATTCAAGTGCGCTGAAAAATAGGGTCCACAAAGGGTGGGTTGGCAAGGGATACCGGCTAACTTTTACGATGACGGGGCGGGAG
>Ga0194054_10001355_pt1 | contig 11795 bp, 7 predicted proteins | sample SepL2210m_MetaG_FD_163628 | JGI IMG/M metagenome (GOLD analysis project Ga0194054, IMG submission 163628) | Anoxic zone freshwater microbial communities from boreal shield lake in IISD Experimental Lakes Area, Ontario, Canada - Sep2016-L227-10m | ecosystem: Environmental > Aquatic > Freshwater >... | reverse complement strand
CACCTACAGCAAAGACTATATCATCCCAGATATCTCCTTTTGGCAGTGGATGATTGAAAAAGGTGCCAATGCTCCAACTGAACTTCTGGATGGCAACTATCACTTTTGTTTCGGCTCTATCCTCCGCCTCTCTGGTGGCGGTGCTTTGGTGCCTTCTGCGCTTTGGATTGGCACTGAGTTCCGTCGGGATGCCTTCAGGTTCGACGGTGACTGGTACTCCTTCTATCGGGTTGCTCTCCTCGAGAGGTAGTGTTTGTATTGACCTTGGCCTTTTGACTTTTGTCTTGTCCCCATCGTCTGTTCTCTTTGATTCTTTTGGATTTTGCAATCCTCCCGAATGTAATCATTCGGGAGGATTTGTCCTATGTTATACTTGTCAGGCATATACAATAATGCGTCCGGGTACGCTTTGACGCGCTATATGCCGAGACCAACAGAACAGAGTCAAGTGCGGTTATCCAAACTTGAGCGTGTCTGCTGGTGGTGTAATAATTAAACACACTCTGTGAAGCCCACCAAGACATTATGATGTCAAAGACAAAAACCATCCGTGCTTAGGTGTCATCACGTGCGGGATTGGATATAGATGATGGGCTTCGCTAATCCTCCGCAACTCTGATGGCGATGCTAAGGTGCCTTATGCGAATTGGAATGGCACTGAGTTCAATCGGAATGCCAACAGGTTAGACAATGACTGGAACTCCAACTATCGAGTTGCTCTCCTCGTTACTGTGTTGATTTTCCACCAATTTGGAATTATTTAAATTGGTGGTTTTGTTTTTTTATTTGGTTTTTCCAGCCGTATAACATTTTGCCGACTTCCTCAACTTTTTGCGACAGGCTAAGAAAAGTATTTTGATCTAGTCCTTTAAGCTCAAATAAAGCATAGAACATAAACTTAAGCGTATCATTCTTGGTAATGGCGGACATAATCAGTTCTGTGCGAAGGTGAGGTTCGCTATAATATGCCGAAGCGATTGATTCTATCATCGTTGCTAGTATCGTCTCGATTCGTATACCCATGGAATAGCGAAGCGATTTGGGAATATGTTTCGTTTTGAGTTGCCAATCTACATAAAGAGCCAATACTTTTAAGCTTATGCTGGGCAGTTTGCTTGTCGTAGTCATTTTGCCTATTGTATATGAAAAAAAATAAAAATAACATACCCACCTTCGATGAAATTATAACCCTACCCTCGCTGTTTTCAGCATGGCGAGAGTTTGTTTGTGGCAAGAAATCAAAAGGTGATGTGGCGATATTTGCTATAAATTTATATTCTAATTTGCGAGCTCTAGGCACTGATTTGATGTATGACAGGTATCAGCATGGCGGATACGAATATTTTAAAGTCAAAGATCCGAAAGAACGCGACATTCATAAGGCGAGTGTGAGAGATCGGGTTGTTCATCATCTTTTATATTCTGCACTCTATGATCATTTTGACCATTATTTTATTTATGATTCGTATTCTTGTCGGAATGGCAAAGGCACACACCGTGCAGTGGAGCGGTTTGCTAGATTTGTGTATTCTGTGAGCCAGAGAAATACGCAACCAGTTTGGATTCTTAAATGTGATATCCGAAAATGCTTTGCTTCAGTTGATCATAGTATCTTACTCGCTATATTAAAACGGCATATCTGTTGTCCGCATTTATCTGGTATCGTTAGATCGGTAATTAGAAGCTTTTCAAGTGGCTTGGAAGGAAAAGGAATTCCGTTAGGTAATCTTACTAGCCAGTTATTTATTAATGTTTATCTTCACGAATTAGACACATATATTAAAAGAACGCTCGGAGTAAAATATTATATCCGTTATGCTGATGATTTTGTAATTATGGCCAATAGCCGCTTCCTACTGGACAATCAGCTCATCCTTATCCGCCATTTTTTGGAAACTAAACTCAAAATGCAAATTCATCCCGATAAAATATTCATTAAAACACTGGCGACAGGATTAGGTTTCCTCGGCTGGATAAAGTTTTTTGATCACTTGATTCCACGGGCTTCTACTAGACGGCGGATGTTTAAAACAATTAAAAATAGTCCGCATCGGGAAGTAACAATACAGTCATATCTCGGAATGCTATCGCACGGGAATACGCACAAACTCCGGGAAATAATCCGGCAAATGCTTGATGGAAAATAGAAAAAGCAGAAGAAATTTGGTAGAATGACAATATGGAACGACTAGATATTATAGAAACAAAAACAGGAAAAAAGCCAGAAGAAATTGCTGAGGATAGCGAGCATGCTGAGGCGGTGGCATTGGTGGAAAAGCATAGGGATTTTTTTGAGCATTATGCCAAAGGTAAGATAAAAATTGAGCCGGCACCTAAAAGCATACCCACTTTTGCTTTTAATTTGGAAAAGAACACCATTTATGTAAATTCAATGTTCTATAAAAAGCTGGGTTTGTCTGAAGAAAAAACAGTCTTTGCAACTCTACATGAGATAGAACATTTTATGGAAAAATTGCAGATTCTCTCTGAAGATGGCGGTGAGAAATCTTTTGATAAGTATTTAAAGAGAATCAAAGCTTCTAAAGCCTATTCTCTGATGGATAATTGCGTGGCGGATATTCGCGAGAATCGGGCAGTGGTTGGAAAGACCAATAAAGGAATGGGTGAGCTGGAGGAAAAAACCTACAAAGAGGATCTGTTCGCGGAAACCGATTTTACCAAACAACCTAGGCATATCCAACTTAGTCAGGCACTTTTGAGAGAGGCTAGAGTACCGGATGAAAAGTGCGATGTATCGTCGGAAGTGAGGCAAGCGCTTGATGAGGTGGGAAAAGTGAAAGGTTTGATGGAAATAATGACGAACCCAGAAACGCCAATGTCCATGCGTATGAAATTGCAAGATAAATATATCTGGCCGAAAGTGGAATCACTTTTGGAAAAAGATATGGAGGATAAGAAAAAACAAAAAGAGCAAGAAAAAAAGGAAAAAGAAAAGGGAGAAGGGAATGATGGTCGAGAATCAGGTGAAGGTAAGGAAGGGCAAGAGGGTGATAAGGACGAAGAAACAGACCCGAATAAAACATTTGCAGACGAGTATGCCAGGGCGGAGGCGAAATTTCCCGAAGCTGTGCCGATAGAAGAGATAGAAAAAGCCTTGAAAGAATGGAAAGAAGCGCAAAAAGGTAAAGACAATAATGATAAAGCAGACGAGGACTATGCAAAGAAAATCGGCGTGGAGAAAGAAGATTTGCAGGACTACAGGAAAATAGTAGAAAATTTGGAAAAAACTGTGAATCCGGAAACGGATGTTGGTATATTAGACGAATTAAAAAATCTTTTTTCTAGAATTATTGCCAAACGAATAAAGGTTGCTCAAGTACCAAAGTATCCAGTAGAAGAAGGGGATGAATTGACCGATCCGGCGCAACTCGTGGCAGATGTAAAATCTGGCAATCTTCAACCGAAAGTCTGGGAAGATACAGAAATTATAGAAAAAAAGGGAAACAGATTTGGTGAAGTAGAAATCACCTTGGTTTGTGATCAGTCTGGTTCCATGGCGGGGCAGAAAGCGGAAGAGCAGAGAAAGTCTGCTGTTTTGGTAATGGAGGTATTGAAAGAGTTTGGGGAGCTGTGTGAAGCAGAAAAGATAAATATAGACAAACCGCTCGAAGTAAAGTCTGAGATTTACGGTTTCGGTGCTGGTGATGATGAAAAGCCAATGAAAAAGATGTCTGCGGAGCTTGGTGAAGCGGAAAGGATAGAAGTGCTGAAAAGACTTTATGATGTGCCAGGTGGAACGACTGATTTCAATTGTTTGGAAGCAATAGATGGCAATTTGACTGAAAATATAAAAAATAAAATCAAGATTGGCGAGCTTAAAAAAATAGTGATTGTCTTTACCGATGGTGGAAGTGATAATCCAGGGAGAGTGCAGGGTGTTTTAAAAAGCTTGAGAGATGGTGGAGTGATAGCGATCGGTATGGGGATTACTAGCGAAGGAACACCAGTCTTGTCTACTTATGCGCCGAATGCATTGGTGGTGGAAGATGTAAGTAAATTACCAATCGTTTTGGGTGAACTTTTAAAAGAACATTTGAAAGATTTATAGTTTAAGCCTATAATTGCAATATGAATTTTGAATCTATCGTAAACATGGCCAAGGGGTCAAAGAAAGAGGAAATAGTCAAAAAACCGGAAAAATCCCAAGAGGAACTCCGAGGAGCTTTGGAGTCAAAATTAGAATCTTCGAAACCAGTCTTGCAAGAGGGAATCAAAGAATATGAGCAGGCTTTGAAAGATGATACTTTCGAAGACCAAGATGGTGAGGCAGAAGGAGCTGGTGAGAAAAGGAAGGAAGCTATGCAAGCCAAGCTCAGCTCCATGTTTGACCGAGCGGAAAAAATGAGGAAGCAATTGGACAGTGGTGAAATTCTCGAGCAAATTCCTGAGGCCGATACTATCTTACGGGAACCTTTCCTCAGAGAAACTTTTGGTAAATGGTACAGTGGTGATCAAAAGAAGATCGATATTCCTCAAAGACCATCTCTTGTCGACCCGCAATCGTTAGACTTTTCCTCCCTCAAATCCGATATTGACCCTTCAAAATTCGGTGAATACACCCTAAACCCCGAATGTCTCGGCCTAGACTTCAAAACTGCCAAAATCAAGGTCCTAGATATCCAAAAAGAAATCAAAACTAACAAACTAACTGATATAGCCTCCATTGGTAAATACATTATTGACACCTACAGCAAAGACTATATCATCCCAGATATCTCCTTTTGGCAGTGGATGATTGAAAAAGGTGCCAATGCTCCAACTGAACTTCTGGATGGCAACTATCACTTTTGTTTCGGCTCTATCCTCCGCTCCTCTGGTGGCGGTGCTGAGGTGCCTTATGCGTATTGGCATGGCGCTGGGTTCTATCGGTTTGCCAACGGGTTAGTCTTTGACTGGGTCTCCTTCTATCGAGTTGCTCTCCTCGAGAGGTAGTGTTTGTATTGACCTTGGCCTTTTGACTTTTGTCTTGTCCCCATCGTCTGTTCTCTTTGATTCTTTTGGATTTTGCATTATAGTTATCATGGAATTGTTCCAAAGTCGGAGTGGTGAAATTGGCAAACACGCAGCGTTCAGAACGCTGTGAGCTCACGCTCTTGGGGGTTCAAGTCCCCCCTCCGGCACAAAATCGGAATACCACTAGCGAGCCAACTGCTTGGCTCGCGTCCAGGGACTTGAAGAGGTCGAATATATTTTTGACACTTCGTAGCGTTAGCGGAGAAGGGGAAAAAATATGAGACCTGTACCGAATCTGTAAGATTCAAGTCCCCCCTCCGGCACAAAATCGGAATACCACTAGCGAGCCAACTGCTACTTTACCAGATACGGCCCCTCTGTTCTTTTGGCATCGTCAGAGTTTATGAGTTGTATAACTTCGGCAGGGAAATTGAATGCCGGATTCATTTCTGCCACCTTCCTCCAGCTGATGAGAGCTTCGGTGAATTTCTTTTGTCTCCAGTACAATACTCCTAGACTGAAATGCACATTATCATAGCCAGGATTGACCTCGATCTCTCTTTTGTATTCAGCTTCAGCTTCGGCGTATCTATCTTGATTCACATATACTAGACCTAGATTGTTGTGTACCATCGGCTCCTTGGCGTTCAGTTTTATCGCCAGTAGGAATTCTTTCTCTGCACTCGCCATATCATTGTCCAAGAATGACATCGACCCGTAGTTGTTACGACTGAATGCATAGGAAGGTGATGTGTCCGTGGCATTTTTCCAGAAGGTAAGACCGTTTTTGTAATATTGATTGCGATGGAATGTTATAGAAGAAAATAGCACGATGATAGGTATACTGATCATTAGGGTGACAATATATCCATTGGCATATTCAGGACGGGTCACAGCGGTCACAGAGGTCATGGGGTCAATGCTATCAGTCTCATGACCTAGCATTCTCTTCATGAATAATGGTAGCTTGATCCATCCCAGCCCTAGGATCACGAAGATGAAGCCGAGCATCGGCAGGTAGAGTCTATTCTCAGAAAATTCTGGCACCGTATCGATGGGTTTCAATAACGTTAAACATATGAAAATGAAAAACCACGAAAGGCCGAGAAGGATCAGTTTGTCATCTTTCTTTTCACTCGATACGTACCATATGATGAGTACGATGATCGAGATGAGTCCATATGAAAAGACCATATCCTGCATGATGGGAAAGACCGATAGATCGAAGGGGAGGAACACTTTACCAATGGCGGGGATCAGTGATGGTAGGTTATCAAATACGGAGAAAAATAGATCATATGATGCACTGCCTACGAAACTGTGCAGAACTGACATACGTATCAAGAACCAGACTATCAAAATACCGACATAGCTAGATAGGAATACGGCATAGGATCTATAATTCTTCACGACGTCTCTGTAGCCTAGAAAGATCAGGATATATACGGCACAGATGACCGGTAGAACTACCGCCGTCTCCTTGGTGAAAAGTGCCAGCACGAAGAAAGATAGGTGGCCGATCATGCTCCCAACTTTTCGATCTTTCAGAAAATTAACGAAGAATATGAGTGAGGCAAAGACAAAGATAGATAGAAGGGAATCATTACGCCCGACGATCAGCGACACTGTCTGGGTGGTGATGGGGTGAATACAGAAAATCAACGTGAATAGGAATGCTACTCTCTTTTGGATAGCCAATCTTGTCAGGAAATAGAAAAGTAAACACATAGCGATGATGTGTAGCAATATATTGCTGAGGTGCGACATAAAAATGATAGCGCCATCTCCGAGTTGCGCATCCATCATGAATGACAGTCTCTCTATCGGGCGATAATAAGTACCCCTACCATTCGGCGTTCGGAAGATGTCTTCACCAAAAGCTTGGGGTATATTTGTGAGGTCGGCATTGAATGCATAGTGGCCTGTGACCAGAACATTGTCATCCAGATAAACAATATTATTGAAAAGTGTTGTCGCATAAACTATCGAGATCAGAAAGGCGATCCAGAAAAACGGGTGCCACGATGATAGGAAAACTCGCGACCAAGTATTCTGCTCTTTTGTGATCATTTCTGGCATTTTTTTGCTGTTATGGTGATCACTTCGCCGCTATTGGAGAAATAGAATAAAACGTTGATCAGTAAGCATGGTAATAGTAAAATGGTAAATAGAAACATATGAAATATTATCTTTGGGTTACAGTCTTTATCTCCTAACCATCGGAAGAAATATGAATCCGTGTTGGTCAGTAAATTCATAATACTTTGAATAGAAGTGAATGTCGAATATTCGACGGAAAAGGTCCTTATTTTCATTATCTCTAGGTTGTATTTATGAAGTAGTAGACTGAGTGAACGTGGCGTAAAGAAGGTTATGTGGTGTTCTAGATCGAGTGCCAGCCAGTGCTCCCGCGTCAATCTGCTAGTCCAGGAATCAAAATTCGGCACCTCGATGAGAAATGTTCCATTTCTCGCTAGTAGTTCACTGATCCTCCGGATATATTTTTCTGGATTTTCTACATGTTCTAGAACATGCGAGATAGTTATGACGTCGAATGTATTTGGAAATGACAGATCTAGCAGGTCATCGTTGTAGATCTCTAGTCCTAGCTTCTCCTTTGACCACCGGTAAGCATTATCATTTATCTGAGTTCCGACTGCCTTCTCGAAGCCAAAATATTTCTTTAGGAAATATAGTGTATATCCGCGTCCAGAGCCTATGTCTAGGACGCTCTCAGATCTCGGTGCCGCGAGGAAGATCTTCACTGCTCGCGAGAAACGAAACATCCTGACTACCATTTCTAGTATGAAGCCAAATCTGTGGGCCTTTTCTCTCTTGTAATAGTCCGCATAACGTTGCCTCTGATCTAGGATTGCTCTATCGCTAGCCTTGGTAAAAATGATCTCGCAAGATGTACATCTATACAGCTTAGAACCCTTCGTTTCTAGTACGATTTTGCAGTTTTCGTGGTTACAGATCATGTGTGAGGTGGGTCTGGGGATTATATCATTACTGAATGGTTATATCTTACTAAATATCGCTAAAAACTATATGGAGCAATAGTTGTTCACAAGATGCTTGCACAATATTGTTTCGTGGATGTGGTACAATCTACATGTGGATATTTTTATATCATACCGTCCACCATAACAATGAATGAGAGAGCACTATCAGTTAAGAGCGTAACGATATTCTTTGTGTTCGTTAGCCTTTTTATATTGACAAGCCAAGAAACTACGCATGCTGCCTGGGTATCTTCCTTTACAGACAATTTCAATCGTACTAATGGAGCTATCGCAAATGGCTGGGTTGGCGCGACTTCTACAGCGAGTATCGTATCTAATGCTTTGTATCTGAACTCTACCAAAACCACTCCGTGGACGAGTAGTGTTCTTCTGCGCCCAGTGAATGAGGTGACGACAGAGCAACGGGTCTTAGTAACTTTCTCTGCGGCCGCTACTAACGGTTTCTATGTAGGCTTGAGGACTCAAACTCCTGGCACAGAATATCTAGTAGGTTTCGATGCTTCGAATAGTCTAGTTATCAGGCCAGCTATTTCAGGTACTTTGGGTACTACTACTAGCGCTGTGTTTAATCCGGCATTCGATGTGTCACATAGCTATCAACTGGATGCGAGTGTGACGGGGACGAATCCTACCGTGGTAACCGCATCTGTCACTGACCTAGGTACGAGTTTGGTGGTGGCCAGCACGACAGTTTCTGATACTAGTGCAAGTCTCCAGGTGAATGGTCAGGTTGGATTGTTCGCTTATGGAATAGCGACGGTGGATGATTTTACTAGCTATTCAATGACGGCAGCTACTACATATACTGTGAGTGGTCCGTCGTCAGATGTTATCAATCAAGCGTCGAGCAACTTCACAGTTACTCCTGATGGTGTTTATAACGGAACGATAACACCTTCGGACGGAGCAGGTGGTGGAACGTTCACGCCAGCCTCGCTCGTCTTCGCCAGTTCTTCTGTAGCAAAAACATTTACATACACGCCAACGACGATCGGGATAAAGTCGATCAGTTTATCTAGTAGTCCAGGATTGACAAATCCGTCGCCAGTGTCATTGACGGCTAGGAATTCTTCGGCGATAGTCTGGGACAGTGTTACGGCAGACAATTTCAATCGTACTAACGGAGCTATCGCGAATGGATGGGTTGGCGCGACTTCTACGGCGAGTATCGTGTCTAACGCTCTGTATTTGAACTCCGGTACGTCGAATCCATGGACTAACAGTCTCGTGCTTCGCCCTGTAAATGAAGTAACTAGAGATCAACGAGCCAAGATAACATATCTCGGAACGAATACGAATGCGGTCTATCTAGCATTTCGAGGTCTGGGTTTTGGTAATGAATATATTGTTGGTGTGAATACTCCAGCAAATTGTACAGGGACATATTGTATATCTGCGTTCTATGTAACGAGTGGCGTATTGCACGCTATCGGTACATCGGCCAAGTTCACATCCTTCAATAGTACTCATAATTATCAGCTCGATACAAGTGTGACCGGGACGAATCCTACGAGCATCATTGCATCTGTCACTGATCTGACCACTAGTGTGATCGTGGCTAGCACAACCCTCTCTGATTCTACCGCGGCTCTCCAGGTGAACGGTCAGGTTGGATTGTTCGCTTATGGAACGGCGACGGTGGATGATTATAATAACTATTCGGCGAGTACTACTGTATCCGCAGCTACATATACCATGAGCGGTCCGTCGTCAGGTATCATAAACCAAGCGTCTGGGAATTTCACTGTTACTCCGAACGGTATTTATACTGGTACGATAACACCGTCGGACGGGGGAGCTGGTGGAACATTCACGCCAACTTCGCTCGCATTCGCTGGTACGTCTGTCGCGCAAACATTTACATACACGCCCGCTTCCACTGGAACAAAGACGATCAGTGTATCTAGTAGTCCCGCATTGATCGATCCGTTGTCAGTATCGATATCTGTCAGTTCACTTTCTGCGGGCACTATATCGGTCGGTGATAGCAATCTCATCTGGAGTCCGTACAATTGGAAGTTCAATGGATCGGCTTGGACAGAGACAACGCCAGGTGGTGGATATGTCAAGTTGGCTTTTACTGGCTCAACATTGAGTATCGGTGTCAGTACAGTAACTATGACGGGTGTCACATTGAGTTCAGTCGCGATACACGCTTATGTAGACGGAGTTATAGAACCTATCAGTAAAACTCTGGCGGATGCTGATCCGAATGGGATCATAACATTTTCTTCCGCATTATCGACAACTACGAACCATTACGCACAAATATATCTTTCGAAAACTCCAGCATTGAGCGATAGGTGGACTGGCCCGGCTGAGGTTCTCCGAGTTACCAAGATCCAATTGGCCAGTGACGGTAATATCCTTAGTCCTACTTCTACTCCTGTCGCGAGGAAGAGTAGGAAAATTCTCGTTTACGGAGATTCGATAACAGAAGGTGTCAATGTATCACAGGCGGAGAATGCTTATTCGGCAATAATGGGTCGGCAACTGGGTTTCGAATATGGCCAGGTCGGGTACGGATTTCTCGGGTGGACACATCAAGGCTCGGGTGCCACGGCGTATTTTTATGATACTACCGCAACATCATCTTCGCTGTGGCGTAATTATGATGCGACCGGTTCTAGATTGGTCAATAATGTCAACTTGAGTAGTGGGTTTATCGATGGTGTGCCGGATGCGGTATTCGTGAATCTGGGAATAAATGATGCGAACTATGTTACCGGTTCTGCCCTTATGCGCACGAAGATGACTAACTGGCTGACTGATGTAAGACAGGTCGTTGGTACCAGTACCGCGATCTTCGTGATATCGCCATTCAACTTCGGTAATACTAGTAATAGTACTTACGTGACATATAAAGCAGCATTACTCGGGGGAATTTCTGATTTTCAGTCCTCCCATCCTCTGGATTCCCGTATATATATCCTCGATCTCGGTCTCGCTGGTTTTAATACTATTCTGGCGAATAGTTCTGACAATCTGCATCCGAATGACACTGGGTCCAGTATACTAGGTTTACAATTGGCGGCACTCGCGTCTCCGAATATTGCCAATATTTCTGCCAATCCGAGCGGTATACTACAGAGCAGTACCGGCAACATAGTTACCATCACAGGTGTGAATACCGCATGGCCAGTCGGTAGTACAACGGTCTTCACCATGTCCGGAGGCACAGGAGCATCGATCGTCTCACAGATCACTGCAAATGCTACTTCTGCCACGCTGTCTCTCAATGCTGGGAGTGCTGCAGGTACTCTACTCATCACCGATACCTCTACGACGGCTTCTACTAGTATCAGTGTGTCTGCATTCAGTGCCGACGCCGCTCTCTCCGGACTGACGATCAGTTCAGGAACCCTGAGTCCATCATTCTTAACTGGCACATATACATACACCGACAGTGTTGCTAATGGGACGAGTAGTGTTACCGTCACTCCGACAGTGAACCAAGCAAATGCAACTATCAAGGTCAACACTGTCTCTGTCAGTTCTGGTGTAGCATCAGCCCCCATCTCTCTCAATGTTGGAGCCAATACAATATCTGTCGTAGTTACCGCACAGGATGGAGTGACTATCAAGACATATACCATCACTGTGACGAGGGCGGTGGCCTCCATCTCTGCCAATCCAAGCAGTCTCATTCAGAGCAGTACCGGCAACACAGTTACCATCACAGGTGTGAATACCGCATGGCCAGTCGGTAGTACAACGGTCTTCACCATGTCCGGAGGCACAGGAGCATCGATCGTCTCACAGATCACTGCAAATGCTACTTCTGCCACGCTGTCT
>Ga0194054_10001354_pt1 | contig 11798 bp, 6 predicted proteins | sample SepL2210m_MetaG_FD_163628 | JGI IMG/M metagenome (GOLD analysis project Ga0194054, IMG submission 163628) | Anoxic zone freshwater microbial communities from boreal shield lake in IISD Experimental Lakes Area, Ontario, Canada - Sep2016-L227-10m | ecosystem: Environmental > Aquatic > Freshwater >... | reverse complement strand
GCTTTGGCGAGGACCTTATTTTCCACATCTGCACCGGATAGATGGACATAAACTGCCGGCATCAGGGAGGAAGATTCCCACCCGGCTATGATGCGTAATTCCATCTCGCTAAATCCCTGTTTTGATAAATCTGTGAGACGGGCATGCCTTATTCCATGTGGGTAAACCCGTTTTTGAATCCCCGCCTGTGTTGCGATAATCTTGAGACGGTTCTGAACCGTATGGGAGTTCAATACCTTTTTTCCTGTACCATACCTGTTGTATGTAATGAAAAGCGGTGAGTTAGGGTTATTTTTCATTGGGTGCATGTTCACCCATGCCTGCAGGTCCGGGACACATGAGGTTAGCCGCATTCTTCTCTCTCCGGTTTTGCCATCAACGATGATTACAGCCCCGTACCGGTCGAACGCGACATGGCCAATACTCCTGGATAGGATTTCATTTATTCGAGCTCCTGAATCCCAGAGTAGCATGATCAGCGCACGGTCCCGCTGCGTATCACAGGATGCGACCATCTTCTGAATATCTTCCCGGGTGATTAGTTGATCTACGGGGAGTTTTCGTTTCGGCTTCTGGATCTTGAAGGTGATCAGTTGGTCCACTTGATCGGGCAGGAACCATTTTAGAAATAGTTTCAATTCGAGAATATCGCCCTGAAGTGTAAAGGGGCTGACCGTTTCTTTCCGTTCCAGGACGTAATCTTCAACATCTGATGGTAAAATTGCCTTAATATCCTGGAATTTGTTGTATAACAAGAATATGTAGACCCTCCATAATTTTAGTTCGACAGTTTTGGGACTGAGGTTCTTCAGTTTCAGGTATCGTGCATAATTAACCAAATAAGCACTATTTATTGGATCTATTTTTTTCAACCGATCAAGTTCTTTCATTGCCCGATCCTCTAAAATACACATGTGTTTTTTTGGTATATAGTGCCGTTGGATGGCATAAGACTCAAGATCTGTTCCCGAAGGGGTTCGCGGGTTCGACTCCCTCCCCTCGCACTTTTATAAAATATTATTACAATGCACCCCAGGTTGTGTTTTTAAACCAGAATTCCGATTCGTTCTATTCCAGGGGTTATCCTTACCGGATTTGCCCGGTAACCGGAAGCATACCAATCCCTGCCAGGAAAAAATCAAATAACATATCTGCGTGTATGCGCAGAAGGTGATGATTATGACAATAACTATTGAGCCTGTAAAGGGACTTCCCCTGATCCACGAGGGTGATGACCTGCCCGGAATGATTGCGGAACGGATCAGCATCAGGGACGGTGATATCCTCTGCATTGCATCATCAGTCTACTCAAAGTCGAAAGGCTATACCCGCAGGCTTAACGATATTACTCCGACAGAACGGGCTGTCAGGATTGGAAAAATGACCGGGGAGGACCCACGTTTTCTCCAGGGTGTTCTTGACGCATCGACTGACGTCCTCCTTGAATACCCGTTTATCCTCTCCGAAGTCGCTGGTGGACATATTGGTGTCCGTGCCGGGGTGGACCAGAGTAATATCGAGGATGGCATGATTATTCTCCTCCCGCCCGACTCGATGAAGGCAGCAGAAGAGGTGAGAACACGGATCAAGGATATCAATGGCAGCGATATCAGGGTCATTATTACTGATACCGTGGGCAGGGCATTCAGGCGCGGGCAGACAGGGAACGCAATCGGCTGGAGCGGGATGCCTGCAATACGCGATTTCAGGGGTGACACCGACCTCTTCGGGCACGTCCTGAAGATTACTGAGGAGGCCGTCGTGGATGAGATTGCCGGGTTTGCGAACTTTATCATGGGTGAGAGCAATAACGGTGTCCCAGCCGTTGTGTTCCGGGGATGCGAAAAATGGAACGGGCATGATGAGCTCTACTACCACGCAGACGAGGATATAATAAGAAAAGCGTTGTGTTCCCGGTAAAACTCTTTTTTTCAGGTAATGTTTCCCTCTTGATAGTCCCTGTTTTCCAGGTACTTCCCGTGGGGCATAATAAAAAAAAAGGTGGATTTCAGGCACCAAAATATGCCTTGACCTGCGGCTGGAACAGGTAGTAAAGGATGATCGCCGCGATGATAATCCCGAGTAATGCACTAAATCCGGTTGTAAACAGGCTCACGATGCCGATCAGGACGCTGATGGCCGAGAAAATAACCCCTACAATCCAGACCCATGGCCACGCCTTGAAACATCCAATCCCAAGCAGGAGATCGATGATACCGATGATGAAAGCCACAACTCCAATCGCGGCACCAAGGCTTCCAAGCCCGGCGATGCTCAAAATTGCCCCTCCAACGATTCCCCCGATAATTGCAAAGAGTCCCCCTATAATCCAGAGGACTCCAAGAATGGTAACTCCCAATGGTCTTTCTGACATAGCATTTCATTTATCGGGCGCTACTTATGTGTTACCATTTGTAAGAAATCGAAATACCAGATGAATTCCTTTCGTTTAGAATGCACCTGAGTAGAATTTCTTCAGCCCTGGTCCATCCCGGGCAGATCCTTAACCTTCCAGGCCAGTGAGATATTTTTCAGGAAATTACCCGCGCCATTAGACTACATTCTACCCATTCATTAGCCCGGTAATAGGCCGGGCTGCAAGGTCAATGTAATCACAGGTAAAACCGGGTATTCAAAGTTAATTAATGGATAATTTCCTGTTGCTGTTAAAACAGGGTCATACCTGATTTACCTGTCTGACTAACTATTGAGTTAAAAAATATAACAATCGTGAACATTTTTATTGTATGCGATTCCTATGAATAACATTATCTCGGGGATCCCTTTTCTCCAGGGTGACAAAACATGTATGATCTTCAAAAATTACGCCAGGAATTTCCAATACTCTCGAAGTGCGTTTATCTCGATAGTGCCTCGACAAGCCAGACACCCCGGTGTTCAGTCGATGCCATGTGTGAATACTTTTTTGAATACGCGGCAAATCACGGACGAGGGGCGCATCACCTGGCAAGGAAGACCACGGAAAAGTACGAAGAGACACGGTCCCGCCTCGGAAATTTTCTGAAGGTCTCCCCTGAGCATATTATTTTCACAAAAAATACCACGGATTCTGTTAATACGGTAGCGAACGGCCTTACCTGGAAACGTGGAGACGAAATTATCACCACGTGGCTGGAACACCATTCAAATCTCCTCCCCTGGATGAACCTTAAGAAAAAAGGTGTCCGTGTAACAATAATCCCACATGAAAATGGTTATCTGAAACCGGAGACCGTCCAGGAGGCGATCTCCTCAAAGACGAGGCTTATCGCTGTCACCCATATGCCAAATATTCTCGGGACACCTCAACCGGTTGAGGCAATCGGTCGGATTGCCCACGATGCCGGGGTACCAGTTATTGTTGACGGGGCACAGTCTGTCGGGCATTTTCCTGTTGACGTAACCTACATCGATTACCTGGCAATTCCGGGGCATAAAGGACTCCTCGGGCCGCAGGGTACGGGGGCGCTCTATATGAAAGCCCCCGAGTCTTTGAACTGTTCGATCTTCGGGGGAGGGATGGTGGTTTCGGTCTCGCATAACGAAGTAAAACTGCTACCGCCCCCTGCAAAATTTGAACCAGGCACCCCCAATATCCCCGGGGTTATCGGACTGGGGCCTGCAATTGACCTCGTCAGTTCCCTTGGTGTCAGGAACATCCACACCCATGAGAAAAAGCTCGGATCGCTGATGTACGACGGCCTGGTCAAGATCCCCGGTGTGAGTGTCTACAGCCCGCATGGGACCGGTGTCGTGTCGTTTAATGTCGCCGGAGAGAACCCGAATGAATTTTCCCGGAAACTTGATGATTACGGGAAGATCTGTGTACGGAGTGGGATGCACTGCGCAGAACCGCTGGCGAGCAGTTACCATTGCCAGGGGACAATCCGGGCCTCGGTTGGTTGTTATACAACGACCGATGAAGTTGATGCCCTGATAGATGGTGTCCGGCACCTGACCGGGAATGCATTGGTCTGATCCCGGTGAATACAAAGCGAACGGTCCTTGAAGCGATTGGGAATACCCCGCTCATCGAGATCAGGAACCTCAACCCTTTCCCCGCAATCCGCATTTTTGCGAAGTTTGAAGGCTGTAACCCCGGTGGATCAATTAAGGACAGAATAGCCCTTTACATGATCCTGGCTGCAGAACGATCTGGTGAACTTACACATGATAAGATCATCATGGAACCGACCTCCGGGAATACCGGCATTGCACTTGCCATGATCGGGGCGGCAAAAGGCTACCAGGTAAAGTTGGTGATGCCCGGGTGCGTCAGCGTCGAACGGAGGCGGATTATTGAGGCATTTGGTGCAGAAGTGGTGATATCTCCGCCAGAGGAAGGGACGGATGGTGCGATACGCCGGGCCTGGCAGCTTGCCAAAGAGGAACCGGGCCGGTACTATATGCCTGACCAGTTCTCAAACCCTGCCAACATCCTGGCCCACTACGAGACCACTGGCCCGGAAATCTACGCTGAACTCGGTGGAACGATCGATTGTTTTGTTGCAGGTATGGGGACCACCGGGACCCTGATGGGAGTCGGGAAATACTTAAAAGAGAAGGACCCGTCGATCCGTATCATCGGGGTAGAACCGGAACCGGGACATGCTATCCAGGGCCTGAAAAACATGGAGGAGGCAATCGTCCCCGGGATATACAAGGCAGATTTTCTTGACCAGAAGATCCGGATCGGGGACGAGGAGGCGTATGTAATGGCCAGGAACATTGCGACCCGCGAAGGGATTTTTACCGGGATGTCAAGCGGTGCAGCACTGGCAGGTGTGCTGAAGGTCGCAGAATCTCTCGGTTCCGGCACGATTGTCACTATTTTTCCTGACCGGGGGGACCGCTATCTTAGTACCACGCTGTTCCGTTCGATCTGCAGCGATTGCAACCCTTAGGAAACTGATGAAGGCTCCCGTAACCGGGAAAAGCCCTGTGGGCCTGTGGCATCGATATTCCCGGGCATTTCTCTCATTTTGTGTCTGCCCCTGTTAGCTCCCGTACTTATCAGTACCACCGGCGTTCTTTGCCAAAGATGAGCAGGGGCAACAGGGTACCCATGACAATCGATGCTGCGACAAACAGGGACAACAGGCCGTTCGAGATGGTCGAGGACACCACGGTATAGGGAACGGACTGGCCCATGCTTATTATCTCGGCCATGCCCTGCAGGCTCAGGATGATGTAATAACCGGGGACAAACTGCACCGAGGCGGCAACGAGGGGAAGTGCGATGGGTAGTTTCCAGTATGGACAGATAAGAAGTGCAAGCATGGAAATAACAAGCGTCCCGCAGAATACACCGAGGTATACATCCCCCCCTGTCATGACAATCCCATTCCTGAGAAGGCGGCCAGCTGCACCACAGATAAAACACACAAGGATTGCCTGGCGGGGTGCATTCATGAGGACGCAGTAACAGGCAGCGGTAAGTCCTCCAAGGGCCGTAACGGTGACCAGTGACACGGAGAGCGGCAGGTAAAGGCCAGGTCCGTCCTGGCCGGGATTGTAGATGAGCAGGACTGCGAGTACCCCGACCGTCATGATGGCCAGCACGTTGAGGAACACTACCAGACGGGGTATACCGATATGCAGGTGATTCCTGAGCACCTCCCAGCCCCCGTTGATCAGCTGGTAACCGGGTATAACGAAGATGCAGGGAATGATGAGGGATATCAACGGCGTGTTCGTTGGTATCACCCGGGATAATATCGCAGCTACGAGGGTGGCAACGAGGGTGGTGGCGAGTACAACCAGGTAGTAACTGTATCCCCTGCCGGTAACCAGGATCCGTACAGTTGCCGCCAACAGGGCTGCGATCCCGATGATAAGGAGGGCCCATGCATCCGCATGGTTGAAATAACCGAAAATTACGGTAAACAGGGTAACAGCCGCGATAGTAAGGATGCGATCATAGTGAAGCCAGAGCGGTAGTCGTTCGAGGTCGTGAAGGACCGTGCCCGGGTCTTTACCGTCCGGCAGGGAGTGGAGGTACCTGCTGATTTCCGAAATGGCATTGGCGTTCAACGCAACAGGCATCGGGTAATCCACCATGCCCACTTTCCGTTTTGTCCCCTGTTCGACCGTGATAACCAGTGCCTCAAAACCGAGGAGTACCTTGAGCTTTCCACCATCCAGTTTTTCATTCAGGAATGCGATGGAATCAAGGATCCTCTGCCCGGGTGAGCCGGCGGTGAAGAGAAGCCTGCCGAGTTCAAGTTCAGCATTCAGGATATCCCTGAGCCGGTCCCCGCCACCAGCTGGAGCTTTAGTACCCTGCCCACTGGTATTTGTTATGTCAGTTGTATCCACCGGGGTCACCTTTTCCATGGTGAAGTTACCGACGCCGGAAATTACTGTAATTGATATTCCTGAAGGGAAAACGAATGCTATTCCGGAGCCTTTATGTGAGCAAATGATTGTATTACGAATAAATCTTCCCTTCCGGATTGTATATACACCGTGCAATGGTCCCCTGGCCAGGGCCGGGTATGGTTTTTTTGGGTAATTACAAAAAGACTGCGGATAAACCGATATCCCGGACTTTCTTTTCAAATTCGATTGTATTCTGTTGGAAAGTGAGAAATTATTATCCTTATATTGTCTTGTGAAAATCAAAAAAGAAATAGTTATAAGCTGATTTGGGAGATGTCTAGATAGGCTCAGTATCAAAGAGGTTTACCTAAGATCCCGGTAGTGAATGAATCTGGAAACCTCCCTTGATTAGTATGCCGTGGGGGTTCCCAAATTGTTTCTGAATAGTAAGGTCTATGGGTTAATTTTGGTATGCACGATTCTGTCGGTGTTTTTTATACCGGTTTTTGCGGAGAATGAAACAGTGAACGGGGAGACCCCGGCGTTAATTGATCTTTCAGGTGGGCAACCTTTGATCATCGAACCCTCTGGTACGCCAACACCGGAGATAACAGCGATAGTAACCGTTGAACCAACCACAATCCCAACGACGGCACCGATAACTATTGAACCTACAGAGATCCCCACAACTCAGCCGACAATAGTTACTACTCTTGAGGTTACCACCGAACCAACCACAATCCCAACGACGGCACCGATAACCGTTGAACCTACAGAGGTCCCTACAACCCTGCCGACCACCGTTGTAACTATTGAGGTAACCGCAGACCCGACAGTACTTCCTACAACTGCTATTATAACGGCTGAGCCCACGATGGTCCCAACAACACAGCCTATAATAGCAGCAGGGACCACCCCCCTGTTATCAGACAACTCAACAGAAATCCAGGAACCGGTCATCAATGAATCAGCCATTGGCAGTATTGCACCAACAGAAGTTGCACCGGTCATTCTGGTTACCGGTTCAAATGGTACGATAGAACTGAACCAATCTTCCGGCAGCCCTCAGCCTGGTGGTTTCAACCTCTCATGGACCATGGACATCATTGATCCTCCACTTAACGAGACAAATCTGCAGGGGTCCGGGTCGAGCCAGTACTGGGAGATCAATGCATCCACCGGCCCTTCCGGTAGCACTAACCTTTATCCCCTTGATAAGGTGGGCCTCACGACCAACTTCCTGTTTGGGATCTGGATCCATGATGTTTCCAATATAATCCTTGACGGCATGGGCCGGACCCTTCAATATAACGGCCCTGCCAACCAGGGTGCAACAGGTGTAGTAATCAATAATACGGAGGGTGGGACGAACCAGAATATCAAGATCGTTAACCTGACCCTCCTCGGCTGGGACACTGGGATCTCGATCCAGAACTCCGACAATGTCTACGTGATGGACAATGTCACGGTTACCGGGAACAAAGATTCCAGCCCAGCAGGGATTACCGGATCAGGTATTGTTGTAAAGGACTCCACCAATGTCTTTATCGCATCAAATTTGTCAGCCGGATTCGTGACAGTTCAAAACAACGGGCAGGACGGGATTGTTTTCAACAACGTCACCGGTGGGCTGATCAACAATACCTATGTGGGGAATAATCGAAATACCGGGATTAACCTGACTTCCTCACGAGGGGTTACGGTGCAGAATGTCACTGCTACAGGGAACTCCCAACACGGCATCTTGCTCTACGGTTCGAGCAACAACAACCTCACCAGCAATAACGTCAGCGGGAACGAATATCACGGCATCATTCTCGAAAGTTCAAGCAACAACACGCTGACTGACAACATGGCGAGCGGGAATAAACATTCCGGCATCATTCTCTACCAAAATTCGAACTACAACAACCTCACGAACAACAACGCCAGCGGGAACTCCCAATACGGCATCGTTATCAGCAATTCAAGCAACAACAACCTCACCAGCAACACCGCGAACTTGAATAGTGATGGCATCTTGCTCTACGGTTCGAGCAACAACAACCTGACTGGTAACATCGCAAGCGAGAACAGCTTTAACGGCATCTCCCTCAACATTTCCAGCAACAACACTCTTTCGAGCAACAACGCATACGGGAACAGCATTAACGGCATCTCCCTCCTCACTTCGAGCAACAACAACACTCTTTCCAGCAACAATGCATCCGGGAACACTCAAAATGGCATTTCCCTCATCACTTCGAGCAACAACACTCTTTCCAGCAACAACGCATCCGGGAACACTCAAAATGGCATTTCCCTCATCACTTCGAGCAACAACACTCTTTCCAGCAATAACGCCAGCGGGAACACTCAAAACGGCATCTCCCTCATCACTTCGAGCAACAACAACCTCATCAGCAATAACGCCAGCGGGAACACTCAAAACGGCATCTCCCTCATCACTTCGAGCAGCAACACGCTCACCAACAACACTGCAAACGGGAACACCCAATACGGCATCTCCCTTCTTGATTCGAGCTACAACAACCTCACTAGCAACACTGCCAGCGGGAATAGCTGGGGGATCCATTTAGAAAGCGCCGACGATAACACTTTCACCAACAACACGATCACCAGGAATAAGGAGGGGGGGTTCAGTATACAGCACTCTGACGGGAACGTCCTGATCCGCAACAATGTCAGTGACAATAACTGGAATGGTTTTGAAATCCATGGCTCGAGTTCGAACCTCCTTCAGGGCAATAACATCCTCAATAATGGTTGGAAAACATCCACGTCCACGAAGGGAATTTTTGGAACTCCCTACCAAGGTGGGCTTGGTCTTAACGACGCCGATAGCAATATCATCACCGGAAATTACATCATAAACAACAACGAGTACGGGATTTCACTCGATGACAACTCCTACAATAATACGATCTACAATAATTATTTCTATAACGATCGGAACGCTCTGGTTCCCGGCATGAGTTCTACATCAGGGTCTGTATTCGGGATTAGCACCCATACCAACAATACCTGGAATGTCACCCCCACAGCCGGACCCAACATCGTTAACGGCCCTTACATCGGCGGCAACTACTGGGCGACTCCTGATGGTACAGGCTGGTCACAGATGTACCCTGATCTTGGAATGGGGTTCACCAAATACTACAATATCACGGGAACCACCGGAAGCACCAGCCAGGTATTTGGTAACGGGTTTGTGCAGAAGAACATCGACTATTATCCGCTCGTCCTGTTTACACCGACACCAACCCCAATCCCGTCACCAAGCAAATCCGGCATATCCGGTACCTTCACCCCCTATTCACCGACATTTGAACTGCCCTACGATGCGATATTCACCGGCAATACTGTTCCTGCAAATATGCAGCCCTGCAACTCGTATAACGTCCTGCTGACCCTGAAAAACACGGGGACCCTGAACTGGTCATCAAGCTATGGCGTCTTCCTGGCCTCCACGTCACCGGACGGGTTCACCTTCGACCCGTCAAAATATCCCATTCCTGCAGGGGTCGTTGTACATCCCGGTGATTCCTACACGTTCCCGGTGAAAATAAACGTCCCCTGCCCGATGAAGAACGGCACCTACCCGCTCCGGTTCTCGCTCTTTTTCACGGTCCAGACAAAAACCGGGCCGGTAGCAATACCATTCGGGGACGTCCTGATAGATAACGTGAACGTGGGGACTACAACGGTCGCATCTTCAGGTGTGAAGATGGGAGTGAAAGCTTTCACACCTTCCACTACAATTCCAGGTATTTCAACCGGACCTGGACCAGGGCTGTATACAACGACAATTCCCAAACCTGTGGTCACAAGCCAGGCAATGAACCCGGTTACAAGGTACCACACCGGGACCGGCAGCGATATTGTTAATGCAACCGTTGTCCGGAGTTTTAATGCAGTAACCGGTCTTTTGTGGACTATTCTCCCGCCGGACAATAACCATCTTTTTTCATGAAAATCAAAAAAGAAATAGTTATCAGGTGACTTGGAAAAGTAACTAAACAGGCTCCATTATCAAAGAGGTTTTCCTACGATCACGGTAGTGAATGAATTTGGAAACCTCCCTTGATTGGTATGCTATGGGGGTTCCCAAATTGTCTCTGAATAGTAAGGTCTATGGCTTGATTTTAGTATGCACAATTCTATCCGCGTTTTTTATCCCGGTTTTTGCAGAGAATGAAACAATGACCGGGGGTGCCCCGGATGTAATGGTGACTACCGAACCGACGGTAATTCCTACCGCTGTTGAGGTAACTCAGGTTCCAACCGGGATCCCGACTGTACCGCCAACTGAGGTACCTACAACTGCGGAAACTACAGTTGTTCCAACCGGGATCCCGACTGTACAGCCAACTGAAGTACCTACGACTGCGGAAACTACAGTTGTTCCAACCGGGATCTTGACTGTACAGCCAACTGAAGTACCTACGACTGCGGAAACTACAGTTGTTCCAACCGGGATCCCGACTGTACAGCCAACTGAAGTACCTACGACTGTGGAAACCACTGCTGTTCCAACCGGAATCCCAACTGAACAACCCACCCCATTACTAACCGCAAATGAGAACCCTTTAGTGAATGAGACTGGTTCCGGGCCCCTGGTGACCAACGAGACCGGTCTATCCGGATTAATTTCACCGGATAATCCATCCGCCCTGTTGAACCAGACGGACCCGTTACCCGATGTCCCGTGCCCGCCTGCAGGAAACAATTACACGTGGGTAGACCCGCCACTCAATACCTCGGATACTAACCCGTATTACATCGGTACGGGGTGGGTTGTAAACCATTCCGAGATCTGGACAATGGATTTGGATCCAGGTCATCAAAACAGTTCTGCACCGGTTACATTATCTGGGACTATTTTCTCCGGTTTCACATCTGGCTTTGCCATCCTTATTAATCAGTCCAATGTGATCTTCGATGGAATGGGTGCGACCTTGGACGGCGGCCATAATTCCAATTACGGGATACTTGTGAATAACCAGAGTGTAGACAACTACGGCACCTTCCTTAACACCCCGGGGAACGCACTCCACAGTATCAGCATCACCAACATTACGTTGATCAATTTTAATATTGCCGGAATATTCTTCAATAATGTGATCGGAGGAGGAACTTCCGAGATTCCGGTAAGCAATATAACCAATGTTCATACGGATAATAATGCAGGGAATGGAATTGTCCTCCAGAACTCCCAGAATATTGAGGTGAGTTCCAGTACCGCGAATAATAATGGCAATAATGGAATATATCTCAAAAGTTCGAGCAATAACAACCTCACAGGAAACAACGCGAGTTACAGTACGACCTATAGCGGGATCAACCTGACGAGCAATTCAAACTGGAACATGGTCACCAATAATACCGCAATCAATAATACCCAGAATGGGATCGTTCTGTCCGGTTCGACCAATAACACGCTGTTCAACAATACGGCACTATGGAACAAGCAGAAC
>Ga0194054_10001342_pt1 | contig 11860 bp, 9 predicted proteins | sample SepL2210m_MetaG_FD_163628 | JGI IMG/M metagenome (GOLD analysis project Ga0194054, IMG submission 163628) | Anoxic zone freshwater microbial communities from boreal shield lake in IISD Experimental Lakes Area, Ontario, Canada - Sep2016-L227-10m | ecosystem: Environmental > Aquatic > Freshwater >... | reverse complement strand
ACTTATGATCGGAGCTTCGCTGCGGTTGCAGGGCGCGTGGCGGCGAGCCGCATACATCTTATCGGGCTGGGGTGCGGCGGAGGACAGAAGGACACACGGCTGTTGAGGCTGCTGCGGGATTCGGGCAAGGAGGTTTTCTACACACCATCGGATGTCAGCACGGCAATGGTTCTGACAGCTCGCCAAGCGGCGCTTACTGTGATTTCCGAGGAGATCTGCTCGCCCCTGGTTTGTGACCTGGCATCGGCCGACGATTTGTCGTTGGTGTTGGATGGCCTGTCTTTTCCCGACGCGACGCGGCTCATCACGTTTTTCGGAATGATCCCCAATTTCGAGCCGCAGATCATCTTGCCGCGGCTGGCGGCGCTGGTGGGGCCGGCGGACTATTTGCTCTTGAGCGCCAATCTGGCGCCGGGAGATGATTATGCGAGCGGGGTGGAGCAGGTGCTGCCCCTATACGACAACGCCCTGACGCGCGAATGGTTAATGAGCTTCTTGCTGGATTTGGGGATGGAACAGGCCGATGGCGAACTCCGTTTTGTTATCGAGGAGGATGCGGGCGGCAGCCCCCTCAGACGCGTCGCGGCTTATTTTCAGATCCTCCGTCCGGTGACCATCCAGGTGGATTCCCGACAATTCGAGTTTCGGGCAGGCGAGACAATCCGCCTCTTCTTTTCCTACCGCCATACTCCTGCGCTGGTGCGCATCCTGCTCGGCCAGCATGGACTGCAGGTGGTGGAACAATGGACCACGAATTCCGAAGAGGAGGGCGTATTTCTGGTCTCGCGGCGCTAAAACACTCTCATCGTATCGAGCACTGCCTTGATGCGGACCACCTCATGGGTGCGGAACAGATCGGTCTTGCCGAGCGCGGCCAGCACGGCGAAAAACGGCTCCGCGCAGCGCACTTCCTCGCCAAAATACTCGAAGGCGTGGGGCAAAGCGTGGCAAAGGGGGAAGCCCAGTGCGCGGAGTCGGAACGTGTTGAGGAACACCGTCATCTGGTGACGCACGCGCACGGCGCTGTCTTGCAGGTTGCGATAGTAAAAGCCCAGCCCGGGGTCGATGAGGATCTTCTCCACGCCGCTGCGCGTGGCCAGCTCGATTTGGCGCGCAAAGTAGTCCTGCATCATGGCCACGGGATCAGCAGTGAGATTGAAGTCCCCCACCTCCCGCACGTTTTCACCCTGAACGTAACAGATGATCACCGCCGCGTCGTGGGCGGCCACCATGCGGAATAGATCGGCGCTGCGGTCGGTGCCGGTGAGATTCAGGATGTTTGCTCCAGCTTCCAGACAGGCGCGTGTCACCTCGGGCTGATAAGTTTCGACTGAGACTGGAATGTCCGACTCGCGCAGCGCCCGGATGACCGGCAGCAACTTGCTGTTCTGCCGGGCCTCATCCACGCGCGCCGCGTGCGCCAAGGTGGACTCGGCGCCGACATCGATGATATCGGCTCCTTGCGCATGCATTACCTTGCCACGGCGATGCGCGCTCTCGGATGTGAGACAAACACTCTCCCGATACCACGAGTCCGGCGAGAGATTGATCACGCCCATAATCGAGGGCGTGGAATTGAAGGCAAAGTGCCTGCCGCCGATGGAAAATTCCTTAACGCGCGACTGCGCGGCGGCGCGATTCTTCTCGAGCAATTCAGCAAGTTGTTCCAGTCCGAGCACGGCGATTAAATTACCGATAGTCTGGATTCTGGAAAGGCGCAACTTCGCATTCCGCGATGCTGCAGCTCGGCTAGACTGCCACCGGGAATTTGATCGGCGGGTGAGGGTTGTAATCGGCCAGCTCGAAATCGGCGAAGCGGTATTCCAGGAGGGACGGAGGTTTGCGTTTGATGATGAGACGCGGCAGCGAGCGGGCCTCCCGGGCGAGTTGCTGCTGAACGCCGTCGATTTGATCTACATAGATATGGCAGTCCCCGCCGGTCCAAATGAAGTCGCCAGGCTCAAGCCCGCACTGCTGTGCCACCATGAGAGTCAGGAGGGAGTATTGGGCGATGTTGAAAACCAGACCGACCGGAGCATCGGCGCTTCGTTGGTAAAGCAGGCAGGAGAGGCGTCCATCGGCGACGTAAAAATGGAAGAGAGCGTGACATGACGCAAGGGCGGCGCGCCCGGCTCGAACATTGTCCTGCGGGCTGACATTTTCATCAGGCAGCACCGCAGGATTCCACGCGCTGACGATGTGCCGGCGGGATTCGGGTTTGGCACGTATCTGCTCGACGAGGTTGGTGATCTGATCAATTCTACTCCCATCGGGAGCCTCCCATGCGCGCCATTGTGCTCCGTAAACCGGGCCTAAATCTCCATTTTCGTCAGCCCAGGCATCCCAGATATGAACATTGTGCCCGGCAAGGTATTTGATATTCGTGTCGCCGGCCAGGAACCAGAGCAGTTCGTGGATTACTCCTTTAAAGAACACCTTGCGGGTGGTTGCCAGGGGAAAGCCTTGTGAGAGATCGAATCGCAACTGGGCGCCAAAGAGGCTGCGGGTGCCGGTGCCCGTACGGTCCCCGCGGAGCGAGCCATGTTCGAGGATTTTCCGCAAGAGATCGAGATACGGAATCATGTCTTAGCGACCTTGGCAAGCTTCCACTCCTTGGCCAGCTCGTCCAGCAGAACGGCGATGATACTTTGGAGATTCCTTTGCTCTCGGCGAATAAACAAAGCGAAGAGCGGCAGGGTCAAGAGCAGCAGCCAGAGCCAGGGCAGGCGGGGCCCGAAAAAGCCGCAGACCAGAAATTCAAATCCGCAGAGTGTCCAGAAGGCGACTTTGGTTCGGAGGGCCCACCGGGCACGGAGGCGGCAACGGATCAATTGTTTATTCTCTGGGTGGTCTTCGGCGACGGTGGTGAGCTGCAACCGGCTCCAGCGGGTATCGTAAATCTCGACGTCGTATTCGCTCCAGCCAATGTCGGCTTTATTAGGCCAGCCCTGCTGGTCGAGCCGGCCTAAGATACTCGCAGCCCAGACCAGCCGGTCGATGGGCGTTTCGGCCCAGTATTGCGCTTCGCGCAGCGGTTGTTTGCTCTCACGCAGGGCGATGGAGTCGAGGGATTGCTGCGGTGCCAGGGGTGTGGGGTGGACGAGCAGGCGTCCCTGGTAGCGGGACCAGGCCCGCACCACGGGCTGGAGGAAGAAGAGCAGCGCCACGAGCGGTCGGGACCACCAGCGGGTCTTCTTTCTTGGCAGCGCGGCCTGGGCGCCCGCCGCGGCACACACCCCGATGGAAATAACCAGGCTGGTGATGGCCAGCGGCAGGAGTTGGTGGAAGGTGACGGACATCACCCACAAGGGGATGGTTACGAGCACGTGATACTCGAGTGTCGTGCAGACCATCAACGTGATGGCGGGGTCGGTGGTATAGAGTGATTGGAAGCCGGCGCTCCCGAAGAGGCCGCGATAAATGATGGGCGACCGAATGAACACGCCGAATTTGGAGGCGGCATAGATGCGGCCATGCCAGAGGTTGCCGCCGAGTGGATTGAAACATTCGGGATGCTTGCGGACGAGGATGGCTTCGGCCTCACCGTAGCCGAGCTGCTGTTTCAGGTAGGCCCTGATAGTCGAACGTCGGTAATGCCAGACAAATGCCGCCGGACTAAAGCCAATTTTGTGCCCCGCCTGCTGTAACCGCCAGCAGATATCCACGTCGTCGCCCGCCCGGTGAAAGATCGGATCAAATCCTCCCACTTGGGCCAGTGCCCACTTGTAAAAGGCCATGTTGCAGCCGGGAATATGTTCGGCCTGGCGGTCGGTCAACATTACGTGGGCGGGTCCGCCAGGTGAGACCATGACGGCGGCGGCGACGATCGAATCTTCGGGGGGCAGGAGGTTCGGGCCGCCGATCCCCGCGAATTCACTATTCAACAAATCACCGGCCAGGTAATAGAGCCAGTCCTCGTCGGCACGGCAGTCCGAGTCGGTGAAAGCGACGATTTCGCCGGTGGCGGCGGCGATGCCGGTATTACGCGCGACGGAGAGGCCCAGGTTCTTCTCGTGCCGGAAGTAGCGAAGCTTGGGGTGCGACAGATTGATTTGGGGTGTCGCGTCAGTCGAACCATCGTCCACGAGGATCACTTCGTAATTCGGATAATTCAGCCGTTGCAGGGAATCGATGCAGGCATGGAGGGTGCGCGCGCCATTGTAACTGGCGACCACGACGGAAATCTTGGGATAGCGGGGCAGCGGGAAATGGGGTGCGGCTCGAAATATCCTCTGGACCGCCCCAAACGCTGGCTTCGACTGGCGATCGCGAGTGGTCAGCCCCATTTTCCAGTCCTCGACCAAGTGCCCGCCCCGCCACCAGTCGTCGGTGTAGGTGAAGATCACCGTGCCTGCGAGCCCGGCCCGGAAGGCTGCTTCGATCTGCCATTGGAGAATCTCGGCCTGGCGCGTTTCGCCTTCGCGAAGCGAATCGATGCCGGATTCGCCCAGGAGGAGCGGCTTGGCTTCGGCCAGCATTTGCAGGCGGGCGAGATAATTCTTAAAGGGAAGCTCCTGATGCAAATAGACGTTGAAACAGACGAAGTCGATGCTATGCGGGCGCAGGAACTCGGTGGGCGGATAATTGGTGAAGGTGCAGAGGCACTCGGGGTCGGCTAACTTGGCTTCGTGGACCAGTTCATCGATGAAATTGGCGACTGCCTTCGCGCCGCTCCACCGGGCGATGTCGGCAGGGATTTCGTTGGCCACGCTGTAGGCGAAGACCGCCGGGTGGCGGGCGGAGGCGAACACGGCTCGGCGCACTGCTTCACGCGCATTGGCCCGATGCTCGGCGGAATCCAGGAAACAGAGGTGTTTGTTCCATGGAATGTCAATCAGCACTTTGAGTTTGTGCTCGGCGGCGAGATCGAGGAACCACTTGGCGGGAACGTGATAAATACGGATGAGGTTGGCGCCGAGTTGGGCGATTTGAGAAAAGTCGGCAGCAGTCTGCTGCGGCGAGGCGAAAGGCTGGCCGGCCGCGTTGGGGGCGAACGGACCGTAGGCCAGGCCCTTGACGTAAAACTTCTTTTCGCCGAGCCGGAAGAACTTGCCGTCCACGTTCACGCGTGGCCGGGAGGAAACGGCGACTGCCATGCGCGTTAGACGGTGTTCAAACCGCGTTTAGTCATGGCAGTGTGAGGCGTTACTTCACAACTTCGATATTGATGCCGAGCCGTTGGAGCGTCGTGCCCTCGTCCAGGCTGAGCTGGGAGAGGGCCTTGTTGTAGTTATCGAGGGCCTGGATTTCATTGCCGCGGGCGGTGGTGAGGTCGCGTTGCATCTGGAGGGCGGTGTAGGTGGTGCTCTTGCCACTCTCGAGCTTCTTCTGCTCGGCATCTAACGCGGCGGCGGCATACTCGCGGGCAGTGCGGGTAGCGGCCACCTGCTGGAAACTGGACTCGGCCTGTTTGATGTCGTTGTCAATCTGGACCATGATCATCTGTTCGAGTTTCTTGAGGGAGAGCACCAACTGCTCCAGAACCAGCTTGCTGCTCTTATAGGCGGCTCGGGCGCTGGTGTTGCCGATGGGGAAAGTCAGTTGCGCGCCGTAAGAATAATAGGGGAAGCTGCCATCCCTGATCTGGCCGAAGGAGCTGCTGAATTCGCTGAAGCCTGCGGCATTGTGGCCGTAGGTGCCGACGAGGTCCAATTCGGGGAAGAGCTGGTTATGGGTGTACTTGATGGTGACGCCTTGTCTCTCGATGTCCAGCTTGGCCTGGAGAAGATCGGGGCGCTGGGTCAGCCCCTTGCTCCAGCTATCCTGCAGATTGAAGAAGTGGCGGGGTGAAGTAAGCGTTCCGGAGGGTTCGATGCTGAGGTTGGCCCACCGGGAGTATTCATCGGTGATGAGTTGTTTTACCAGGTGCTCCTGGATGGCGAGGGCGCTTTTGGCGGCAATCAGGGCTGCATCGAAGGAAGCGGCTTGGGCCTCTGCCTGCTGCTGGTCCAAAGGAGCAAGGGCGCCAACCTCGACGCGCTTCCTGTTTTCGACGACCAACTGCATGGCCAGTTCGAGGGCCTTTTGCTGCACGGTTACGTATTCCCGATCGTAGATCAGGTCGTAATAGGCATTCTCCACCGTGGTGGCCGTCTGCATGATCTGCTGCTTGAGGGTCAGCTCAGAGTATTTGACCCGGTTCTTGGCGATGCGGATGTTCAAACGGGTTTGGTCGATCCAGAAATTCTTCAGCAGCGGCTGGGTGAGTGTGATCCCCGCCAGGCCGCGGGACTGGTCAAATGGGGTCTGGTCGGGCCCAGCGGTTCCATAGAATTCATTGATGTTACCCGCAAGACTATAGTTCAGGCCCCAGGGTGTTAGCCCGCCCAAAGAGCCGTTAAACGAGTTTGCATCCGAAGTGGTCCCCGCCGTGAGCGTGCCGAGCTGGGGGTTGAAGCCGCCGGCCGTCATGCTGTAGTTGTGCGCGCCGCCGATCGAGAAATTCGGGTTATACCCGCCGTAGGATGCCTGCAGGTCGCTGAGCGCCAGCGGGGGAATGTAGCGCGCGATTTGAAGATCGAGGTTCTTGCGCAGGGCGTTTTGGATGCAGTCTTCGAGCGACAGCTTCCGGATTTCAGGAGCATTTGTCTGGGCCAGGACGGCCAGGCTGGCTCCGGCCAACACCAACCAGATTCGTAAAAGTCTCATCGTTTGGCAAGATTGAGGGATTTGCTTCATTTCGTCAAATAAACCGTGACCCAAACTGCGGATACCGCTTCTTCAGCTTGAGGCTGCTTTCTTCAGACGATCCACGATTGGCCGCCATTCATCCCTATTCGGGGGCGCTTCCACGACGATCAGCTCCGCCCCAGCCTCGTCGCACTCGTGCAGCTCGGCATAGATTGCCTGCGCAAATGCCGTCGCATCGCGCGAAATCACTGAGACGCGGCCAAAACCCTCTCCGGAAGGGATGTGAGTGTGAGCGATGACGTGGATCTTTGAACCTTGAACCTTGAACTTTGAACCTTGAACCTTGAACTTTGAACCTTGAACCTTGAACCTTAAACCTTGAAATCTGAAATCTGAAATCTGAACCTTCAAGTCTTGTTCATCGCGCCAGGACCAGAGTACCAGCTTCGCCTGGGGCGAATAATGCCTGCGCAGCAGGCCGGGGCTTTTCAAGACCTCATGGCTGTCGCCGGCCCCGAGGGCCAGCTCGCCGGTCACTGCGAGCAGCGCCTGCTCGTGGATCATACCTGGCCGCAGCAACCGGGGCGGCGAGACGCTCAAATCCAACACTGTCGATTCGATGCCGACCTGAGATTGGCCGCCGTCCACGACCAGGGGGATTTTATGGCCCAGATGTTTGCGCACGTGCTCAGCGTTGGTAGGGGAAACGCGATTGGATGGATTCGCGCTGGGCGCGGCCAGCGGGAAATCGCACTCACGGATGACCGCCTGGATCAAGGGATGGCTTGGCCAGCGCACTCCCACCGTGAGGCCGCCTGCGGTGACGACATCCGGAATCGTTTTTGCGCGCGGCAGCACCAGCGTGAGCGGTCCCGGCCAGAACGCCCGCGCCAGCCTTTGCGCCATCTGCGGCCAATGAGCGACGCAGCGTTTCGCCATGGCCACGCTGGCGACATGGACGATGATGGGGTTGTGTGCCGGGCGCCCTTTAATCTCGAAGAGGCGCTCGACGGCGGGCGGGTTCAGCGCGTTCGCCGCCAGGCCATAGACTGTTTCCGTCGGGAGCGCCACCACCTCGCCTGCGCGCAGCAGTTCCGCCGCGCGCCGCACCGCCGCCTGGAATAACTCTGGCGTGTGCGTCGGCAGAACTTCGGCGAAGCGAGGCAACTTTTTGTCCACGGTGGGAATTTGCCTGCAATCACGCTTAACACACGCCAAAAATGCGCCCCGGCAACCGCACAGATTGGCGCCAGCAATTCTCACTGAGACAGCACGCGCCGGAGCGCCGGCTTACATCGCACCTCCTGCCCCCAACGATCTCGATTGAGTGGCCAGTCAACAACCGGCTGCCGCTCTACTCGTACCGCAAGGCGTCGATGGGATCGAGCTGCGAGGCTTTGCGGGCCGGATAAAAACCGAAGAACACGCCGACGGCGGCGCTAAAGGCGAAGGCGATGATGATGGAATTGGGCGAGACGAGGGTGGGCCATTGTTTGATCATGGTGATGAGCTTGGCGCCACCGACGCCCGATAAGATGCCCAACAGGCCGCCGGTCGAACTGAGCGCGACGGCTTCGATCAGGAATTGCAGGAGGATGTCCCGGCCGCGCGCGCCGACGGCCATGCGGATGCCGATTTCACGCGTTCGCTCGGTCACGCTGACGAGCATGATGTTCATGATGCCGATGCCGCCCACCAGCAGAGAGACGCTGGCGATGGCGGCCAGCAGGGCGGTCATCACTTCGGTCGTGGCGCTCATGGTCTCGGCGATTTCCTGCTGGTTGCGCATCATGAAGTCGTCGTCGCGACCTGGCTGAATGCGGTGGCGCTGGCGCAGCAGTTCGGCGATGCCGTTTTGGACTTCGGCCATTTGTTCGGCGGTGGCGGCCTGGACGTTGATGCTGCGGAGGGTGGTGACGCCGGCAAACCGTTTCATCCCGGTGGTGTAAGGCACAATGACGGTATCGTCCTGGTCGGAGCCAAACATGGAAGCGCCCTTGGCTTTGAGCACACCGAGAACCTTCATGGGCACGTTCTTGATGCGGATAGTCTTGCCCACCGGGTCATCTTCCGGGAAGAGCTTGTCGGCGGTGGTCTTGCCGAGCACGCAGACTTTGGCGGCTGCCCTCACGTCGGCATCTGTGAACATCATTCCGTCTTCGATGTCCCATTGGCGAATGGTGAGGTAACCGACTCCCTCACCCATGATGGACGTGCTCCAGTTATTGTTGCCCGCCATGATCTGCGCGCCGCTGCGAACCTCGGGGCTGACGGCAGAGACGCCAGGAACCTCTTTCTCCATCGCCAGGGCGTCGTCCACCGTCAGCGTGCCGGCGCCGCCGAAGCCGCTATAAACGCCGCCGCGGTTCACGCTGCCGGAGAAGACCATGATGACATTCTGGCCCAGCGCGGCGATGCGGGATTGGACCTGGGCTTTGGCGCCATTGCCGATGCCGACCATGGCGATGACGGCGCCGACGCCAATGATAATTCCCAACATGGTCAGGACGGTGCGCAGCTTGTTACGGCGCAGGGCACGGAAGGCGGCTTTGAGGATGACGAAGTAGCGCATATCATTCATCATTCAAGAGGGCTGCCTTCTGTTCTTCCTGCAATCGGCGCAATTCATTTGCAGCATTAAAGCGGTTGGGCACGGGCGTGTCGCCGACCACTTTGCCATCGCGCATGACGACCATCCGCTTGGTGTATTGGGCAATGTCCAGTTCATGGGTGACCATGACGATGGTCATGCCCAGGTCGTTGAGCTTCTGGAACACGCCCATGATTTCGATGCTGGTGCGGGTATCGAGGTTGCCGGTCGGCTCGTCGGCAAGGAGCAGGGACGGTTCGTTGGAGAGAGCGCGCGCGATTGCCACGCGTTGCTGCTGGCCACCGGAAAGCTGGTTCGGCTTGTGGTCCGCGCGGTCGGCCAGGCCGACCGTATCCAGCGCTTTCAGAGCGCGTTCGCGCTGGCTTTTTCCGCTCAGACGCCGGCGGGTGTAGAGCATCGGCAGTTCGACATTTTCCAGCGCGGAGGTGCGGGCGAGGAGGTTGAAGCCCTGGAAGACGAAGCCGATCTTCTGGTTGCGGATGTCGGCGAGTTCATCTCTGTCGAGTTGCGAAACATCAATGCCGTCCAGCGAATACTTCCCCTGGGTCGGCCGGTCGAGGCAGCCGATGATGTTCATCATGGTGGACTTGCCGGAGCCGCTTGCGCCCATGAGCGCCACAAACTCGCCCTGGGCGATGTCCAGGGTTACTCCGCGGACGGCATGCACATCCACCTCGCCGGTATGGTAGGTCTTGTGAATTTCGTGAAGACGTATGACTGCGTTCATGGCCGGGAGATGCTGGAGTTCAGGCCGGCGCTGGCGGGTTGCGGCGAACCAGCAACCAGGTCACCAAGGCTGCCGAGCCGCACACCAATGCGCCGATGGCCACTGCCCAGGGAACGCCGAGCCAGTGCGACAGGCCGCCGGCCTCGATGCCGCCCACCGGCATCATGCCGCCGAACACCAGCGCCCAAATGCCCATGACCCGACCGCGCATGCCGTCCGAGACACTGAGCTGGATCACGGTGTTGGTGGTGGAGAAGTAGAGCAGCATGCCCCAGCCGGCGATGGCCAGGAAGATGAGGGCCAAGTAGTAATTCCGCGTCACAGCCAGAAACAGGAGCATCAGCGAGAAGAGTCCCAGGCCGCCGAACACTGACAACCGTCGGGGCAGGCGATCTCCATAAGTGGCGGCGGTCAGCGCTCCGAGGAGCGCCCCGACGCCGTTGGCGCTGAGCAGCATACCGTACTCGTGGCTTCCGACGTGCAACAGGTCGCTGGCAAAGGCGGGCATTAGGACCGAATAGGACCAGCCAAAAACGCCGACGATGGCAAAGAGCAGCAACAAGGTGCGCACGCGGCGGTGCCTGGCGACGTAGGCAAATCCGTCCAGGGCATGTTGCCAGTTGGATTCCGGCTGGACCGGTGGTATGAACCTGGGCAACCGCATCATCAAGAGACCCGCCAGGACCGCCACGAAACTGAGCCCGTTCAGGAAAAAGCAAGCCACCAGCCCTGCTTGTGCGATGAGGATCCCGGCCACGGCCGGCCCAACCACGCGGGCGCCGTTGACGATGGAGCTGTTGAGCGACAGCGCATTCATCAGATCCTCGCGGCTGGTCATTTCGACCATGAACGCCTGGCGCGCCGGCATGTCGAAGGCCATTGCCACTCCCCCGAGCGCCGCCAACACAAGGATGTGCCAGGGTCGCACCAGCCCGCTCCAGACTATCGCGGCGAACACAAACGCCAGCAGCATCATGCCGCTCTGAGTCCACAACAGGACGATTCGCTTCGGATGCCGATCCGCGACCGACCCGCCCCACAGCGAGAACAGGAGCATCGGGGCGGAACCTGCGGCGGCGACGATGCCTAGCAGGAGCTTGGAACCCGTGAGTTGATAGACCAGCCAGCTTTGGGCCGTGGTCTGCATCCAGGTGCCGGTCAACGAAACCAACTGGCCGAAGAAGAAGAGCCGGAAGTTGCGGTGTTTGAGCGCGGCGAACGTCTGCCGCCACGGCAACGCCCCATCCACCCGTCGTGGCTGGCCGGTAATCTCCTCGGGGACCGTGGTGACGTTGGCGGCCGCGTTCTCCGGTTTGGGCGGCATGACTCATCAGCGCATTCTCGGCGGCCCGCCAAACGGACTCTGGCCAGCGGGCGCCGGGGCAGCCGCTTGGACCGCGGGCAACTTAACCGCGGTGATAACGGGATCTCCTTCCTGCAAGCCGTCGGCAATCTCGGTATAAGAGCCATCGGTAATGCCGGTTTTGACGCGGACGGACTGCGGCATCAGCACCGGGTCACCGCCGCCAGGCGGCGTGTTGGTGGACATGATATAGATATTGCGCCAGGCGGGCGCCGACCGGGGCCGCGAACCCGCTGCGCCGCCCATCGGTCCGCCGCCCGGCCCGGTGCGCTGCAAGGCGCCGCTCTGGAACAACTCGCGCAGCTTGGCGCGAATCTCCGGTGACGGCTCTTCTCCGCGGTCCCGCATCTCGCGCACTCGACGCATTAACACCTCCGGCGGCTCATTGCCGGTGAGGGGCAGGGAAGCATTCTCAGCCGTCCCGACTTTGTTGGTGCCGCCCGCCTTCGCAACCTGCACCGCGTTTGTCGCGGGTGGCTTGACATCCTTGACCAAGCCTACCTTAGCCAGCAGCCGCGCCACCATGGTC
>Ga0194054_10001336_pt1 | contig 11902 bp, 12 predicted proteins | sample SepL2210m_MetaG_FD_163628 | JGI IMG/M metagenome (GOLD analysis project Ga0194054, IMG submission 163628) | Anoxic zone freshwater microbial communities from boreal shield lake in IISD Experimental Lakes Area, Ontario, Canada - Sep2016-L227-10m | ecosystem: Environmental > Aquatic > Freshwater... | reverse complement strand
CTCACGGATGAATCCCTCCGCGACCAACTCGGCAAGCTCGGGGAGACGCCGTTCGTTCTGGGCGAAGTTCGAAACGCACTCGAAGGCGATGTCATCCTCCCGCTCTCGGAAATCAACCGGCTCCGCCGCGAGATGATCCTCCGCCTTTCTGTCCGCGACTCCGCACCGAAAGTCACGCTGGATTCGATTCTGCCCGCATGCGTTGCGCCGTCCACAAGCAAGCTTGGGCTCATGGTTCTCTGCCGCTCGCACGAGCAACTCGGCGCGGCCCTGGAGTGCGGGGTCCGCACGGCGGCTGTCGATTACGAGGACATTCGGCGTTACAGCGAGGCGGTCGCAACGGTCCGCAACGCAGGCGCGGCGGATATTTTCCTCGCCACGCCCCGCGTTCAGAAAGCGGGCGAAGAAGGCTTTTTTAAACTGATCGAAAATGCGGCTCCCGACGGTGTCCTCATCCGCAATGTCGGAGGCATCTCCTATTTTTCGCGAAGCCCTCTGCGTCGGATCGGGGATTTTTCCCTGAATATCGCGAATCCCGTGACGGCCTCCGTCTTCCGCCGGATGGGCCTCGAGCGGATCACGATCTCGCACGATCTGAACCTCGCGCAGATCCTCGCGCTCCTGAAAAGCGCCCCGCCTGATTGGTTCGAGCTGACGATCCACCACCACATGCCGATGTTTCACATGGAGCACTGCGTTTTTGCAGCGTTCCTCTCCGACGGCACGGACCACACGAACTGCGGACGGCCCTGCGACACGCACCGTGTCCACCTCCGCGACCGAGTGGGCATGGAGCATCCGCTCCGCGCCGATGTCGGCTGCAGAAACACCCTCTTCCATGCCGTCCCCCAATCCGGCGCCGGATCGTTCCGGGAATTCCTCTCGGCCGGACTCCGCCATTTCCGCGTCGAACTCCTCGAAGAGACCGCCGCCGAGACTTGCCGCATTATCCGCGCCTACCAATCCCTTCTCTCCGGAAAAACCGACGGAGCCACTCTCTGGAAAGACCTGAAAGCGCGAAGCCAGATCGGCGTCACCCGCGGCACCTACGAGTAAAGTTCAGTGGCTCTTCGCGGCAGCCCGGTGCGGAAAGATGAAGATGCAGGCCACGATGAACGCGCACAGGGCGGCTGATGCGGAATAGCGACTGAGTGCGAGCCCGCCCTCGGCCACCGGCTTGTCCAGAAAATCCCCGATCACGGCACCAAGCGGGCGCGTCAGGATGAACGCCATCCAGAATAGCAGCGGACGGGAAAACCGTGTCAGGTAGTAGGCCAGCGCGACGAGGACGAGCAGCCCGCCGAACACCAGGCCAGCACCGACGTAACCGAGACCGGCGGTATCCGCAGTCCAATCTCCCAGTGCCGTTCCCAGCGTCTGGGAGAACATGATTGTCGTCCAATAAAACATCTCGGCTTTCGGAGAATTGACGGTGTCGACGGCGATCGATCCGAGACTGCGATACCAAACAAACAGAGACGCAAGCAGGAGCCCGAGAAGCAGGCTTGTTCCCCCGGCATAGCCGATGCCCAGCGAGCGGTCGGCAAAATCCGCCAGCGTCGTCCCCACGGTCGTTGTCGCAACGATCGTGACCCAGTAAATGACCGGATGAAATTTCTTCGCGGTGATCTGGACGACAACCGCCGCCAGAAAAAGCGCCGCAAAGATGACGGTGCCGACGAGGTAGCCGAGATCCATCGACATCGACACTGCATCGCCGGCAGTTTCGCCGAGCGTCGTCGCGGCGATTTTGATCATCCAGAAGATCAGTGTCACCTCGGGAACCTTGCTGACCGCTTCTTCCGCGGTGCTTTTCATGTGGTTGTGATTTTCCCTGCGATTCCCAACTCCGTCAATACCCATCCCCCCACCGCAAAAACAAGCTAAAGCAACCGCAGCCCGAACGTCAGCCAGAGCGGGATGGTGATGAGGCCGACGAGCGAGGTTCCCAGAACGACCCGCAGTGCGGTCGGCATGTCGCCGTCATGGATTTTGGCGAGCACAATCGGAAAAACCGCGCTGGGCATCGCGGCTTGGACGACGAGCACGGCATGAAGCGCCGGATCGGCGGGCAGCAACGCCGCCATGCCAAGGATCAGCACCGGAAGCACTCCGAGTCGGAGCCCGATGCCGAGCAGAATAGCAGACCATCCGCCGCGCAGGACGTGCGGGGTGGCGTGGTCTGCAAGGACGGCCCCGGTCATCAGCAAGCCCAGCGGGACGGCGCAAAGCCCGAGCATGTGCCATGCGGTGCTGACCGTGGAAGGCATCCAGTGGCCGGCTCCCAGAAAGTTGAGAACGATTCCGGCAACAACCGCGACGATCGGAGGATTCAGCAGAGGGGCCCACCAGCGTTTGCCGGTCTGGCGGCCGGAGATCGTGGCGACGGCGATGGTCCACATCGCGACCTCGACCCCGAGGTTGAAGGCAAAAAGCACACCGACCACATCGCGGCTGAAAAGCGCCTGGCACAGCGGCAGCGGGATGTATCCGTAATTCTGGAGCCCAGTGGTGCAGGCGAATGTCCTCCGGGTTATCCTGTCTTTGAGAAATATCCTTGCGGCCAGCAGCGAAACTCCAAGGCCGAGAGCCACGGAGGCAAACCCCGCGAGCGGCGGCAAGACGAGATTGGCCGGCCGCATCAGGGCTTCATTACCGATGATCACATCCAGGGCCAGGCAGGGAACGAAGAGTTTGATCAGAACCCCGAGGAGCGACTGGTCCGCCTCCTCGGTGAGAATCCTCGTTCGCCGCATGGCGTAGCCCGCTCCGATGACAAGGAACACCGGTAGGACGATCTGCAGGAGGCGGGACGTCTCGCCCATGTCAGCGCGCCGGCAGGGGTTTTTGCATCATGATACCGGCGGTTCTAGCCTCTCGTCTTGCGAAGGGCAAGCAGCCCGCCGAAAACGCAGCCCATGGAAAGAAGTGCGATGGTTGCCGGCTCCGGCACGATCTGGACGGCGGGGATGGTATAGGTTCCGTTCAGGATCGATGGGTCCGTGCTGTTGGGAAAATACATGCGGAGGAGCAACTCGTAGTTTTGCCCGTCGGGAACAGGCAGCCAAAACGGCATGAGGGAGGGGTCCGTGGGGGCGTTGGATTGGAGCAGAAACGTGACCGCGGTCGAGTTGAGGTTGTCCCCGAGGTAGTTTGCCAGTTGCATCGAGCCGATCGAATAGACGTTGTCCCCGTAAAAGGTGTTTCCGGTATTTGGGACGACATAGCCAGCCGCATCGTAAACCGTGATCGACCAGAACCCCTCGACCGGCGGCAGTTGACCGGCCGCGAAGGAGATTTTGTAGGCGTTCGACCCGTTCAGAGTGTTCCCTTTTGCGTCGATCGTGGTTTGCGGATAGGTGCCATCGACCGCGAGATTTGCGACTGTTCCGATATTGGCGGTCAGCGCGTTCGTGAGCCAACCCTGATAAGTGGCGGCGTATTGCCCCAGCGTGGTGTTGACCGTCCAATTCGTGGATGTCGCACCGGCTCCGGGAAGCGCAGAGGTGTTTGACGACATGGCTTGGAGCATGTTGGCCGCAGCGGTGGCGGCCTGGTTCATCTCCGCCTGGATCGCCGGACTCGGTGCCACATATCCCGATGCCGTCAGCCCGATGCCGGAGAAGTTTTGATACATGGCGCTCTGGTCGTTGCTTGGTGACGACGGCACCCCGTTTTGCGCGACGCTGTCCCCGACGTATTGGAAGAATACCTGCCCGGTCTTTGTGGTGGCATTGGCCTGCGCGATCGCCAACCCCTCGGAGGTCGGGGCGGATGTCGTGGTGGAGGCCGTAGTCTGGCCGTTGAGATAATCGGCCAACGGCGTGAGTGCATAGGATTGCGCTAGTGGCTTGGAGTTCTCGATGGAAAGCGGCGAGGCTGCGCCTCCGGCGATGGTATTGTAGGGCGTCGGCTGGCCGTTCAGGGTTGCCGTGGCATAGCTGTCCACAGCCATGCGACTGATCAGCCACGTTTGCTCGGTCGAGTTCTGAATGTAGGAAATGACCCCGCTCGGCAGGGCCTGGCTGGTGTTATACTGGGGTCCGACCAGAAGATAATTGCCGCCGGAATTGTTCGCCGCGCTGGTCGTGAAGTTCCGTGTGCCCACGGAATACGTCGTTTCCCCGTAGGCGTTCACGACTCCCATCACATTATAGGTGTTCGTGCTCGTGGTGTTGGGGACCCTCAGAACATAGGCGGAACTTCCGGTCAGGTTGAGAAACCCCGAGGTGTAAAGCACGTCCACGTCCGGCGCCTCCACCGTCGTGCCGGAATCAATGGTCCCGGGCGAAAATAGCGTGTTGATGCCAACCCCGTTGCCGTTCAAAAATGAGATCTGCGTCCGATAGGTCGTTTGCAGGGGAAACCCCCAAAAATACGCGTCCACCGATTGCTTGTAGGCCGCCGTCGGAACCGCGGGCAGCGTTCCTGTGTCGAACCCCGCATCGTGGGCGACTCCCGTGATGTAGTTGTAAAATACATCCGCGTTGCCGTATTGGGCCCGCGCGGCTGGAACGAAGAAACAAACCACCGTCGCGAGTAGAAGCACCGGATATTTTTTGGCCATGGCGGGCGGACCCTAGTCCGGCAAGCAGGCCGCGTCAATGCCCCCCCGGGAAAAGCCCCGGGAAGCGGGCGCGATCTGGTTTGGCCGGGACGAAATACCCGCCAAAATACATTTACACCACTACCCAGTAGCCCCATACCCACCTCCAACGAAGTTATGACATACATCAAAAAAACACATTCGATCGCCCGCACCGCATTCATTTTGGTCGCGGGAACTTTTGTGTCACTCAGCGGGTTGAATGCTCAGATCGAACAAATCCTTCCGCCCAACTACGGCGTCACGGGAATCCGCCAGGATAGCGGCGGCGAGGTCCTCATTACCGGAGGCACAGGAAGTCCGAGTCTGGATGCCGCGACTCCAGCATTCCTGTATTCCGGCCCCATCAATTCGATCCCATCCACGACGAACGGAAGCGGTTTACACACCTACACTCCTAATTTCGGCAGTGGGCCGATCACCGGCGGCGCCCAGTTTTACGGACCAAACACCAATTACTACAACCCCGCCATCGGCTCGGGTAATATCCGCGCCGTGGGGGCTTACAAGGCGACCGCGAGCGATCCCTACCAGAATGGCATGGTCTACACCGGTCCCCTGAATGGCAGTGGCATATGGACTTCGATTCAGGTGCCGGGCGATCCGTTTGACCCGGTCGGAGATACCATCCCCCACAGCACTATGGGCAATCTCGTGGTCGGAAATTTTAATTTGCAGTCCGCTCCCGCAGCGGGGACCGGTTTCATCTACGACCTCAGCAAACCCAGCGCCCCCTGGTCCACGTTCATTCTGGGAAGTTACAGCACGACCTTTTACGGCGTCTGGCAGAATGGCGGCGCCAACAGCACGAAATACACGATCGTCGGCGGAATTTCCGATGTCAGCAATGGAGGCAAGGGCTTGGTCTTGAACTACGACTCCGCCACGCAAAACATCACGAACGAAACCCAGTTGAGCTTCGGCAACAATCCTTCCCTCGTGACCCACTTCGAGGGGATCAGTGCCGTGGCAGGAGGTTTTTCTCTGACCTCCACCACCGTCCAAGGCGCGGGGTATGCGTTCCTTCCGGTGAACGGCGACGGATCATTCGGCACACCGACTTGGATCGCTGTCACGAACCAGATAGATCCCTTGGCCCTCACAACCGGCGACACGGTCATCGATACCACTGTCCTGGGAATTTATTCCACCGGCGGGGGCAACGTTGCTTCCTACATGACGGTGCCGGAGCCATCGACTTACGCCCTTTCTGGTATTGGTGCGTTAGCCCTCGCCATCGCCCGCCGACGCAGGGCCACCTGAAAATTCAGCGCCCGAAAACCAGGTTGCAGATGACGACTGCCGCCGTGACGCCCGCGAGATCGGCGCACAGACCGGCAGGGACGGCGTGGCGGGTGCGCCGGACGCCGACCGACCCGAAATAGACGGCGAGCACATAGAATGTCGTCTCGGTCCCGCCCATGATCGTCGCCCCCATCTGCGAAACGAGGCTATCCGGCCCTTGGCTTTTCACCAGCTCCGCAAAAATGCCGGTCGCGCCGCTCCCGCTCAACGGCCGCATGAGCGCCAACGGCAACAGCTCGGAGGGAAACGAAACCGCCGCCAGCGCGGGGCCGATCGCTTTCGTGATAAGATCGATCCCGCCCGCGGCCCGGAACATCGCCACCGCCGCGATGATCGCAACGAGATACGGGATAATCTTCACCGCCACCTGAAAGCCTTCCTTCGCGCCCTCGACAAATTCCTCATAAACCTTCACCCGGCAGAGCGCGGCGTAGAGCGGAAAAAATCCCACGAGGAACGGGATCGCGAGGTAGGACACCGACTCGACCAGCCGGACCAGCGGCTGGCGGGCGATCTGGTCGGGCAGCGAGGCGTGCTGCCAGCCGAAATAGACAAACGCCGCCGCGAAGACGAGCAGCGCGTAGCTGCCCCACCAGACAAGGCGGGGAGCCAGTCGCTCCTCTTCTCCGCCAGCTTGCGATGCCGCGACCGGACCGCCCGGCGGAAGCGCGAACATCGGCAGCCTCTCGAAAAACTTTACCGAGACGATGCCCGCCGCGGTCGAGCAGCACGAGGCGAAGAACGCGGTGCCGATGATCTGTGTCGGATTTTTCGCGCCAGCCGCCGCTAAGATCGCGACCGTGGTGGCGGGGATCAACTGTACCGAGGCCGTGTTGATCGCGAGGAACGTGCACATCGCGTTGCTGGCCGTGCCCGGGCGCGAGTTTAATTTTTCGAGATCCTGCATCGCGCGGAGCCCGAGCGGGGTGGCCGCGTTGCTGAGGCCCAGCATGTTCGCCGCGATGTTCATGACCATCGATCCCATCGCGGGATGGGTCGCGGGCACGTCCGGAAAAAGCCATTTCAGCACCGGCCGCAGCGCACGCGCCAGGATCTCGACGAGACCGGATTTTTCCGCGAGCTTCATCAGCCCCAGCCACAGCGCCATCACACCGGCCAGCGGCAAAGCGATATTCATCACGGCCGCCTTGCAGGCCTCGAAGGCCGCATTCGAGACCTCCTGCAGGTGCCCGGAGGACCCTCCCATGAGGACCGCCAGCACGACGAGGCCGAGCCAGATGTAGTTCAGCATCCGCGCAGGATGGAGGCTTCGTGCGGGAAAATCAATCGCGGGCGTCATAAGACACTGGCTGTTGCAGAAAGCGGTTACCCCGCGCTTTTTATTTCCAGCTGGTTCGCAGCCGGGAATCGGGTAGATTCGATGTCTCGCAAATGAAAGAACGCACAACGGATCCCCGCATCAAGCGCCTGGCGGAAGAGGCGGCCAAGGGCAAGGCGGCGGAATTGGTGGCCGACCTGGTCGAGACGTCGCTCAAGCTGGGGACCGACCATGCGAGCATCGCCGAGCTCAAGCTCATGAGCCGCGCGCTGCGCGAGATGCGCTACGCCGCCCGGGTGTTTTCAAAATACCAGGGGATTCGCAAGGTCGCGGTTTTCGGGAGCGCACGCACGAAGCCGGACGAGGAGGAATACAAGCTCGCGAAATCGTTCGCGCAGAAAATCGTGTCCAAAGATTTCATGGTCATCACCGGCGGAGGCGACGGGATCATGGGAGCTGCGCAGGAGGGCGCCGGCGCCGAAAAAAGCTTCGGCCTCAACATCCGGCTGCCGTTCGAGCAGCGCGCGAACGAGACAATCCACGGCGACCCGAAGCTCATCAACTTCAACTATTTTTTCACCCGGAAACTGAATTTCGCAAAGGAGACGAACGCGTTCGTCCTGCTTCCCGGCGGGTTCGGGACCCACGACGAGGGCTGCGAGATCCTGACGCTCATGCAGACCGGCAAGATGCCGATCGTGCCGATGGTCATGCTCGACCGTCAGAACGGCCACTACTGGGAAACCTGGCGGCGGTTCATCGTGAACGACCTGCTCGCGCACGGCCTCGTTTCGCAGACCGACTTCCACCTCTTCCACATCACCCACGATGCGGACGATGCCGTGAACGTCATCACGCAGTTCTACAAAAATTTTCAATCCTACCGCTGGGTGCGTGAAAAGATGGTCATCCGCATCCTGAAAAAGCTGACTCCCTCGGCGCTTGAGGATTTGAACAAGCGCTTCGACAGCATCCTCATTGCGGATCGGATCGTCCAGACGGCTGCGCTCCCGGAGGAGCGCGACGAAACGCAGTTCGCCGGGCTTCCCCGCATTGTGCTCACGCCGGACAAACACGACTTCGGGTCTATCCGCCTGTTCATCGACGACATCAACAAAGCGGAGACGGAGCCATGAAATGAGAATCGTCAGAAAAGCTTCGCGCCAAGATCTCAGAGAAATGAGCAGGCCTTTGGGACTCACCATCGGGTTGTCAAATTTTTCTTCCGGTCTTTTCCTGATCTTTTCGTCTTGGCGTGCTTTGTTCCCTTTGCATGAAACCCAACTCCTTTCGCCGGGATGAACCGCCGCAGTTTCATCGCGGCTATTGCCGTGGTCCCCGCCTCCGCCCTCGCGGGAAAATCCAAAGCCGACACCTCGAAAGTTTTTGGAAAGATTCAATTCGTGACCAGTTTCCCCGATTACAAAGTTCAGGTTGTGGACAGCTTCCCTGACCTCAAAGTCCAGATCGTGGATGCATTCCCCGACAAGCCCGGAAAATGGCAGATCGTGAACTCGTTCCCGGATTTCAAGATCCAGATCGTGACCGCGTTTCCAGATTTCAAAATCAAATTCGTGACCAGTTTCCCGGGCGCAGCCTGACCCGGGTGCGGTGCCCATGGCGTTCCCGCATCATGCCCATGAACTCCGCTTGACTCTTTTCACTCATTAATAAGGCCACCCAGGCATGGTGTCTTTTTCATTGAGGCGACGCATCTTTCCCTTTCCTCCTGCTTTTCCCGCCCCGGTGTCTTTTCACTTGAGTGAATTCGGACCGGCAATTTGTGCCAGAAAGCGGTTGCATTTCCCCGGCGCCGGGTCCAGTCTCCACCTCCATTCATTTTATGAGCCAGCATCCCAGTTTGAAAGGCAAAGGCGCCATCCAGGCCAAACGCAGTGTTTTGAAAAGATTCGAGCGCGTCGATCTATTGAAGAAACGCGGCCAGTTCAAGGACGGCCAGCGCGTCATCGGCCTGCCCAAGACAAAACCGGAGGATTAATTCCTCGCCTGCGCCCATGCGGCTAAACCGCTTTCTTGCCGCAGCGGGCCTCGGGTCCAGACGGTCCTGCGAAGATCTCATCGCCTCAGGGGCGGTCGTGATCAACGGCAGCCGTGTCGAAAAATTGGCGACCGTGGTCGCCGAGGGTGACGATGTCCGCGTTCACGGCCGCATCATCAGAGTCGCCCGGCCAGTTTACGTGCTCTTCCACAAGCCGCGCGGCTTCGTGGTGACGAAGTCGGACGAGCGCGGGCGGAGGACGATTTACGATCTCCTGCCGCCGGAGTTTACCACGCTCTTCCACGTCGGGCGGCTCGACAAGGAAAGCGAAGGCCTTCTCCTGCTCACCAACGACGGGGACTTCGCGCAGAGCCTCACCCATCCGTCCCACGGAATTGAGAAGGAGTACGAGGTGGCTCTCGACAAATCCTTCAACCCCGCCCACTCGGCCAAAATGATTCGAGGGATCTTTATCGAGGGCGGGCGCGCCCGCTTCGAGCGCATTCACATCCTCGGCCAGGGCCGGGTCAAAGTCGTGCTTCGCCAGGGCATCAAACGCCAGATCCGCCTCATGTTTTACGACATGGGCTACGAGGTCGAGCGCCTCAAGCGAACCCGGATCGGCAGCATCCACGACGAGAAAATGCCTGCGGGAAGTTACCGCCTGCTCACTCCACGCGAGGTTCAGTCGCTGCGGGCGGAACCCACCACCTCCTCCAAATCGCCAAAACCCCGCCCGGAGGCCCCGGCTGGCAGGCAAAGTCCGCGCCCCTCCCGCAGCCGGCCGACAAAACCCGGACACGTCCGCGGAAAATCTTCTGCTTGAGTCGCGGGACCCGCTCACGTTGGATACGCAAAATATGAAGACCCTTGTCACAAGCGTTCCCAACGGGCCGAAGTCCATCGGGCCGTATTCACTCGGCGTGGTCGCCGAAGGGCGGTTTGTTTTTGTGTCGGGGATGACTCCGTTCAGCCCGGCGACGGGAAAGATCGAGCGCGGATCGGTCGCGGAACAGACCGTGCTCGTTCTGGAAAACATTAAAAAAGTGCTGGCGGCCTCCGGAGCCTCGCTTGCCGATGTGGTGAGCTGCCGGGTTTATCTTTCGAACCTGACCCCTGAGACCTTCAAAGAAATGAACGGCGTTTACGCGGGATATTTCGGCGACTCCGCTCCCGCCCGCGCGACCGTCGGCGCCCAGCTCCTCGGGTTCGATGTCGAAATCGAATGCGTGGCGGCACTTCCCACCTTATGAAAATCGCACAAGAATTCCGGGAGTTCATCTCCCGCGGCAACGTCGTCGATCTCGCGGTCGGCGTCATCATCGGCGCAGCTTTTGGGAAAATTGTCACCAGCTTGGTCAATGATATGATCATGCCTCCCATCGGGGCCATGATGAAGGGGATCAACTTCAACTCGCTCTTCATCTGCCTCGACGGGAAAACGTATGAATCCCTGGAACTCGCCAAAAAGGCCGGCGCTCCCGTGATCGGCTACGGGGCCTTTATCAATACGTCTATCGAATTTCTGATCGTCGCCGCCTGCGTGTTCGCGATGGTCAAGGTCGTCAACAAGATCAAGCGCACGGAGCCCGCCGCCCCGGCCGCCCCGCCAAAGACCGAGGTTCTCTTGGAGGAGATCCGGGATCTCTTGAAGAAGTAGGAATTTACCGGGCGATCGCCGCATCCCGCAGCCCCGCCGCGTAGGCCTCGAACACGAGCCGGATCTGGTCGCGGACTTCGCGGAAAGCATTGAGAATTTCCTCCTCCATCCCGGTCGCATGCGCCGGGTCATCGAACCCCCAGTGATATCTTTTCACCTGGCCGGGAAAAACCGGGCACGCCTGGTCCGCGTTCCCGCAGACGGTGACGACGATGTCCACTTTGCCGGCGAGGAATTCGTTCATGTGCTTCGAGGTGTGCCTGGAGATGTCGATGCCGATCTCCTTCATCACCTCGATCGCCTTCGGATGTACGTAGCCCGCCGGTTTCGATCCGGCGCTGCGCACGGCGAGCAGATCGCCCGCGGCGGCGCGAAGGATTCCCTCCGCCATGTGGCTGCGGCAGGAGTTGCCGGTGCAGAGGATGAGGATGGTGGGTTTGGGCTTCATGGTTTTTGTGGGTTAAGCGTTCTAGGATTTTCCGTCTTCATACCAATCCCGGCTTGCGGTGCAGATGCGGCAGACGGAGAGCATCACCGGCACCTCGACGAGGACGCCGACAACCGTCGCGAGCGCGGCGGGCGAGGTAGCCCCGAAGAGCGTGATCGCCACGGCGACGGCGAGCTCGAAGAAATTGCTCGCGCCGATCAATGCGCCGGGCGTGGCCACGTTGTGCTTCACGCCGAACATCCGCATCAACCCGTAGGCCAGTCCGGAGTTGAAATACACCTGGATCAGGATCGGCACGGCGAGCAACAGGACGGCCGTCCAGTTGGAGAGAAGGTTATCGGCCTGGAACGCGAAGATGAGCACCAGGGTCGCCAGCAGCGCGAATATCGTCACCGGGCGGAACTTCGGTAGAAAGGACTTCTCGAACCAATCCAGCCCCCGCGATTTGACCAGCAGGCTGCGGCTGACCCACCCGGATGCCAGGGGAATCACGATGAACACGACGACCGAGACAAACAGCACCTGGCCCGGGATCGTCACCCCGCTCACGCCGACCAGAAACATAACGATCGGCGCAAATGCGAAGACCATGATGAGGTCGTTGA
>Ga0194054_10001329_pt1 | contig 11935 bp, 15 predicted proteins | sample SepL2210m_MetaG_FD_163628 | JGI IMG/M metagenome (GOLD analysis project Ga0194054, IMG submission 163628) | Anoxic zone freshwater microbial communities from boreal shield lake in IISD Experimental Lakes Area, Ontario, Canada - Sep2016-L227-10m | ecosystem: Environmental > Aquatic > Freshwater... | reverse complement strand
TTTTAGGGTAAGTCATGTCAGTATCAGGCTTAAGGGTTTTACCCGCGTTAAATTGGCTTTAAACTGGCTTTAAATGCCATTCGCAAGGCGAAAGGCGAAAGGCTAAGGGCTAAAGTCTCGCGGTTATTTTTTTGCCTTTCGCCCTTAGCCTTTTGCCTTGAACCTTTCGCCCTTGAACCTTAGACGCGCTAAAGCGCGTCTTAGCCCGCGTTACGAATACCCGCCTAACGCATTCCCGCCCCGGCTGTCTTACACTGCGGCCATGAAAAATAAAAACCCCCAATCCACTGTTGCCCTGTCTGCCCAGCTGATTGAGCTGGGCGGTGCTGCGCCTGCCGAAATCAGGCTGTTGCCTGCCGGTACGTTTAAAGCCCGTGACGGCAGGCCGCAAGGTTTGGCCGGATGGGTGATGAATGCCGCCAGCGCCGACGCCTTGTTGAGTGCCTCGACCTTGCAGGCCGATAAATTTCTGATTGATTACGACCACCAGACCCTGCACAGCAAAACCAACGGGCAACAAGCACCGGCGGCGGGCTGGTTCTCGGCCTTGGCCTGGCGTCCGGATGACGGGCTGTATGCGACGGATGTGGAATGGACGGCGGCGGCTGCGGCTGCGATTGAAGCCAAAGAATACCGGTATATTTCGCCCGTACTGCGTTATAACCCCGGCACCGGCGAGGTGACCGGCTTGTTGATGGCGGCACTGGTAAATTATCCCGCGCTGGACGGTTTGACCGATCTGGCGGCGGCACACTTTGAACTCTCACTACAAGGCTCGATTATGGATCAAGATGAATTATTGGAACGGTTGCGCTATATGCTTAACCTGCCCGTGCTGGCAACTCTCGACGAGATTCTCCGGGAACTGGACAAGCTGAAAACCGCCATTTCCACGCCGGAAGGAACCACGACCGGCCTGGCGGCGCTGCTGTCGGAAAAAGATGACGAGATTGCCGCGTTGACGGCGGCGGCCGGTGCCGAAGTCGACCCGGCTCAATACGCACCGGTCGCGGTGGTCACCGAATTGCGCGGCCGTCTGGCGGCACTGTCGGCGGTTACCCAGGCCGGTCAGGTTGACAAGCTGATTGAAGACGGCGTGGCGCAGGGCAAGATTATCGGCGAATCCGAAAAAGCCTGGGCGACTGCCCTGGGTAAAAAAGACCTGGCGGCACTGTCTGCCTATCTGGACTCGGCACAACCGATTGCGGCACTGGCGGGGATGCAGTCCCGGGGCCTTGCCCCGGCTGATGAGGATCCGGCGGCTTTGGCGGCGACCCCGGAAGAACAGGCGGTGGCCGCGAAACTGGGTATCAGCCATGATGAAATAGTTAAGCAACGAGGCACGAAATGACGGCATTAAGCGCAGAACGCAACACCAAAGAACGCTACGGGGAGATTGAAGAGTATCCCGTCAAGGCCGCGACAGTCTGCTGGCAGGGCGGTCTGGCCGTACTAAACGGCGGTTATGCCGCGCCGGGGACTGCGGCGGTCGGTCTGGTCGCCATCGGGCGCTTTGCCGAAACCAGGGATAATTCGGCAGGCACTGCCGGGGCGCTGATTGCCCGGGTCAAGCGCGGCAAGTTTAAGTTTGGCAACTCGGCAGCCGGTGATCTGATTACCCAGGCCAATACGGGCGCTGATTGCTGGATCGTCGATGACCAGACGGTGGCGTTGACCAGTGCCACTAATACCCGCTCCCGCGCCGGGATCGTGGTCGGTGTCGATACTGATGGCAGTGTTTGGGTACAAATCGGGCTGGGCCTGTAATCATTTTTAAGGGGTAACACATGCAAATCACATCAAGCGCCTTGCGCGCACTGAGTCAGGGCTTTCAGGCCGCGTTTTTAAAGGGCATCGAGTCCGTTGCTCCCAAGTGGCCGCTGGTGGCGATGGAAGTCGCGTCCACCCACAAGATGGAGAATTACGGCTGGATGAAAGACATTCCGGGGATGCGGGAATGGACGGGTGACCGGGTAATCAACAATCTGGAGGCGATCAGCTACCAGATTGTCAATAAACATTTTGAGCAAACCATCGGCGTTGACCGCGATGATATCGAAGACGACGTGCTGGGCATTTATGCCAACCGCTTTGCCATGCAGGGCGAGATAGCGGCACAACATGCTGACACCCTGGTGTGGAAAACCCTGCTGACGGCCTTTACGACTGCCGGGCTGGACGGCCAGAATTTCTTTGGTTCTACCCATCCCGGCTATGATGCCAACGGGGCTGATGTAAGCTATTCCAACTACCAGGCCGGTGCCTTGTCACCCTGGTTTTTAATGGATTTATCACGGACTTATATGAAGCCGCTGGTGTTTCAAAAACGTCAGGAGGTGCGCTTTGTCCAGAAAACCCGCGATGATAACGATGATGTGTTTAATTCACGGACGTTTAAATACGGCGTGGATGGCCGTTATAACGTCGGTTTTGGTTTCCATCAGCTGGCCTATGCCGGTAAAGTGGCGCTGACGGGGGCGAATTATCAGGCCGCCAGACTGGCCATGCTGAAGCAGTGCAAACCGGACGGCTCCAGCGTTAATGTGACGCCTACGCATTTATTGGTGGGGCCTACATTGGAAGCGGACGCTCGCGCCCTGCTTAAGACGGAATATACCGCAGGCAGTACCAATTACTGGTTTAACTCGGCGGAACTGGTTGTGGTTCCGGCACTGGGCTAAGTCATGATCCGTATCATTGCAAAAATACCGGGTTATCTGTGTTGCGGTGTCGCCCATGCCGATACGCCCGTTGAGTGGCCGGATACGCAATTTAACGACGAGCAGCTGGCGGTGCTGCGTACCAACCGGCTGTTGCAGGTTAAGCGGGTGGCGGAGCCGGTTGTCCCGGCAGACGTGATAAATTTTAAGGCAGACGCGCTAAAGCGCGTCTCTACCGGTAAAAAACGAGACTGAGCCATGCCTATACCACCACTGACCGGGACAGTCCCGGCCCCCGATATAACACCGCCGACTGCCCCTGGCACGCCGGTTATTAGCAATGCACTGGCCAGCGAGACGGTCACGGTGACCGTGACTGCCTCAACGGATGCCGCCGGGGTGACAGGCTATGCGGCGTTTCTGGACGGCAATGTTAACGAAGCCGGGCGCAGTACCACCACCGCGATCAATTTGGCGCATGTTCCGGCGGGGACGCATAGCGCAGTCGTCAGGGCGTTTGATGCGGCGGGGAATTATTCGGCGGGGAGTACGGCGACGGGGTTTGTGATACCGGCTGCGCCGGCCGCCAGTCCTGTTGATATTAACGCCTACCCCAACCTGGCTGCCGCTATTGCAGCAGGGGCAAGTGATTTTAAAATCGGGACTCAGCTGTATATAGGGGGTATGGCTGTAAATAATATACAACGCACGACGCCTGTTAAAGTTGCAACTTTCGGCGACTCGACCGCGTCCTGCCATAGCGCATCTACTACTGTTAGCGGATCAGGAAACCTTAACAGAGCCAACGGGCTAAACAGTGCCAGCGATTTAACGGTCGTTAGTACAACTACAGCAAACTGGCAGAGTAATGTATTCGGCCTGACAACTACCCAATTTAGATGCCCGGATAAATTTAAATTTACATTGTCTGACTATTATCCGCTTGCGTATCTTATCTTCAACGGCGGCATCAGCGGCGAATCAACTACCCAAATGCTGGCACGTGATACCAGTGCAAGTGCTTTGTTTAAAGACCGATCAACAACCTCTCTAATACAGGCCGCACCGGATGTCGTACTACTGCGTGCAGGCAGTATTAACGATTTGACCGTAAATGCAACACAAGCTGCGATGGATGCGGCAGTTGCAACGTGCTATGCCAATCATATTGCCATCATAAAACGCATCACCAGCGGCGGCATTTATGTGATTGATTCCGGCATACATGGCTACTCGGGTGTTGTTAGCGGTGGTGATGTTGCTGATCCGGCTATGGTGCGGGCCGCGCTGGTAACACTAAACAGCATGTATGCAGCGTATGCGTTAACCAATAAATATGTAAGGTTTTTATCATATACCGGTCTGACCACCGATGCTGCCGGTAATTTTTATCCGGGGTATTGTGATTCGTCAGGTAAGCACATACTGACGCAGGCGCAGCGCATTGTAGGTCAGGAAGAAGCCAAGATTCTAACCAGCCTGTTTGGAGCGTCGCGTGCAGTCAGGTACGCAGGGACTAATGTTATAACCAATGCCCTGTTTGACCTGAGTACGGCGGGTCTGGCAACCGGATTTACGACTACCGGTACGGGGCTGGCTAATACAAAAATAGAGTTTATTAATAACAAGCGTTATCAAACGTTCGAGGCAACATTGTTGGGTACGGCAGGTACTACGGTATCGCAGGGCTGTGGATTTACGTTGCCATTTAATCCTGGCACTATGGGCATTACTGCGGGCGACATCTACGGCATTGAGTACGACTTGCTAATCGAGTCAGTTGACGGCATTAACTGGCCGACGCTAACCGGCGGTCAGTTGCGGCTAGATATTAGAGACTCGGCAGGTACTACCGGCAGAATTTACATAGAATGTTACATTGATGACCAAACATGGTACGAAGTACTGACAAAAAACACTTATATCCATGAATGCACACCGCCGATTGTGTTTGGTGATATATCAGCCAATTTAACCACCGCCTCAGTGGTGGGCCGGAATTTAACACTGACCGGCCCGGTCGGCGCGGTATTTAAGGTCGGCATAGCAATGCCGAGACTTGTCAAACTAAATGCTCAGTTAAATCAGCCCGTATTGACCCTGTGATAACCCTAACTACTAAGGAACACCCATGAAAAAATTTATATTATTGGCTTTACTGGTTACCCCCGCTGTTATCGCCTCGCCTTTTATAATATCGGATGGATCCAGACAAGTGGTTACCCATTGCACGCTGAGCATGGAGGGCGTTACAACGGGTGACATACCGGTTGTAACAGACGCCGCTACCGGACTTAAGTATTGCAAATTTGATATGGCTAATACATTGTCAGGGTCACACATTGCCAAGGCCCGGTTTGTTAATGTCGATCCGCTCTGGGGCCGGGACGAGTCGATTGATTCCGCGCCCCTGCCGTTTGTCAAACCGGCGGACACCATCCCGGTGGTGCCTGACAAGTTAAAGTTAATCCCGTAGCGATGCGCTTTATCGCGGCTAAGGTTCAAGGCGAAAGGCGAAAGGCCAAGGGCCAAGGGCCAAGGGCGAAAGTCTCACGGTTATTTTTTTGCCTTTCGCCCTTAGCCTTTCGCCTTGAACCTTTCGCCTTGCGTGTAGTGTATAAAGACGCGATAAAGCGCGTCTCTACAATAGACCGGTTTAAATCTTATGACTTATTGTACTCAAGCCGTGTTAACCCTGGAAATCGGGGCGCAGGAGCTGATCCAGCTGACCGACCGCGCGACGCCGGGCGTTATTGATGCGGCGGTGGTCGCCAAGGCGCTGGGTGATGCCGACGCTAAAATCAACAGTTATTTAACGGCCTATCCGCTGCCGCTGGCGGTGGTTCCGGCCAATTTTGAGCGGCTGGCGTGTGATATCAGCCGCTATTTTTTGTATAAAAACCAGATGATAGATTCTGTGCGTATGGCTTATACCGATGCGATCAAGTATCTGGAGCAGGTCGGCACGGGCAAAATCAGCCTGGGCGCTAATGTGTCGGGCGCGGCCTCGCCGCCTGCCAGTGCGGCGGCCCAGTTTGTTTCCGGGACAACGGTGTTTGGCCGTGACGGGGGCTATTAATGCTGGTTGAGCTGGAGCTGGAGTTGCTGGCGGCCATTCAGGCGTCGCCGGTGGCGGCCTTTTTAAAGGTCGTGGCGGCGATGCCGGACGGGGACGGGGTTACGTTAGCCCAGCGTTTTGCCGCCGGTGCGCCGGGCGTTTATGTGGTGGCGGGCAATACCGACGTTGTCCAGGGCCTGGCTGCGGTCACTTTTGATTGTGTGTGTGTTGCCCGTAACGCGCGGAGCTTTGATGCGGCACGGCGCGGGGATGGCGTGACTATTGGCCTGTATCAAATACTGGACGGGCTGGCGGCGTTTTTGGAGTGTTACGGCACAGCCAGTACGGTGTGGCATGTCAACAGTATGAGCTTTGCCCGTGGCAAGGTGTGGACGGATGCGGGGCTGAGTGCGGGCAGTGTGGCGGTTAAGGCCGAGGTGCTGTTGGCGGGGCTTGATGCAGCAACCTTCAGCAATCTGGGTAATTTTACAAAATTCCATGCCGATTATGATATTGACCCGTTTCAGACAAGGGCCGAGCACGTTAAATGGCTGGCTGAACCGCCTGATTTAACGACCGGCAAGCCTGCACTTTCTGACACAATTATTTTACCTTAGAGAGAAATTTATGATTTTAGGACAACCGGTATTATTAAAACCCGCTTACGGCATGGCGATACGCAAAGAGGACGGGCAGTATTTGCACGCTCAAGGCGAGACGGTCATGGCGTCCAGTTATTGGTTGCGCCGTCTGGCGGAGGGCGATGTTGACGAACTGGTACAGGCTCAACCTGCGGCTCCGGTGGATCCTGCCGACGCGCTAAAGCCCGTCTCTACAGCAGATGCGATAAATCGCGTCGCTACCCCTGTGAAAGGTTAAGTTATGGCTGACAATATTACGTTTTTAAGCATCCCGCTGGATCTGCGGGTTCCCGGCGCTTACCTCGAGATAGACCACACCAAAGCGGTGCGCGGTTTGCCGGTGATGAGCCATAAAATACTGATCCTGGGCCAACGCCTGCCAACCGGTACGGTTTTGGCTAATGCCTTGACCCGTGTTTCACGTAAAGAAGACGGGGTTAATTACTTTGGCCGGGGTTCGATGCTGGCCCAGCAAATTGAAGCGGTCATGAAGGTTAACCCCTACACCGAATGTTGGGCCTTGGCGCTGGATGATCTGGTAGCGGGTACGCAGGCCACCAAAACCATTACTTTGACGGGCGGTGCAACGGCATCCGGTACGGTTATTGTATATGTTGGCGGACGCCGCTTGACGGCCGCTGTCATTGCTCTGGATACGGTGACGACAACGGCCGCTGCAATTGCCACGGCGATTAACGCGGATCCGGATAGTGCGGTGACGGCGACCAGTGCGCTTGGCGTTGTTACGCTGACCGCACGCCATAAAGGCGTTGAGGGCAACAACATCGATGTGCGCTTTAATTATTATCAGGGCGAGTTTTTACCGGCCGGTTTAACGGCCGTGATTGCTGTTGGCGTGACAGCGACCGGTAATCCTGATGTATCGGCGGCCATTACGGCGATGTCGACGATGAATCCTTATACCATCTTGTGTGGCTGGACGGATACTGCCAATTTGACGGCGCTGGAAACGGAATTGCAAAGCCGCTGGGGCGGGGTGGATATGCGTACCGGGCATGTGTTTGCGCATGTCAACGGCGGCTTTTCGGCTCTGGCCGCGCTGGGGACGGCACGCAACAGCCCGCACAGCACGCTGAGCGGGCTGAACAATTCACCGACCCTGCCGTGGGTCATTTCCGCTCAGTTTGGGGCGGCGGTGGAGTTTGCGGGGTCTAATGATCCGGCGCGTCCCTTTAGGTCTATCAGTCTGCCCTCGGTACTGGCACCGGTCGAAGCCCAGCGCTTTACGATGACCGAACGCAACAACCTGTTGCATGACGGTATCAGTCCGCTTATTTTTGATCAAGCCGGTGCGGCGCTGATTGAGCAGGTGATTACGACCTACCAGACCAACAGTTTCGGGATGGCGGATGTCAGTTTGCTGAAGCTTAATACCAAGTGGACGGTGGACTATATGCGTTATGCCTTCCGCTTTGCGGTGTTGCGGGATTATCCGCAGCACAAGCTGGCCGGGGATGACGTATTGGGCAAGATTGCGCCGGGACAACCGGTTGCCACGCCCAAGCTGATCCGGAATACCCTGATTGCCACGGCAATGGAGCTGGTGCAGGCGGGTATTCTGGAGGATTTGGAGCAGTTTATTAATGATCTGATTGTGGTGCGCTCTACGACGGACGTTAACCGGGTTAATGCCATTATTCCGCCGAATACCGTTAATCAGTTCGATGTGTTTGCGGCAGCCGTGCAATTTATTTTATAAGGAATCGATATGGGACAGGTTACAGGACGGGTTTTTGTTACGGTATCAGGCAAGCGGCTGGCGTCCAAGCCGGGCGCTACCCTGAAGTTTGGCGCGGTGAAGCGGGAAATGGTGACCTCGGACCACGGGGTGGCGGGTTATAAGGAAAGCGTGGAAGCGCCGGGGCTGGAATGCACACTGATTCATGATTCCACCACGTCGCTGACGCAATTGCAAGCGATTGTGGCAGGCTCGGCGTCGTTTGATACTGATAGCGGCAAGAGCTTTGTATTGTCCGGGGTGGTGTGTCTGGAGGCGTTGTCGCTGGCTGACGGCGAGGTCAAGATTGCGTTTGGCGCAATGGCTTGCAGGGAGGTTTAGGATGGCAATTATTAAATTAAAGTATCCGGTTATTTGCAATGATGAGGCCGTTACCGAAATCAATCTGCCCGAGCGTCTCAAGCTGAAGCATATGAAGGCCATGGATGGCACGACCGGGGAAATCAGCAAGATTGCCGCCTTGATTGGCGCACTGGCCGAGTTGCCCTTGTCGGCCGTTGATCAGCTGGATGTGGATGATTTTAATACCATAGCCGGGGTGGCTGGCGGTTTTTTGGGGCAACTCCCCGCAACTGGCAGCAAGTAATGGCAGATATCGCCTATTGTTTCCACTTTCAGCCCTCCGAATTATGGGCGATGGATATGGATGAGCTGTTGATGTGGCACAGTCAGGCGGTCAGGATTAATGAGCAGTAGCCTTGATTTAGCGGTCATTTTGCGGGTAGTCGATCATCTGTCCGCACCGCTTAACGCTCTGAATGCACGGCTGGAAGCGCTGCACGGGCCGGTTCGGCGCTTGGGGAGCGCGTTGAATAATTCGCTGCGCCTGACGGGTGTCAGTCAGATTACGCGGGGGTTAAGCCAGGTCGGTACCGAGATGGGCGCGTTGACGCTTAAGCTGGCGATGATGGGCGGGGCGGCCGGTTTGGCGTTTAAAACGATGTTTATTGATGTGGCGGCAGAATATGAAAATCTGGCAGTGGCGCTGGAAGCTTCCGAGGGCAGTGCTGAAAAAGGTAAAAAGGCCATGGCCTGGATTACTGATTTTGCAAAACGTACCCCGCTGGAGCTAAACACGACTACGCGTGCCTATACCATGCTTAAAAATTCCGGTATCGACCCGATGAATGGCTCCTTGATGGCGTTGGTTGATGCCAATGCGCGACTGAATGGTAGTCAGGAGGATATGATCGGGATTACTCAGCAAATAACCCAGGCATGGATGCTGGGCAAGTTACAGATGGAAGATTCTCGAATATTGATGCAGCGTGGCATTCCGGTTATTGATTTAATGGCTAAAGCGCTGCATAAAAACTCGGAACAAATCATGGAGATGATGCATAAGGGACAGTTGGGGCGTAAAGAAATGATCCTGCTATTTAAAGGGATAGCTGCATCATCCAAGGGGGCAGCTGAAAAGCAAAGCCGTACCTGGACAGGAATGATATCGACCTTGACGGATACCTGGAAAGGCTTTGTCAATCAGCTCATGAATTCCGGCGGGGCGTTTGAATTTTTAAAGGGCAAGCTGGATGCCGTTATTAACAAGTTGGCATTTTTACAGACACCGGAAGGTCTGAAAGAAGTGGATGCTTACGGTAAACAGCTTTATGAAACACTGGTTAAAATTGCTGATACTGCGGAGCAAGCCTGGGCAGGCATTAATGATTTGGCTGTTAAAGTCGGTGGTTTTGGCAATCTTGCCAAGCTGGTATTTGGCGGTGTGGCAGCGATTATGGCGGGGCCGTTGTTGCTGGCTATCGCCATGGTAGGCGAGGGCGTGCTGGTATTATCCGGTGCCCTGCTGGCATTGGCCTTGGCTAATCCGTTATTGGTAGCCATTGAGGCGGTGGTTGTAGGGATTTGGTTGCTGGCCAACAATTGGGAAGCGGTATCTACGTTTTTTAAAGAGCAGATCAATAGTATAAAAGACAGCTTGGTTAATAATTTAATGGCGGCCATTAATTATGTTGTTGATGGCATCAAACTGGCATTTGCCGGTATTACTGATGGTGTAGCTGGTGTGATTCGTGCCATAAAAAACATTGCCACACTGAAAAACCCGTTTTCAGGCGGGGAGCCTTTATTTTCCATGCCGACGACCGGCAGCCATACTCAACCTCTTGCAACAGCCCCGGCACTGGCTACCTTGGCTAAACAAGCCGCTGGTAAGACGGATATCGGCGGCGTGTTATCCATCAAGATTGACAGTGATGTACCGGTAAAAGTCCAGCGCTTAAGAAATAACAGTCCCCTGATGAATTACAACGTCGATGCAGGCCTGACCATGCCGGGTGCCCGTTAATGGCCGGGCAAAGCTGGCGTGACAGGCTGCAAACCGCGTCTTTTCGCGGTATTCCGTTTAAGGTGGAATCGACCAGCGGGGAGCTGGGCCGCCGGGTCGTCGTGCATGAGTACCCGCAGCGTGATTTGCCGTATACCGAAGATTTGGGGCGCAAGGCGGAGGTAGTCAGCCTGGAGGCGTTTGTCATTGGCGCGGATTATATGACGCTCCGTGACCGCCTGGTTAATGCCATTGAGACGGCCGGTGCCGGTGAGCTGGTGCATCCCTATCGGGGGCGGGCCCAGGTGGTGGTGACCTCGTGCCGGATATCCGAGTCTACCGCTGACGGCGGGATGGCGAAGTTTTCTTTAAGTTTTACCGAAGCCGGGGTGCCGGTTAATCCAAAACCCCGCACGGATACCAAAGCGGCGGTTAACAAGGCCGCGCTGAATGCCAAGGCGGCGAGCCAGTCCTGGTTTGCCAAAGTCTTTTCTGTACAGACGCGATTAATCGCGTCTGTATCGGCGGCGATTACCCAGGCCGGTACGGTGTTAAACAGCTTGCGGCTGGCAGCCAACAGCGTATTGGCAGGGGCATTGTTGCCCGATTTTGTCCATGAGCTGTACGGGATATCGGCGTCAGTCTCCAGTTTGATTTTGTTTCCGGTCAATTTGGCACAGGGTTTGTCGGGCATGATTACGGGTTTGTCCGGTATTGCCGCCAGTCCGGTGGCAGCGTTGTCGGCCTTGCGGTCGTTGTTTGGTTTTGGCGCGGAGGTACCGACGTATTCAAGCGCGTCTGTACCGACACCCGGCAGTGTGCAACAGGCGGCCAATCAGGCGGCGCTCTCGTCGCTGGTCAGAACCACGGCCATTATTGAGGCCTGCGTGGTAGCTACACAGCTAACCCCGGCCAGTTATAACGAGGCGATTGCCTTGCGTAACGAGTTATCGGCGGTTTTGGAAGCGGAAGCCGAAACGGCAACGGATGACGTTTATAGGGCTTTGACGGCGTTGCGGCTGGCGGTGATTGCCGATATTACCGTGCGGGCTGCGGATTTGTCGCGGCTGGTGAGTGTTACCGTACCGGTAACGTTACCGGCGCTGGTGGTGACGTATAATTTGTATGGCACGGTTGCCGGGGCGGACAGTCTGGTGGCCAGAAATCATATCCGGCATCCGGGCTTTGTGCCGGGCGGACAGGCGCTGGAGGTGTTAACGCCATGACTGTTGAGCTGAAAATTAACGGTTTTTATTTTGGCGGCTGGCAGTCGGTACGCATTGAGCGGGGCATTGAGCAAATCGCGGGGACGTTTGAGTTATCGGTAACGGATCGCTGGAATACGGCGCAGGGTCAGCAGGTGATGGATCTTAAACCCGGTCAGGCGTGCGAGGTGCTGGTAGACGGGGTGACGGTGATTACCGGTTATACCGATACCGTGACCCGCAGTTATGACAAGGCCGCGCACAGTATCAGCGTATCCGGTCGTGATAAAACCGGTGATTTGGTCGATTGCTCCTCTATATATAAGAG
>Ga0194054_10001325_pt1 | contig 11958 bp, 10 predicted proteins | sample SepL2210m_MetaG_FD_163628 | JGI IMG/M metagenome (GOLD analysis project Ga0194054, IMG submission 163628) | Anoxic zone freshwater microbial communities from boreal shield lake in IISD Experimental Lakes Area, Ontario, Canada - Sep2016-L227-10m | ecosystem: Environmental > Aquatic > Freshwater... | reverse complement strand
GGATCGGCTCCGGCGGGTTTCGACTCTCGCCGGAGCCGATCCCGCCCGTGCCGACGCGCTTGCTGTCTTTCTTGCGGACGACGGGGGAGCCGCCGAAGAGGCCGTCAAAGCGGCGGGAAAATTTCTTGTCGCGCATCCGAATTCGCCGCCCGAGCCGGAGGTTCGGATGAAGCTTGGCGAGATCCTCTACCGGAAGGGGGACTTCGCGGGAGCCCGGATCCAACTGGAGTCGCTGGCGGAAAAGTTTCCCGGTTCACCGCAGGAATTTCCCGCTCTCTTTCTGGCTGCGCAGGCCGCCGCGCGGCTCCAGACACAGACCTCGGAAAACGACGCCATGGCCCTCTACGAGGAGGTCGCCGCTTCGAACTGCCCGCTCGCCCTCCGCGCCAGGCTCGAGCAGGCGATCCTCAAGAACATCCTCGGCAAGCCGAACGAGGGAATCGTCATTCTCGACCGGATCCTCGCCTCCAACCCGGATCCCGAGATGCGGGCGGCCGCTTTGATGGAGAAAGGAAAAACCTTGCTGGGATCAACAGAGACCGGCGCGGGAAACGCGGCGGTGGAAACATGGAAATCCTTGGCTGAGGACAAGTCGCTTTCCCCCGCTTGGAGAAACCAGGCGCTTGTCCGGATCGGTGCCGCTTACGAGAAGTTCGGTGAAACGGATGCGGCCGTTGCCTCGTATTACGATGTTCTCAAAGACGGCCAAACCGGTCCGCCCGAGTTTTTCTGGTTTTACAAAGCCGGCTTCAGCGCCGCCAGACTCCTCGAGTCCGTCAAGCGCTGGGACCAGGCGATCCGGGTCTATGAACTGATCGCCGCTGTCAGCGGCCCGCGCGGCGAAGAGGCCGCGGCGAGAATCAACAAGATCCGGCTGGAAAATTTCCTCTGGGAAGACAAGCCGTCCAATTGATGCCGGAGTTGTGCGCGGCGGCCTACTGCTCGGGGCTCATCAGGGCCGCGGCCCGGCATTTGAGGCGGAAGGCGAGCGAGCCGTCCTCGAATGCCCGGAGATCCTCCGGACGGCTCCGGTCGAAGTCGGCGAGGAACATCGTCTCGACATCGGCGGCAAACGCGCGGTCATGCACGGCGGCGGAGAGCTCGAAATTCAGCATGAACGACCGGTAGTCGAGGTTGACCGAACCCACGATGGCAAAGTCGTCGTCCGCGAGCAGAACTTTCTGGTGCATGAACCCCGGCTGGTATCTCCAGACCTTCACCCCGGCGGCACGGAGCTTGGGATAATACGTGAACGCCGACAGCCAGGGCAGAAGATGGTCGGCCATTTGCGGGAGAATGATCCGCACGTCCACCCCGCGCAGTGCCGCGTGGCAGATGTCGTAAAGCAGCGGGCTCGAGGGAACAAAATAGGGGCTGGCCAGCCAAAGACGCTTTTGCGCATCCTGGATCACCGAAAGATAAACCGCCGCGCAGACGCCCCATTCCTCCGCAGGACCGGAGGCCACGGGAAAGACGACGGCATCCCCCGCCGGGACCGACCGCAGGCGGTAGGGCGGCGGAGATTTTGTGGCGTAGTTCCAATCCTCGAGAAACGAGATCTGGAAGCCCGCGACGGCCGGACCCTCGATGCGGATGTGGGTGTCCCGCCACGGCCCGAATATTTTGCTGCGTCCCATGTATTCGTCGGCGGCATTCAGCCCGCCGACAAAAGCGACGCGGCCGTCTGTGACGACAAGTTTCCTGTGGTTGCGGAAGTTGATTTGGAAGTGCCGTCCGTGCTGGCGGTTTGTGATGAACGGCTGGACCTGCACGCCTCCCTGGATCAGCCGCTCTTTCCAACTTTCCGGCAGAGCCTTCGATCCCACCTGGTCATACATGACGAGGCACTCGACACCGCGGGCCGCCGCGGCGAGCAGGCGGGCGGAGAGGACGCCACCGAGCCGGTCGTCGCGGATGATGAAGAATTGAAGCCAGACTGACTCGCGGGCGGCATCCATCTCGCGGAAGATCGCGTCGAATGTGGCTTCGCCATCCACGAGGAGCCGTACCGCGTTTCCTCCGGTGGCCGGCAGCTTGCTCAAGTTCTCGGCCACGCGGGCTCCGTCAATGCAAAGCACGCTCACCTCCGCCCGATAGCCGTCCAGATGCCGTCCCGTCACCCGCAGCGCCTCGTCCAAAGCAGCGGAACCGCCGGTCCCCGCGCGTGTGTATCCGGAAAACCGCGACTCGCCGAAAACCAGAAAAAGCGGAATCGCGATGACCGGCACGATGACCAGCGCGATCGCCCAGCCGATCGCCGACTGCGGAGTCCGCGCGATCAGCACCGCCTGCAGCGCGAGAAAGATTCCGGCCAGTTCGATGACAACCGTCAGAAAAGCGTAGAGGGACACCAATTCAGGCACGCCTCATCATGTCCACGAACCCGGCGGATATCAAACCAGAAACTCGCCGCGCAGAAATCCTTCCGGGGCATCGGGAACGATCTGATTTTTTGCGGAAAGGCTTGCCCTCCGGGCGGCACCCGATAGTATCTCAACCCCATCGGCTGGGTAGCTCAGTTGGCAGAGCAGAGGACTGAAAATCCTCGTGTCGGGGGTTCGATTCCCTCCCCAGCCAGTTTCTAAAAAACCGTGGGAACCCTCATAAAATGAGGTTTAGAGGGCAGAAGCCTCGCCAAATCGCATGAGCCGAAAACCATCGTCCGAGCCTGATCGACTGGGGATCTGTTTCCCGAGCAGGCAGGCGTGGATGGATCGCACCCATCGGAAGCGAAGGCACTCGGCCTGCCCTTCTGCCAGCAGCCCCTGTGCCTGAGCGCCGAACCACGGTAGCCTCCGCTCGAAAGTGATGACGGCCAGCGATTAGCTGAACGAACTCGTTTATTTTGTTTTGAAGGCATCAACGTTCTTGCGCAGGATTCCCGATGCTGATTTCCATTGCGATTCTTTGGCAGTTGCGGTCACCAAATACACTTTTCCACCATTCGATACAGCGCGTGCATAGAAGTGGAGGTCATTGCCTTGCATTGGTCCGGTGTATTCAACGACCCATTCGCTTTCTCCGTTTTGCTTTTCCGTGGCGATAACCCAATTCATCTTCTTGAACTGATCTTTTGACAAGGTGATGTAACTGGTGATGTTTCCTGAGTATGGTTGAATGTTCACATTTATGTTGGGGGCGAATCCATCTGATACCGGTAAGAAGGACATCAACGCGGTTGTAGCTGCCGTCGCGGATGGTGGCGCATCAAGTGCCTCGATTGTGAAGCCATATTGAGGAAGATCAATTGTGGCTGCGGTTACAGGGGTAAGAATAGCTGCGCTACAAAGCGCGGCTCCGATCAATGCTATGTGTGGTTTTATCATAAAGTGGTCGTAAAAAGTGAGCGATTCTGTTTTTCCTAGACTTTATGGTTGCTGGTCCATCGTGGGGCGGCGACTTCTGCCTTGGAAAAGGTGGTGTGTTTGCCGTTCATAAACGCGGGCTACCCTCGCGGGCCTATCCACAAGAACGACTCCGTAATTGGCGGAGACTCGTTCTGAATCAACAAGTGGAACGCGAACAAACAAACACACCATATGATTTTTTTATTGTATTCATCGGCGGATCGCTCACGAACGGTGCGATGCGAGAAAGAGCGATTGGAAGAAATGCGTCCTTGCCGAACTGATCCGGGCGGAAACCACGATGAGATTGGGTCAGCGGGGAGGTGGGGATGGGAACCAGGAGTTGGTGCTGCTATCAGATTTGCAAAACACGCATCAGGCTCGGGAAGGACCGGAAGCTGCGTGAAAGACGGGCTGGAATAAAAATGGGCTGGAATAAAAAGTGCAATAAATGACTGACCCTGCTATGCTGGACCGCTGGCGCGACGAATGCCAGCGAGCGAAGCGACCAGCATTCGGCGTGACGGCGGGCAGGTGTTCGGTGGACGGCATGGTTCGGTTATTTCTTTTCGTTTTTCAAAATCTCATCAAAAGCATCGTCGAAGTTCACATCAATATTCTGTCCACGCCAGACTCCGCCAGATTTGTAGAAAATAAAAGTGATCAAAATAGGCTGGCGGTCAAAATACGCGACGACCTTAACTCGACTGATATTTTCTGAGTCTTCGGTCTTAATCACCTTAAAGTTGATATAGTTGCCGGCGATTGAAGGCATGCTCGCATACTTTGCTTTAAGAGTAGCTAGCATGTCCGGCTTCTTTTCCATCCAAGGATTAGTCTTGATAAAAGCAGCAATCGCTTCCTCGAATTTTCCTTCTGAGAAGGCCTTAAAAAAATCATCAATAATTATTTTGGGCTCTTTTGGCTGCGGAGTTTGTCCATGGGAGGTGATATTGCCACCCAAAGTGACTAGGGTCACTGCAATTGCTAGGATTAGTTTCTTCATAATTTATATTTTACCGAACGTATTGTAGAATTGAGGTGGGATTTCTGGGATATATCAAGCCAAGGCGGTTCGAGGAGGCTGTCGCGGACGATGTGAGGGGATTTTTAGAGAAACTTGCCGGTGAGGGCAAGAAAGAATGGCAATTGCGACAGGCTGAGGCCGCGTAAAAGGCTTCGCCTCACGCGGTTTTTGTGTCAGTGGTGAGCCTGTGTTTTATGTGTATGTTTTGCATTCGCTCGGGGATGCCGGGCTTTACATCGGCTTTACGGGCGATTTGCGTCGGCGATTGAAAGAGCATCAAGGCGGGGAATCGTTTGCCACGTCGTTTCGAGGCCCTTGGAAGCTCATTTATTACGAGGCCTATGTTGAGCCAGCGGACGCCGAGGGGCGCGAGCGGTTTTTGAAAAGCGGTGCCGGAAGGAAGTTTTTAGACAAGCAGCTTCCCAACTATTTCTCGCAGTGCCCACGGAGACTCCAGGAACCTCCGAAAGTTCCATCATATCTCCCCCTGCCGCGTGAGGCGAAGCCTTTTACGCGGGTGAGGAGTCCGCTGGATTTGATGTGAATCGCGTCAAGCGCTTCGCGCCACGCGATCTGGGAGCGGAGGGGACAAAAAGAGAGGATCGGAATGGATTGCGGATAGCCATGGGCCGGTCCCACGGTGTAAATGTTCACCGTGGTTTTCCTCATTTCAAGAATGGCAACTTCCCGGCGATGCGCGCGGTCAACTCTTTATCCGGACAGAATGTCCTGAGACATGCTTGAAGCCTGGACAGCATGGATGGAGCAGGGGATGCTTTGGATCCAGCAGAGCGGCTGGGTCGGCTGGATATGGTTCGTTGTGCTTTACGCGCTGTCGTGCGTATTTTTTCTTCCCGGCTCGGTGCTGAGTTTTGGCGCGGGCGCGGTTTACGGGTTTTGGTCCGGGACGTTGCTGGTTTCGCTCGGCTCGGTCGCGGGGGCGTTCGCGAACTTCGTTTCGACCCGCTACCTCCTCCGCGGGTGGATGGCACGGAAATTTGCGAAAAGCCGGAAATTCCACGCGCTCGACCATGCGGCGACGAACGACGGCTGGAAGCTCATCATCCTGACGCGGATTTCGCCGATCCTTCCGCACAGCCTGGTGAGCTGCGCGTTCGGGCTCTCCCGGATTTCTCTTCCGCGCTACCTCCTCGCCTCATGGATCGGGTTTCTGCCGATCAGCGCGGCCTATGCCTACGGGGGTGCGGTCATCGGCCGCGCGGCAAAAGGCGGTCTCCATCAGGGTCCGTGGGCCTGGGCGGCCTACATGGTCGAGCTCGCCTTCACGATCCTCCTGACGATCTGGATCACCCGCATCGCCCACAAGGCCCTGAAAAATTACGCGCCGGAAGTCGCCGAGGCGATCGCCGGGGAGGAGGACGGCGATACGAACGACCGCGAGGAAAAAGAAGCTTCCGAATGAAACGTCCGTTCGTCCTCGCGCATTTCGCCATGACTGCCGACGGCAAGATCAGCACGCGCGCATGGACGCCGTCGCGGTTCACCTCGCCGGCCGACAAGCGCCGCCTGCAGGAGGCGAGAGCGGAGGCCGATGCCGTGCTCGTCGGTCGGGGCACGGTGGCGGCGGAGGCCATGAGCATGGGGCTCTCGGCGATAGACCTGCGCGAGGCGCGCGTGGCCCGCGGGCTGCCGCCGGTTCCTCTCCGTGTGATCGTTTCGAATGCCGGACGCTTCGATCCCGACGCAAAGGTATTCCATTACTCCGCCTCCCCGCTTGTCATCTTCTCCACCACACGGATGCCGGAACGTCTGAGGAGCGGGATCGCGCGCCGGGCGGAGTTGTTCCTCTTCCGTGGCGGAAAGGTGGACCTTCCACAAGCTCTCGAAATCCTGCGGGCCGACTTCGGCGTCAAACGCCTTGTGTGCGAGGGCGGGGGCGCTTTGCTTCGCTCTCTGGCGGAGCAGGATCTTGTGGACGGAATCCGCCTGACTGTTGCGCCCGTCATTTTCGGAGGTCGGCTGGCTCCCGGGCTCACCGGCTTGCCGGGGCGCTTTCTTCAGCCTCCGCGGGAGTTCCGCATCACCCGGCAGGCGATGGTCGGCGACGAGTGCTGCCTCGAACTCCGCGCAACAATTCCCAAAGATCAGGCAGGCTTGTGATTCTTGCCGGGCTTATTTCACCCCGACCGGGCTGAGTTTCCAGATGTCGCGGGCGTATTCGGAGATCGTGCGATCGCTCGAGAATTTTCCGACGCGGGCGGTGTTGAGGACGGCCATTTTTGCCCAGCGGGCATTGTTGCGGAATGCTTCGGAGACTTTTTTCTGGCACTCGCTGTAGGATTCAAAATCCGCGAGGCAGAGGAAGGGATCGTGGTGGAGGAGGTTGTCGCGAAGCGGGACGAGGACACCCGCGGCCTCGTCGGAGGTGAAGTAATTCGAGCCGACCCAGTCCACGACCGCGCGAAGTTCCTCGTTCGCGTTGTAGAAATCGCCCGGGTTGTAGCCTTGGGCCACCAGCGCGTTCACCTGCTCGACGGTGTTGCCGAAGATGAAGATGTTTTCGTCGCCGACCTCCTCGCGGATTTCGACATTCGCGCCGTCGAGCGTGCCGATCGTGAGCGCGCCATTGAGAGCGAGCTTCATGTTGCCGGTTCCGGAAGCTTCCTTGCCGGCTGTGGAGATCTGCTCGGAGAGGTCGGCGGCCGGGACGATCCGCTGCGCGAGCGAGACCCGGTAGTTCGGCAGGAAGACGACCTTCAGCTTCCCGCCGATCCGGGGATCGGAATTGATTTTTGTTCCGACCGCATTGATCGCCTTGATGATGAGTTTCGCGAGGTCGTATCCGGGCGCGGCTTTTGCGGCGAAGATGAAAACCCGCGGCGTGACCTCGGCCCCCGGGTTCTGGATGATCCGGCGGTAGAGGGCGAGGATGTGAAGGAGGTTCAGGTGCTGGCGCTTGTATTCGTGCAGGCGCTTGATCTGGACGTCGAAAAGCGCGGAGGGATCCACCTCGACGCCGCAATCGTTGAGGATGATGCGGGCGAGGTCCACTTTGTTCGCGTGCTTGACCGCCATGAAATCCGCTTGGAACTGCGGGTCGTCGGCGAAGGACTCGAGCGCGCGGAGCCTGCCGAGGTCGCGCTCCCAGCCCCCGCCGATCTTTGATGTGATCAGCCCGCTGAGCCTCGGGTTGCAGGCGAGCAGCCACCGGCGCGGGGTGATGCCATTCGTCTTGTTGTTGAATTTTCCCGGGTAGAGCGCGTCGAACTCCGGGAACAGGTCGCTCTTGAGGAGCCGGGTATGGAGGGCCGCGACGCCATTGACCGAGTGGCTCCCGACGACCGCGAGGTGCGCCATGCGGACCATCTGCCCGCCGCCTTCCTCGATCAGCGAGAGGACCCGCTTCTTTTCGATATCGCCCGGCCATTTCGCCTCGACGGTTTCCAAGAACCGCTTGTTGATCTCGAAGATGATCTGGAGATGGCGAGGAAGAACTTTTTGGAAAAGCCCGACGCTCCATTTTTCCAAAGCCTCCGGCAGGAGCGTGTGGTTCGTGTAGGCGAATGTGCGGGTGACGATTCCCCACGCCTCGTCCCAAGACAGCTTGTTCTCGTCGTGGAGCAGCCGCATGAGCTCGACGATCGCGATCGCCGGATGCGTGTCGTTGAGCTGGACAGCGACCTTCTCGGGGAAGGCCTCCCATCTTTCGTTGCTTTTGTGGAACCGCCGGATGATGTCCTTCAGCGAGCAGGCCACAAAAAAATACTGTTGGACGAGGCGCAGCTCTTTGCCGCTCTCGGTCTTGTCGTTCGGGTAGAGAACTTTCGAAACCGTTTCGCTCATGTTTTTTTCGTGGACCGCCTGCTCGTAGCCGCCGCGGTTGAAGGCATCGAGGTTGAATTCCTCGGAGGCGCGGGATTCCCACAGGCGGAGGAAGTTGACCGTCCCGGTCCCGTAGCCGGGAATCGGGATGTCGTATGGGACGCCGAGAAGTCGTTTCCAGCCGACCCACTTCGGGACATAGTTCCCGATGTCGTCAAAAACGTTTTCGACGCGGCCGTAAAGCCGGATTTCTGTTGTGTATTCCGGGCGGACGATTTCCCACGGGGTTCCGAATTGCATCCAGGCGTCGGGGAGCTCGACCTGGTAACCGTTGCGGAATTCCTGTTTGAAGAGCCCGTATTGGTAATGGATTCCGTAGCCGACAGCCGGCAGGTCGAGCGTGGCGAGAGAATCGAGGAAGCACGCGGCGAGGCGTCCGAGGCCTCCATTGCCGAGCGCCATGTCGTATTCCTCCTTGCGCAGCTCATCCATGTCGAGGCCGAGCTTTTCCAACGCCTCCCGGACTTCCTGGAAAATGCCGGCGCTGTACATGCTGTTGACGAAAAGCCGTCCCATCAGAAATTCCAGCGAGAGGTAATAGACCCGGCGGACATTCTGGCGATGGTGAACGGTCTGCGTGGTGATCATCCGCTCGATGATGATGCTCTGCACCGCCTTCGAGGTCGCAATCCACCAGTCGCGCGTGGTCGCGGTATCCGGGTCCCGCGCAAGCGAGAACTTGAGCTGGTTGAGAATGTGGCGGTCAATCGGCGCCCGGCTCGGGTCTGCAATGTTCATGGCTGTTTCCTTGCGATTTTTCCGGGGCTAGGCGGACGGCTTGTGCGCGGACACGTAATCGGCAATCGTGTGGACGCTCACAAACGCGGTGCGGGCGACCTCGGAACTCGGGGTCGGCACACCGAACGTCTTGTCGATCGCCACGGCGAGTTCCAGCGCGTCAATCGAGTCGAGCGCGAGTCCTTCGGGGCTGAAAAGCGGAGTCTCGTCGCCGATCTCCCCGGGCCCGATCTTCAGCATGAGGCTGGAAACGAGCATTTCTTTGATGCGGGTTTTCAAATCATCTTCTGTCATATAAGTCGTTGCGAATCGTTTGCGGTCGGGCAGACTGACAGGAACCCATGAGCTCTGGCAAGTCCCGCTTGGATATGGCGCTGGTCGAACGCGGAATGTTTGACACACGTGAAAAGGCGCGGCGTGCCATCATGGCCGGACAGGTTCTTGTGGACGGACGCACCGCGGACAAAGCCGGGAGCAAGGTTGCGGGCGATCAGGAGCTCACGGTGACGGCGCGCGAAAAATATGTCGGGAGGGGAGGTTACAAGATCGAGGGCGCGCTGGACGCCTTCGGGATCGTGCCTTCCGGGCGGGTGTGCGCGGACATCGGCGCCTCAACCGGCGGGTTCACCGACTGCCTGCTGCAACGCGGAGCGGTTCGGGTTTATGCGGTGGATGTCGGTCACGGCCAACTCGATTGGAAGCTGAGGCAGGACCCGCGCGTGGATGTGCGGGAGGGCCTGAATGCACGCTATCTTGTCCCGGCCGACTTCGACCCGGCTCCGACGCTTGCCGTCGCGGACGTCAGCTTCATTTCCTTGACGTTGATTTTCCCGGCGATCTTTGCCTTACTGCCGTCCGACGCAGACATGATTGTTCTCATCAAGCCACAATTTGAACTCAGACGCGAAGACGTCGGACGCGGCGGGATCGTGCGTGACGAAGCGGTCCGCCTCGGAGCCGTCGGGAAAATCCGCGCGTTCATCGGGCAAACCGGACACCGCTGGCTCGGCCACATCACCTCTCCGATCACCGGGCGCGACGGGAATGTCGAATTCCTCGCCCACCTGAAACCATGAACTCGATTGCGGAATCGGAGCACACGCATCCTGCGTGCAGGACATCCGGCATCCTGCCGGATGCCACCCCCATCTCATGATCGGACTCTTCGCCCATTCTGAAAAGCCCGGGGCGGCGGCGGTCGTGCGGGCGATGGCCGCCGAGCTTGGGAAGCGCGGCATCCCGTTTCTCCTGGAGCGTGAGACGGCGCCGCTGGCGGGAATGTCTTCGGATCTCGACCAACAGGCCCTGGCGGCGCGGTGCGAACTGCTCGTTGTGATGGGCGGCGACGGCACGATTCTCCGTGTGGTGCACAAACTTCCCGGAGTGCTGCCTCCGGTATTCGGGATCAACATCGGATCGCTCGGGTTCCTGACCTGCCTGGGACCCGGGGAAATCGCCCGGGCGGTCGAGAGCATCCAGAACCGGGATTATATTCTGAGCAGAAGGTCCCTGCTCGAGGCGCGCCTCGCCCCGGCGGCCGGCGAGGCCCGGATATTTCACGGCTTGAACGATGCTGTCGTGAGCCGGGGCGAACGCTCGGAACTCGTAAAAATCCGCGTGTGCCTCGGCGGCGTCCCGCTGACCGAATACAATGCCGACGGCCTTGTGGTCGCGACGCCGACCGGATCCACCGCCTACTCGCTTTCGGCGGGCGGGCCGATCCTGATGCCCGACTCCGGCGGCTTCGTGGTGACCCCGATCTGCCCGCATGTGCTGACGAACCGGTCGGTCGTGGTCAGCGACGCCTCGGAGATCCAGGTCGAAATCGCCGAACCGGGGCACATCGTTTTTGTGACGGTGGACGGGCAGGAATCCTGTGCGATGGGCATGGGCGACTCGCTGACGATCCGCAAGAGCGCCCGGGAACTCCCGCTGGCGATGTTGCCGGAACGTTCGTTCAGCGAGGTTCTGCGGCAAAAACTCAAGTGGACGGGCAGCAATATATGATTCCGATTTCCGATATTCTTCTGCCGGCGCAGATCCATCTGTCGCTCACCGCGGACAACCAGGCGGACGGAGTGGACCAGGTCCTCTCCGGGCTCAACGGGGATTCCCGCGTGCAGGATTGGGGCGCTCTCGCCCGGGCGGTCACCGAACGGAAAGCCCCCGCGCTGTCGTGCAACGACTGCGGGGTCTGCATTGCCCACGGACGCACAAACGCCGTCAGTTCGCTGGTGATGGCCGCCGGGCGCTCCACGAAGGGCCTCGTCTCCCCGGAGGTCCCCGAAAAAGTGCGGCTGATCTTCGTGGCGGGAATTCCCTCGGCGTTTGACTCCGAGTATCTGCGGATCGTCGGGGCCATCGTACGGCTGTGCCGGGACAAACGCCTGCTCCGGCAACTCCTCGGCGTCCAGAACCCGGAGGAATTTGTCAACCTGCTGTCCGGCGGCGAGGCGAAACTTTAGTTCGCCGGTGCGGACTGTCGGGGCGGACTTGCAGCGGAAGGGCGGAGAGAGTATACAGAAGGGCTTGCCCGATGATTAAAGTGGAACAACTCACCAAGTGCTATGGATCCGTAACGGCCGTGGATGGCATTGGCTTCACGGTAGGGAAGGGCGAGATCGTGGGGTTTTTGGGCCCGAACGGAGCGGGGAAAAGCACGACGATGAAGATGATTGCCGGGTTCCTTCCCCCCACGTCCGGAACCGCCGAGGTGGCCGGGCGCGATGTCTTCCGGGAGTCGCTGCGGGCGCGCGAGCACATCGGGTACATGCCGGAAAACGTCCCGCTTTATCCGGACATGCGGGTGGCCGAGTATCTGCGCTACCGCGCCGCGTTGAAGGGGGTGCCGGGGCGCCGGATGAAGGAGCGGGTCGGGGATGTTCTGGAACTCTGCGGGCTGCGTGAGGAGGAAAAGACGATCATCGGCCGGCTCTCGAAAGGCTACCGCCAGCGGGTCGGGCTTGCCGATGCGATGATCCACGAACCGGATCTTCTCATTCT
>Ga0194054_10001322_pt1 | contig 11976 bp, 7 predicted proteins | sample SepL2210m_MetaG_FD_163628 | JGI IMG/M metagenome (GOLD analysis project Ga0194054, IMG submission 163628) | Anoxic zone freshwater microbial communities from boreal shield lake in IISD Experimental Lakes Area, Ontario, Canada - Sep2016-L227-10m | ecosystem: Environmental > Aquatic > Freshwater >... | reverse complement strand
ACCGGTCCAAGGGCGCTCTCAAGCCCTACGCCGCCTTTGACCACACGGTCGGGTTCGTGAAGGACCACCGCTTCCAGGCCAACCAGGACAACAACACCTGCGCCTCCTGCCATGCCCAGTCCTTCTGCTCGGACTGCCACGGCGGCAAGGCTCCCATGAAGCCCGCCACCCGCCTGAGCGACCGCCCTGACCGGGCCGCGCCGCATCGGGGCGATTACATGACGCTGCACCGCATTGAAGGAAAGATGGATCCCTCCAGCTGCTTCAAGTGCCACGGCAGGGCCAACAACGACAAGTGCCAGGCTTGTCACCGGTAGATCCGCTTGAGTGCCGAAAGGGAACCCAATGAGCCGAACTAGACTGATGGCGGGAAGCTGCTTCGCGATGGTGCTCACGCTCCTTGCCTGGGGCTGCGCCGGGACCGCGAGCAAGGCGGTGCCCTTCAACGCCACCACGGGCGTGCACCCCACGACCTGGATCCAGGACCACTGGGCCGAATACGTCAAGGCCCCTGCGCAGTGCCGGACTTGCCACGGTTCCACGGATGATCCCGCGCAGGCTGGCGGCATCTCCGGCTGGAGCTGCTTCAAGTGCCACACCGCCGTCAATCACCCCGATAACTGGGCGCTCCCCACCCAGCACGGTCGCCTCGGCGCCCAGGCTGCCCCGAACGCCGCGAACCCGATGGCGATGGTTGGCTTCGCCCACTGCGCCAAGTGCCACGGGTCGACCTTCGACAACGGGCTCACCGTCTCCTGCAAGTCCTGCCACACCACGGCGCCGCACCCGGTTCGCCCCTGGACCGGCAAGACGGTGGGAGCCCCCAGCCACGTCCAGACCGATCTGGCCAACGCGGTCCAGTGCGCCAAGTGCCACACCGCCGGTGCCAGCTCCACCCTGAAGCCGCTCATCACGGCCGCCGATCCCCTCGGGACGGCGCCGGGCTGCTTCAACAACACCCTCTGCCACGGAACCAACATCAAGCGCTAGTCCGCCGGCCTCCGGGCCACTGAACTCAAAGGAGGTGCGACATCCCGTCCAGTGAGACAAGCACTTCTTTTCGACCGCTCTTCAACCGCTTCACCACCTCAATTCAAGGAGAAAGAAAAATGAAGCATCGACCCCTGAAACAGCTCTGCGGGCTCATCGCCACCGCAGCCATCGCCATCGCGCTGATCGGTTGCAACGGCAAGGACGGCGCCACCGGCGCCACCGGACCCGCTGGCACCAGCGGCACCAACGGCACCAACGGCACCAACGGGACCAACGGCACCAGCCCGGTCATCACCGTGAATGCCGCGGCCCTGACCCCCGACCAGTGGGCGAACCTGTCCCTGTCCGGCTCGGTCACCAGCGCCAGCGTCACTGCTGCCGCCGGCAAGCCCGTCGTGAACTTCAAGGTGGTCGACCAGAACGGCACCCCCGTCTCCGGCATCGGCTTCACCACGAAGGCCTCCAATGCCCTGGCTTCCAGCTACGCGAACCTGGCTTTCAGCATCGCCAAGCTCGTCCCCGGCACCAACGGCAGCCCCAGCAAGTGGGTCAGCTATGTCGTGACCTCCATGCCGAACACCACCACCGCAGCCGCCCCTGGCAAGCCCAGCACCGACAACACGGGCACCCTGGTCGACAACGGCGACGGCACCTACAAGTACACCTTCTACCGCGACATCACCGCCGCCCAGACCTTTCTGGACACGTATCCCACTTACACCACCACCAACCTCCGGGCTGACCTGGGTGATGTGAGCTTCGTGAACACCCTGACCCACCGCGTGACCATCCAGATCGGTGGCAGCGCCCGCGGCACCGGTAGCAACACGCCGGACGCCTCGGCCACTGGCATCGTCAGCGTGACCGTCAAGAACCCCGCCAACATCGTCTACGACTTCGTGCCCATTACGGGCGCCGTGGCCGCCCCCGCTGGCAGCCGCGACATCGTGAACATGGATGCCTGCAACTCCTGCCACACCCGGCTGGAAGTGCACGGCGGCAGCCGCGTCGATCCCCGCTACTGCGTCATGTGCCACAACGACCAGCGCAAGTACGGCAACGCTGAAGCCACCTTCACCACCGATGCCACCACTGGCGTCAAGACCTACACCAGCACCAGCACCTACAAGATCGGTGGCCTGGCTGTCGGTGAGTTCACCGCGTTCATCCACCGGATGCACATGGGCGAAGGCCTCATCAACAAGGGCTACAACTACGGTGGCGTCCTCTTCAACGAAGTGGCCTACCCCCAGGACCAGCGGAACTGCAGCAAGTGCCACACCGCCTCCTATGCCGGTACCGCCGCCCTCGGCGACAACTGGAAGAACGTCCCCAGCCGCCTGGCTTGCGGCGCCTGCCATGACTCCGTCAACTTCGTGACTGGTCTCAACCACGGCACTGCCACCAACGGCGGCGCTCAGCTCGATGACAAGAACTGCGTGAACTGCCACGCGGCTGCCGCCATCGTGACCCAGCACACCCCTGTGGTGGTTCCGAACTCGGGCAACTTCTTCAAGACGGCCTCCACCCTCACGACCAAGAGCACCGGCAACAACAACACCAACGCGTCCTTCGTCGCCGCCTACACCAACAACCTGCCCACCGGCGCGATTGTCCCCACCTGGGACCTCAAGACCTTCTCGGTCAACGCCTCCGGCAACCCCGTCTTTGTCTTCGCGTTCAAGCAGAACGGCACCATCGTGCCCTTCCGCACCTACGCCAAGAGCACCGTCGACACCTTCTGGGCAAACTTCGTGGGCGGCCCCAGCTTCTACGTCGCCATGGGCGTTCCCCAGGACGGCATCGCCACCCCCGCCGACTGGAACGCGACCGCCTCGGTCTACTTCCCCAACGTCTGGCGCAATGACAGCAAGACCCCCGCGGGCATCGCGCTGGCGACCACCGCTGCCACCACCCTGTCGGCTCCTGACAGCGCTGGCTACTACACGCTGACCATGACCGGCATCAAGGTCCCCACCACTGCCACCATGGTCACCGGCGGCATCGGCTACACCTACGGCCTTGAGACCACCCAGCCCCTGACCCAGACCAACGTCCCTGGCTACACCTACACGCCCATCGTGTGGGGCCCCGTCAGCACCGACGGCAAATTCTACACCTTCGACGCTGGCGTCGGCCAGGGCGGCCTGAGCGTTCCCGCGCCCAACGCGGCCAAGCTGCTCAGCAATGCCACCCCGAATGCCAATGCCTTCCCTGGCACGGTTTCCACGGACGGCAAGACCTGGACCGGCGTTGCCAACACTGCTCGTCGCGCCATCGTCACCAACGCGAAGTGCAATGACTGCCACGCCGCCCTCGGCATCTTCACCGAGAAGGTCTACCACTCGGCCCAGCGTAACGACGCCCCCACCTGCACCTTCTGCCACAACGTCAACAAGATCAACAGTGGCTGGGGCGTGAACATCAAGGACGCCGTCCATGCCATCCACGGCAGCGCCAAGCGCGTCAACAAGTACTCGTGGGAAGCCACGGCCCAGGACAAGTACTGGAACGTGACCTACCCCGCCGTCCTCAACGACTGCGAAGCCTGCCACGTGGCCGGTTCCTATGACTTCAGCGCCAGCGCCAACGCTTCCGCTGTGCCGTACCTCCTGTGGACTGGCGTCGCCGCCGGTCTCAGCACCAAGACCACCTCGTACTCCATCCTCACCGGGGCCGAGACGGTGCTCTCCACCGACAGTGTTATCGCCCCCTGGATCAACCCCAGCGTCGGCCTCTACAACCCGAACCCAGTGCTTGCCCTGGGTGGCACCTACGGCACGAACCACAGCCTTGCGTTCGCCAGTGCTGGTACCCCCGTGGTCAACAGCAGCGCGATCACCCAGGCTGCTGCTGGCACTCTGGTGAACTCCCCGATCACGGCGGCCTGCGCTGCCTGCCATGACACGCCCACCGCTGTCGCTCACTTCCGCGCCAACGGCGGCTCGTTCTACGCACCTCGCACCGCCGCCGGCGTCCTGCCGGTTGCTGTCGAGCAGTGCCTGATCTGCCACGGCAATGGGAAGGTTGCGGACATCCGCGCCGTCCACATCACCTACAAGTAATGGCCTGACCTCCGGGACCCGGCATGCCGGGTCCCCAGGGTCACATCCGCACCAGGAAGGGACCCGGACGCCCATGGCAGCCGGGTCCCTTTTCTTGGCAACCACCCCGATTGACAGTCCCGCCAGGTCCCACCGAGAATGAGCATCCCTTCAGAGGCACGTCATGAGCAATGCACTGGTTCGATTCGGCTCCATCCTGTTCCTCGCCCTGGCCTGCGGGCTGGGCGCCATGGCCCAGGATGAGGAAGCCACCCCCAAGAAGAAGCCGGTCCCTAAGGAGGTCCAGGAGTACAAGAAGAAGCTCCAGGCGCAGCGGTCCAAGGAGCGGGCCAAGGAGCGGGCCAAGGCCAAGGCCAAGGCCGTGGACATCAACCACGCCAGCAAGGACCAGCTCAAGAAGCTGTCGGGCATCACGGACGCCCTGGCCGATGCCATCATCGCCGGCCGCCCCTACCACTCCAAGGCGGAGCTGGTGACCAAGAAGGTGCTTGAGCAGGGCCAGTACATGGTCCTTTCGAAGCAGATCGCCGCCAAGTAGTCCGGCCGTTGCCAACGTTTCCCCGCAAGCTCCCGGCTCCGGGAGCTTGTCTTGCTGGCGTGCCGCGGCGGGGCCGGACCCCGGAATTCGCTGGCCCGCCCTGCTGGCCTTGATAACCTGTCATTTCAGAGTTTATTCATCCTGGCGCCTTTCCCGATCGAGCTGATGCCATGCGGAAGCAATCCCTCAAGCTGCTGTTCTTCGTCTTCACGCTCTCGGGGTTCTCGGGACTCATCTACGAGTCGATCTGGACCCACTACCTCAAGCTGTTCCTGGGGCACGCGGCCTACGCGCAGTCGCTGGTGCTGGCCATCTTCATGGGCGGCCTGGCCCTCGGCTCCTGGCTTTGCAGCCGCTACTCCTCCCGGTGGGGCAGCCTGCTGACGGGCTATGCCCTGGCGGAAGCCCTGATCGGCCTGCTGGCGCTGGCCTTCCACTCGATCTTCGAGCAGAGCATCCAGCTCTCCTACACCAGCGTCCTGCCGCACCTGGGCTCACCCCAGGTGGCCTATGCCTACAAGTGGCTGCTCTCGGCGCTGCTGATCCTGCCGCAGTCCATCCTGCTCGGCATGACCTTCCCGCTCATGAGCGCGGGCATCCTGCGGCTGTCCCCTCAGACGCCGGGCCGGACGATCTCGCTGCTCTACTTCACCAACAGCCTGGGCGCGGCGGTCGGGGTGCTGGCCAGCGGCTTCTGGCTCATCCGCCTGGTCGGCCTGCCCTGGACCCTCCGCATCGCGGGCCTGGTGAATCTGGCCCTGGCCCTCACGGTCTGGTACCTGGTGGGGGATCGGGAAGCGGCCAAGGCGAAGCCAGCGGTTTCGGAGGTGGACGTTCCCGCAGCGTCGGAGCGGGGCCGCTACCGCTTCCTGCTGGCGGTGGCCCTGATCACCGGGTCCTCCTCCTTCATCTACGAGATCGGCTGGATCCGGATGCTGAGCCTCGTCATGGGCAGCAGCACCCACGCCTTCGAGCTCATGCTCAGCGCCTTCATCCTGGGACTGGCCTGCGGCGGCCTCTGGATCCAGCGGGTCATTGACCGCATCGAGCTGCCGGAACGCTACCTGGCCCTGGTGCAGGTGGCCATGGGCCTGCTGGCGCTCTCCACGCTGCTGCTCTACGGCCAGACTTTCAACGTGATGAAGGCCCTGCTGCAGAGCGTCCCGAAGACCGAGGCCGGCTACTTCACCTTCAACCTGGCCAGCAACGCCATCGCCCTCGGCATCATGCTGCCCACCACCTTCTGCGCGGGCATGACCCTGCCCCTCATCACGGTCACGCTGCTCCGGCGCAAGCAGGGGGAGCGCAGCATCGGCGCGGTCTACGCGGCGAACACCCTGGGCGCCATCCTGGGTGTCTTCTTCGCCACCCACGTGGGCCTGCCGGCGCTCGGCCTGAAGGGGCTGATCGCCTTCGGCGCCGCCTGCGACCTCGGCCTCGGGCTGCTCCTGCTCTGGCGCTACGCAGGCTACACGACTCTCCGGCCCCTGCTGCTGGCCTCGGCGGCCGGGGTTGCTGCCCTGGCGGTGGTGCTGCTCGGGGTGACCTTCGACCCCTACAAGCTGGCCTCCGGCGTGTACCGGACCGGCATGTTTCTGTACCCCCAGCTGACGGAGATCACCTCCCACGTGGATGGCAAGACCGCCACCATCAGCACCTATGTGGAGCGGACCACGGGCACAGTGGCCATCGCCACCAACGGCAAGTCGGATGCAGCGCTGGTGCTGGAGCTCAACCGACCGGCCACCCCCGACGAGCCCACGATGATCCTGGCGGGCACCCTGCCCATGGCCTTCAACCCCTCGGCACGAACCGCGGCGAACATCGGCCTCGGGTCCGGGCTCACGTCCCAGACCCTGCTGGGCAATCCCCGGCTGACCCAGGTGGACTCCATCGAGATCGAGCAGGCCGTGGTGGATGCCGGTCGCTTCTTCCTGCCGCGGGTGCCTGCAGTCTACGGGGACCCCCGGAGCCGGATCTACGTGGACGACGCGAAGACCTTCTTCTCCGTGCACCAGAAGCGCTACGACATCATCGTCTCGGAGCCCTCGAACCCCTGGGTGAGCGGCGTGGCCGGCCTCTTCTCCGAGGAGTTCTACGCCCAGATCAACCTGCACCTGGCCCCGGAGGGTGTCTTCGCCCAGTGGGTGCAGCTCTACGAGATCGACAACGAGCTGGTGCTGTCGATCCTCAAGGCCGTCTCGAACCAGTTCTCCGACTACGCCGTCTACTCCACCAATGAGCGGGACATGATCATCGTCGCCAAGAAGGAGGGGCTGCTGCCGGCCCTGGATCCGGGCGTCCTGACCCTGCCGCAGGTGGCCTCGGCGCTGGCCCGGGTCGAGATCCGAAACCTCCAGGACCTGCAGTTGAGGAAGCTCGGCAACAAGCGGCTGTTCAAGCGGCTGCTCGCCAGCCCGAGCATTCAGGCGAACTCCGACTACCTGCCCTTCGTCGATCAGAATGCCGCCCGTGCCCGCTTCCTGGAGGCGAATGCCAATGATGTCCCGGGCCTGACCCAGGGCACCGGCCCCCTGATGGAGCTGCTGGCGGGGGACACCCTGGACTGGGGCAGCACCGACATCACCCTCTCCCCGCTCCTGCTCCGGTCCCAGGCTGAGAACCGGGCCATGGCCCTGCGGGACTACTGCCTCCAGGGCCGCTTTGATCCCCGCTACGAGGCGGTGCTGCCAGAGATCCGGACCCTGGCCGTGGAGCTGGTGGCAGCCGCCCGGGACGGCCAGCCCGAGTCCGACGGCGTGGCGAGACAGATCAGCCTCTACAACGGCCTGAGCGCCATGGTCCCCTACCTGAAGGCCCGGGAGCTGGAGGCGGTGTGGACCGTCCTGGAGTCCGGGAAGGGCTCGGCCTTGCTCACGCCGTCTGAGAGAAACTGGATCGCCCTGTTCAAGGCCATCGGTCGACGCGACCCCAGGGCCATGTCCAAGGGGGCGAAGGCCATCCTCGACAGCCGCCAGCGGCTGCCCCCCGAGGTGCTGGCCTACGTGGTCGCCACGGGCATGGTGGGGGATCTGGTCCAGGGGGATCGCCTTGGCGCCTACCGCCTCTGGCTCGCGACCCAGCAGGCCCTCTTCAAGAACCACCCACCGGATCTGCTCTTCCGCTTGCTGGTGGCGGAGTGCACCGAACCCGGCTGAGGCAGGGCCACCCTCCATGTCCAAGGCGGCTGGTGCCGGGGCCCTTCTCGGGCGTGGTAGGAGGTCTAACCCGTAATCTGGACGAATAGGGTCCGTGGGGGCGGCACTGTCCAGACATCCCACCGTGGAGGCTCGGGAAACCTAGACAGAGGCCCTTGGGGGCGCTTATGAGGTGATGGGGATCACAGGGTCAATTGATTTGACGGACCACGGGCGCATCTTCAAAGGTGAGCAGGGTTATCAAGCCAGCAGCTGCCCCAGGAGGGTCCTATGCTTCCGCTGTCCCAGACCACAGGCTACGCCGTACGCGCCCTGCGCTGCCTCCAGGAGCCCGGGGGCCAGCCGGTCCTGGTCGAGGCCATTGCCGAGTCCACGGGGATCCCCCGTTCCTACCTGTCAAAGCTGATCCACAAGCTGGCCAAGAAGGGGCTGGTGGTGGCCCGCCGCGGGCACCACGGCGGCGTGGTCCTGGCCAAGGCCTCCACGGAGATCTCGGTCGCAGACCTGACCGATGCCATCGATGGCGTGGCCTGGCAGAAGCGCTGCCTCATGGGCCTGATCGGCTGCACCGCCGAGAAGCCCTGCTCAGTGCACGACTTCTGGGAAGAGACCCGGGGCGCGGTCATGCAGCGGCTGCGGTCCGTGACCCTGGCGGACCTGGCCACCCTGCCGGACGCGGGCGTGGAGCGGTTCCGGGCCCGCCACGGGTTCGGCAGCTCCGTGTCGGCCTCGGCCTAGGCGCTTGGTATCCATCCGGGATGACTCGTAAACCGAAGAGGCCGCCCACCGGGCGGCCTCTTTCGTTGCCAGAGCAGGGAGCCTCAGACCTTCTTGGCCGGAGCCTTCTTGACGGCGGGCTTCACGGCCTTGACGGGGGCCTTCTTGGCGGCGGGCTTGGCGGCCTTCTTGACCCGGGGCTTGAGCTTCTTCTCGGGGAGGGCATCGGCCAGGCGCCAGGTGCGGCTGGCCTGCTCGAAGGTGCGGATCTCCTCCAGGGAGATGTCCTTCAGGCAGCGGTGGATGTGATCGCGCTCGGCCTTCCAGAAGGTGTGGGAAGGGCAGGCCCGCTCGTCGGAGCAGTCCTTGAAGCCGAGGAGGCACTGGTTGCGCCACTCGGAGCCGTCCACGGCCTCGGCGATGAGGTCCAGGGTGATCTCCTTGGCGGCCAGGGCCAGCACCACGCCGCCCTTGTTGCCGCGCTTGGCCATCACCAGCCCGACCTTGGCGAGCTTGTGGATCATCTTGGAGAGGTAGGGGCGCGGAAAGCCCGTGCGGGCCGCCACGTCCACGACCAGGGTCGGCTTGCCGCCGGGATCCTGGAGGCAGCTCATGGCCAGGACCGCGTAACCAGAAGACTGGGATAGAGGTAGCATGGTCACCTACGAAGATGGATGGGTCGCCTTAGATAATAGACGATCTTAAGGTCAATGACATTGAATCCGTGTGATTAATTGCACAACGCAAAAAAATCCCCCGGTGGCGCCGGGGGATTTTTTTCATAGCGGACGGGGACTCAGGGCTTCCACCCGTTGAGGATCCGCATGTAGTTGGCGCGGGTGAAGGCCTGGGGATTGGGACTCTTCAGCAGGCTCATGCTGCCCCGGGCCTGGGCCAGGGACTCGTACTCATGCTCCTCCAGCCACTCGGCCAGGCCCGCGCGGGCCTGGGCCAGGCGCTCGGGCCCGTGGATCAGCAGGGCGGACACCATCTGGACGGCGTCCGCACCGGCCATGACGGCCTTCAGGGCGCCGATGCCGTCATGCACACCGCCGGTGACCGCGAGGCTGCCCTTGATGCGTCCGTGGAGCACCGCGAGCCAGCGGAGGCGAAGCAGCAGGTCCGAGGGACCGGACAGCTGCAGGCTGGGTTCCGCCAGCAGCTCCTCCACGTTGATGTCGGGCTGGAAGAAGCGGTTGAAGAGCACCAGACCATCGGCGCCGGCCGCTTCCAGCTCCACGGCAAAGTGCGCCAGGGAGGAGAAGAACGGCGAGAGCTTCACGGCGACGGGGATCTTCACCTGGGCCTTCACGGTGCGGACCACGTCGAGGGTGCGCTTCTCCACATCGGCGGCGGACTCCTTGGCGTCCGTGGCGATGTAGTAGACGTTCAGCTCCAGGGCATCGGCCCCGGCCTGTTCCATGAGCTTGGCGTAGTGCAGCCAGCCCGCGGCGGTGGTGCCGTTCAGGGAGGCGATGACCGGTACGGCCACGGCCTGCTTGATGCGGTGGAGCTGCTCGAGGTAGCGCTCGGGCCCGAGGCGGAAGTCATCGGGCTGGGGGAAGTAGGAGACGGCCTCGGCGTTGGCGTTCGCGTGCAGCTCCATGTCCATGAGCGTGCCCTGCTCTTCGCGGGTGATCTGCTCCTCGAAGAGGGAGTGCATCACGATGCCGGAGACGCCGGCGTCTTCAAGGCGCTTGACCATGCCCATGTCATCGACCAGCGGGGAGGCCCCCGCCATCAGGGGATGGGCCAGCTGGAGTCCCAGGTAGGAAGTCTTGAGATCCATGGCTGCCTCAGCTTTCCTTGGGGGTCACGGTCAGCTTGGAGAGCTGCTCGTAGACGGAGTATCGGTTGGAGATCTCGTGCTGGGACTGGGCGAGCAGCTTCTTGAAGTGCTCAGGGTTCTGCTGCTCGATCATCCGGTAGCGGGTCTCATTGCGGACATACTCGCCGAGGGTGACCTTCGGAGCGCCGGAGTCCATCTGGAGCGGGTTCTGGCCTGCGTCGGCGCGGCGGGGATCGAAGCGGAACAGTGGCCAGTGGCCGGAGTCCACCGCGAGCTTCTGCTGGTCGCAGCCGTTGGCCATGTCGTAGCCGTGGGCGATGCAGTGGCTGTAGGCGATGATGAGGCTGGGTCCCTTGTAGGACTCGGCCTCGTGGAAGGCCTTCACGGTCTGCGCGTCGCGGAAGCCGAAGGCGACCTTGGCCACGTAGATGCCGCCGTAGCTCATGGCGATCATGCCCAGATCCTTCTTGGGCATGCTCTTGCCGGCCATGGCGAACTTGGCGCCGGCGCCCATGGGCGTGGACTTGGAGGCCTGGCCGCCGGTGTTCGAGTAGACCTCGGTGTCGAGGACCAGGACATTGACGTTGCGGCCGGTGGCGAGGACGTGGTCCAGGCCGCCGTAGCCGATGTCGTAGGCCCAGCCGTCGCCGCCGACGATCCAGACGCTCTTGTCGACCAGGTAGTCGGCGATGTCCAGGAGCATCTTCGCTTCGGGCTCCGCCAGGAGGCGCACCTTCTGCTTGAGGAGCTCCACCCGCTCGCGCTGGGCCTTGATCCCGGCTTCGTTGCTCTGGTCGGCGGTAGCGAGGCCGGCGATGAGCTCATCGCCCAGCTTGGCCGACAGACGATGCATCAGCTCGAGGGCGAACTCCTGGTGCTTGTCCACCGAGAGGCGCAGGCCCAGGCCGAACTCCGCGTTGTCCTCGAAGAGGCTGTTGGCCCAGGCGGGCCCGCGGCCGTCGCGGTTCTTGGTGTAGGGCGTGGTGGGCAGGTTGCCACCGTAGATGCTGGAGCAGCCCGTGGCGTTGGCGATCAGGGTGCGGTCGCCGAAGAGCTGGGTGAGGAGCTTGATGTAGGGGGTCTCGCCGCAGCCGGAGCAGGCGCCGGAGAACTCGAAGAGCGGCTCGAGGAACTGGCTGCCCTTCATGTCCAGCTTCACCGTGGTGCGGTCAACTTCGGGGAGGTCCAGGAAGAACTGGAAGTTGGCGGCCTCGGCCTCGCGCAGCGGCGCCTGGGCGACCATGTCGATGGCCTTGTGCTTGGGGTTGCTCTTGTCCTTGGCGGGGCAGACTTCCACGCAGAGGTTGCAGCCCGTGCAGTCCTCGGGAGCCACCTGCAGGGAGTACTTCTGGCCCTTGTATTCGGCGCCCTTGTAGTCGACGGCCTTGAAGGTGCTCGGCGCGCCGGCGAGGGCGGCGGGGTCATAGACCTTGGCCCGGATGGCGGCGTGGGGGCAGACCATGACGCACTTGTTGCACTGGATGCAGATGCCGGCGTCCCACTCGGGGATCTCGAGGGCGATGTTGCGCTTCTCCCACTTGGTGGTGCCGACTGGCCAGGTGCCGTCGATGGGGAAGGCGCTCACGGGCAGCAGGTCGCCCTTGCCCTCCATCATCACGGCGCTGACGCGCTTGATGAACTCGGGGGCCTCGGTGGGCACCGTGGGGGGCCGCACGCGGGTGGAGGAGGCCGCCGCGGGGACGGCCACTTCGTAGA
>Ga0194054_10001321_pt1 | contig 11976 bp, 8 predicted proteins | sample SepL2210m_MetaG_FD_163628 | JGI IMG/M metagenome (GOLD analysis project Ga0194054, IMG submission 163628) | Anoxic zone freshwater microbial communities from boreal shield lake in IISD Experimental Lakes Area, Ontario, Canada - Sep2016-L227-10m | ecosystem: Environmental > Aquatic > Freshwater >... | reverse complement strand
GTTTTAAGGTATACGGCGCAGAATTCGTGACCACCGAGGATGGTACCGGTATCGTCCATATTGCCCCAGCTTTTGGCGATGACGACTTGAAATTGGGCAAGGCGAATAATTTGCCGTTCATCCAGCATGTCGGTATGGATGGTAAGTTCAAGGATGAAATAACCGATTGGGCGGGAAGTGATGTAAAACCGGCAGATAACGTCCAAGCGACCGATATCGAAGTTTTGAAAAAGTTGGCCCACGACGGACATTTGTATGCCAAGGAAAAATTCATCCACTCCTATCCGCATTGTTGGCGTTGTCAGACCCCGCTTTTGAATTACGCGACCTCTTCGTGGTTCGTGGAGGTGACAAAAATTGCGCCGAAATTGATAAAAGAAAACAGTAAGATTCACTGGGTGCCGGAGGAAATCGGTTCCGGCCGTTTTGGCAAATGGCTTGAAGGTGCGCGCGATTGGGCAATTTCCCGTTCCCGTTACTGGGGCGCGCCGTTGCCGGTCTGGCGCTGTGGTAAATGCGAGGCTAAAGAATTCATCGGTTCGATTGCCGATATAAAAAAGAAGACCGGTAACCGAAATAATTTCTGGGTAACGCGACACGGCCAGGCCGAGAACAATGTGATGGGTATCATCAGCTCCGATCCCAAAAAACCTCATCATCTGACGGACTTGGGCCGATCACAGGCCACCGAGGCAGGTGAAAAATTGAAGACTGAAAAAATCGACCTGATCTATGTTTCGCCATTTCCTCGGACCACCGAGACAGCCAAGATAATTGCTGAAAAAATCGGCTTGTCAGCTGACAAAATCATCGTCGATGATCGCCTGCATGAAATCTATACTGGCGTCTTGGATGGCAAAAGCGATGCGGAGTACCAGACTTATTTTGGTTCGCGCGAAGAAAAATTCCACAAGAAACCTGAAGGTGGCGAGAATCATCAAGATGTCAAGAACCGCCTGACCGAGTGCCTTTATGATATCAATGCGAAAAATAGTGGCAAGAATATTTTGATCGTCACTCACAATACGCCGGCCTGGCTCATGTTTGCCGGAGCGGAAGGATTGACTCCGAAAGAAGCGATCGAGATGCGGCACGAAGCCCATGATTTCATAAAAAATTCAGAAGTTAAAAAGCTGGACTTCGCGATATTGCCGCATAATAAAAATTATGAAATTGATCTTCATCGTCCATGTATTGATGAAGTGGTTTTCCCTTGTATCTGCGGCGGGGAAATGAAGCGGGTGCCGGAAGTCTTTGATTGCTGGTTTGAATCCGGTGCCATGCCCTATGCCCAGTCACATTATCCATTTGAAAACCTAAACAAATTCAATCCTGATCCAGGTTTCTTTAAAAAGTCGGTTGGCTTTCCGGCTGAATTTATCGCTGAAGGTCTCGACCAGACCAGGGGTTGGTTTTATTCGATGCTGGTTCTCTCTGTCGCCTTGTTTGGCGAGTCGTCATATAAAAACGTGGTGGTGAATGGTATCGTCTTGGCCCAGGACGGTCAGAAAATGTCCAAGAGCCTTAAAAACTATGCCGACCCGATGCTGATCGTGGATAAATACGGTGCGGATGCTTTGCGGTATTATTTGCTTTCGTCACCAGTGATGAAAGCGGAAGATCTGTGCTTTTCGGAAAAGGGCGTCGACGATGTGGTGAAGAAAGTCTTGATGCGCTTGCAGAACGTCTACGTCTTTTATGAGACTTATTCAAAGAATATTTCCGTTCCGGTAAAGAATTTTGTGCCAGTTTCGGAAAATATCTTGGACAAATGGGTCTTGGTCCGCATCAAGGAACTGGCTTTGGGAATGACCGCCTCTCTTGATCGTTATGAACTAGATCGAGCCACTCGCCCAATCGCTGATTTTGTCGATGATCTGTCGACCTGGTATCTGCGACGCTCGCGCGAACGTTTCAAATCGGATGATGAAAAAGATCGCCTTTCCGCTATTGAAACAACCCGGTTTGTCTTGGAGGAATTGTCAAAACTGATTGCGCCAGCGATGCCTTTTTATGCCGAAGAGCTTTATCAGAAGGTGAAATCCTATGCCGGCAAAGAGAGCGTGCATTTGGAAACTTGGCCAGAAAATGAAGCTTTGACGTCGGCAGAAAAAGAAATACTTGTCCAAATGTCCGCCGTCCGAAAAGCCGTTTCTCTCGGCTTGGAATTGCGGGCCAAAGCGGGGATAAAGGTCAGACAGCCGTTAAGCCGGCTGAAGGTGTCAGGTGTGAAATGCCAGGTTAAAGTCTTGGACGAATATGCCGGATTGATTAAAGACGAAGTCAACGTGAAAGAAGTGATCTTGGATGATGCCATACTGACTGAAGTCGAATTAGACCTGGACATTACCCCAGAACTTCGAGAAGAAGGGCAGATGCGCGAATTGGTTCGCGGTATTCAGGAATTGCGCAAAACAACCGGCTTGAACCCGGCCGATATTGTAAATCTTAAAATTTCCACGATCCCTAATAATAAGGATTTCATAAAGAAATTCGAGCCGGACATAAAACGGGTTACCTTGCTTCGAAATCTTATCTTGGAAAATTTTGAAGAGGGCGAGGTGGTAAAAGTGGATGAAATGGAATTCCGGTTGAAGATTGTAAAATAAATCGGGAGGTGAAATAGGATAGGGGGCCGTTAATATTTATGTTGAACTCTCAAAAAAAGAAACTAATAATGGTGCATGGCATTTGGACCGGACCAGAAGGCGACTGGTTTCGTTGGGTGGCGGTCGAGGCTGAAAAAAGAGGCTTTGACGTCATCGCACCACAAATGCCTAACCCGCTATTACCAAGCTTGGAGGCCTGGCTCACCATGCTCAAAACTATTTCTTGGAATATTGATGAGAACACTTATTTTTTGGGTCATAGCCTGGGCTGCATCACCATCGTGCACTTGTTGGCTTCATTGCCGCCAGAGACAAAAATCGGCGGTGCGGTTTTTGTGGCCGGTTTTTGCAGCGTACCTCGGGTGCATTATCTGGATGAGTTTTGTGATTGTCAGATTGATTGGGACAGAATCAAAAAAGTTACGAACAAGTATCGGGTTATTCTCTCAACTGATGATATTTTTGTCCCATTAAGGGTTGGACAAGATTTTGCCGCCAAGCTCGGGGCGGAAGTGATCATCGAAAAAAATAAAGGCCACTTTACCCACTATGCCGGGGTTTTCCGCCTGCCGAGCGCTTTCAATAGTTTGATGTATTTAGCCGGGGAAATATAAAAATATGTCCCACACCATCTATACCACCGAAGCGATTGTTCTGAAGAGCCTGACCCAGGGTGAGGCTAACAAATATTACTATTTGTTTACCCGAGATTTTGGTTTGATCAAAGCCACGGCCCAGGGTGTCCGTTATCTGAAATCAAAATTACGTTACAGCTTGCAGGATTTTGCCTATCTGTCCGTTTCTGTCGTCCGGGGCAGGGATATCTGGCGCATTACCAGTGCGGACAAGAAAAAAGATTTGAAAATATTGATGGGTGATAAGTCTGAAAAGTTTCTTATCATCACGCGGATATTTTCCTTGCTCTTGCGACTGCTCCACGGCGAAGAGAAGAATGAAATCATCCTGGAAAACTTGCTTTCAGGCATTGATTTTTTGGAACAGGAAGATCTGGATGCGGGTCTGCTCAGCAGTTTTGAAACCATTCTGGCCCTTCGCATGTTGCACGCTTTGGGCTATATGGGCGACGACCCGGCCTTTTTGAAATTTGTTGCCTCGCCATTCTGGTCCCGTGATTTGTTGTCTGAAATGAAGTCGGTAAAGGCAGAGACCATTATCGAAATCAACAAATCCCTCAAAGAGACCCAGTTGTAATCCACTTTTATTGATATATTAAAATTTTCAATGGGATGTTATAATCTTGTCTATGGCAGACGAATCAAAAAGCAAATTAAGTCAGTTGGAAAAGGCCCTTTATGCCAAGGATAATAGAATTCCCGTTGAGGTCAAAAGGCATAATCTATCCGATAAGATTTTTGATATCAAAACCGATTGGCAGCATGACGAAAGTGTCTTTGCCGAACCGGACTATAATGAAAAAACCGTGAAAGCGCCTAAAATAATCTGGAAGATCTTGTGGGGAGCCGTTATCTTTTGTCTGATCGCCGTTGGCGTGGCCGCCTACAAATTCCTTGGCGGGACGAACATGGTGTCCGGCAATAATATTGAAGTCGCAGTCAAAGCGCCTGTTTCCATCGCGGCTGGTCAACAGGTATCTTTTGAAATAAAAATTACCAACAACAACAAAGTCAATTTACTCGCTCCAGATTTACAGATCACCTATCCAAATGGCGCCCAAAAATCCGACGGTACCGGAGCCGGCCTAAAACGCACTGCTGAATCGATCGGAGATATGTCACCAGGCCAGACGGTGGTCAAGACATCAAACTTCATCTTGTTCGGAGAGCAAAATGAAGTTAAGAATATCGATATTACCATTGAGTACCGAGTTCCCGGTTCTAATGCGATTTTTGACAAGACAAAAACTATCCCGATCTCAATCAGCTCGGCACCGGTGACTATCAATATTAATGCGCCAACCGATATCAACACCAATCAAACAGCGACTTTTGGGGTTGAGCTTGTTTCGAATTCGCAATCAATCATAAATAACCTGGCTTTGAAAGTAGACTATCCATTCGGTTTTGTTTATAAGAATTCCAGCCAAAAGCCGGTCTTACAAAACAATGTTTGGCTGATTGGCGACATGGCTCCGGGTTCAAGGAGAACCATCACTTTTAGCGGTGTCTTGCAGGGACAGGAGGGGGAAGAGAGAGGTTTTAATTTTACTGTTGGCACTTCTGGCGGTAAGGATCAAAACTACCAAATAACGACACTGTTGGTTTCCGGACATACGCCGGTTACTATCCGTCGGCCGTTCGTGAGCGCTGATTTGGCGATAGGCGGCATAAGCTCGGGCGACGTTGTTGCTTATTCGGGCGTACCGGTAGAGTCTGTGGTGAATTGGCAGAACAATTTGGCCTACCCGGTGAACGATGTTTCCATCTTGGTAAAAATGTCCGGCAATGATTTGGATAAGAACTCGATCAAAGTAGACGGCGGATTTTATCGTTCGATTGATAACACGATCATCTTTGACAAGAATTATACCGAAGGCCTAAAGACTCTGGCTTCCGGCGCGGCGGGGGCGGGTAAGTTTTCGTTCAACAGTTTTAGCCCCCAGTCAGTGACCGGTGCCGCTCTCAGCAATCCGACAATTCATCTGGATATCACCGTGAGCGGAGTTCGGACCGATACCGGATCCAATTTGCCCGAGATTCTTTATTCGGATTCCCGCAATGTCTTGGTTTCCTCGTTTGCTTCATTGTCGGCCAAAGCTTTGTATTATGTCGGACCATTTACGAACACCGGACCGATTCCGCCAGCGGCCGAAAAAGAGACGACCTACACTGTCACTTGGACGGTCACCAATTCTATCAATAATATCTCTGGCGCCAAGGTGGTCGCGACTCTTCCGGCTTATGTCAAATGGCTAGGTAAAGTAAGTCCGTCAGGCGAGAAGGTAAGTTTTGACAGTGCTACCAACCAAATCGTCTGGACGGTTGGCAATATGGTGGCTGGAACCGGCATAAATACTCCGGCCCGCGAGGTATCTTTCCAAGTTTCTCTGACCCCTAGCTTGAGCCAGGTGGGTGAAAGTCCGGTCATTGTCAATGCGGCGACCTTGACCGCCAAAGACAGCTTCACTGGCGTTCAGGTAGGAGACAGCAGCGGCAGTTTGAATACCGCGCTCGACAGTGACCCTTATTTCGACTCGACAAACGGCGATGTCAAACCATAGGGATGCAATTTTTTTGATTATAAGTTAGTATAAAATTATGAGTAATAAAAAAGAGGCAAGTAATGAATTGATGGAAAAGATTGTCAGCCTTTGCAAAAGGCGCGGTTTTATTTTTCAAGGCTCGGAGATCTATGACGGTCTGGCTGGTACCTGGGATTATGGTCCGCTTGGTTTGGCGCTTAAGAATAATGTAAAAAATTCCTGGTGGAAAAAATTTGTCTTGGACCGCGAAGATATGTATGGTGTGGATGCGGCAATTTTGATGAATCAAAAAGTCTGGCAGGCAACAGGTCATGTTGAGGGTTTTTCTGATCCGTTGGTTGAATGTTCAAAATGCAAGAAGCGTTTTCGTGAGGACACTTTGGAAGACAAAATTATTTGCATGGAATGTGGCGGTAAATTGGGTGAGTCCAAGCGTTTCAATATGCTCTTCAAGACCCATGTCGGTGCGCTTCAGGATGATGGCTCAATATCATATCTTCGTCCAGAAACGGCTCAGGGGATGTTTGTAAATTACAAAAACATTATCGATTCTTTCCATCCTAAATTGCCGTTTGGTATGGCTCAGATCGGCAAGGCCTTTCGCAACGAGATTGCCCCACGGGATTATACTTTCCGCTCGCGTGAGTTTGAGCAAATGGAGATTGAATACTTGATCAAACCGCAAGGCTGGGAAGATACTTTCGAGCATTTTCGAAAGGAAATGCTGGGTTGGATGAAAGAGATTGGTCTGAAAGAAGAGCATGTTCATGAGTTGGAAGTTTCTGATGTTGATCGGGCCTTTTATTCCAAACGAACGATTGATTTTGAATTTGATTTTCCTTTTGGGCGAAAAGAGCTTTATGGTCTCGCTTATCGAACGGATTATGATTTGAGCCGACACTCCGCATCGAGCGGGGTAGAATTAAGCTATATGGATGAGGAACTGAAAGAGAAATATATTCCTCACTGCATTGAACCGTCTTTTGGGGTTGATCGGACGGTGCTGGCAATTTTGAGTGATGCGTATCAGGAAGATAAAATGAATGACGAAGTTCGGAGCTATCTGAAGTTTGTGCCGAGCATGGCTCCGGTCAAAGTAGCAGTATTTCCGCTTTTAAAAAACAAGCCAGATTTGGTAACTAAAGCTAGGGCGGTATTTTCTGAACTTAAGAAAGAGTTTGGATCAGTGATGTTTGATGATAATGGCAATGTTGGCAAGAGATATCGCCGACAAGATGAAATCGGCACGCCGTTCTGCGTCACTGTCGATTTTGAGACGATTGAGAAGGATGACATGGTGACCGTGAGAGATCGGGACACCGGAAAACAGGAGAGGGTGGCGGTGAAGGAGTTGGTTGTCTATTTGAAAGAAAAATTGAAGTAATAGATCTTAAAAAGAAGGCGGGCCAGGATACTGGCCCGCCTTCTTGATTTTTCTGATAATTATGGTAATGTTTTTCTTGGGTGTTTAGGAACTTTTTAGAAAGGAATAAAACTTATGTGCAGTCATTGTGTCGGTTTGAGGAGAAGAGACATCTTGAGTGACGGTGATCCGATGCGGGAAAGACATATTCCGGCGAGAAGGGCCAAGGCTCAGAATGGAGCAGTGTCGCGAGACATAATTTCATCTGGGGCGAATCCTTTTTCTCCTGTGACGAAAAATTCGGGAAACGAAGCTGATCCTGCTGGAGTGGGGGAAGGCGGCTTGTGCGCGCCAGAACTCCAAGGTCGGAGCTTTCCTTTTTTTCAGGGAAAATCGGCGCCAACCTTTGCCAATATCGGGGCCGAGCCTGGTTCAGAAGCTGTCTTGGTGGAGGAGTAAAATTGTGAATAAAAAACACGCTATACTTGCTGCTTCTATCTCGATTGCTGTTGTTGGTGTCGCCAGGGCGACAGTGGAGGGTCCTTTAGCAAGGAAAATCAAGACGCCGGTCACTAACGAACAAGTGGTTGGTAATAGTAAGGAGGAAACGGTGTTCTTTTTGGTCAAATCAGCCGAGCCGGAGCTGGATGAAATCGGCCGAATGGTCAACGAACTGCGCGATCGTTTTTATCGGCAGCGTTTTGGACCACCGCCGAAAGTATGCGGTTTGGGAGCTTCCGCCGTCTATGATCGTCGGCCGGATTTTGTTCGGACCGGCTTCCGTAGCTGTTTGTGAGTTTATGAGGTTTCGAGCGAGGTAACAGCCTCGCTTTTTTTCTTGCCCGTTTTACTTTCATCAGGTATTATTCGTTGGTCGATTCGTACTATTCGTATAATTTTCGTATTTTACATGAACTACAAGAAAACAATTTTAGAGAATGGCCTCAGGCTGATCACCGTCCCGATGAAGGATAATCCGACCGTCACAGTCTTGGTCCTGGTCGAAGCTGGTTCAAAATACGAGACCAAGGAAATAAATGGCCTGTCGCACTTTTTGGAGCATATGTGCTTCAAGGGAACGACTAACCGTCCCAAAGTTGCCGATCTGAGTCGCGAGCTTGATTCGATCGGGTCGCATTACAACGCTTTCACTTCCCAGGAATATACCGGCTATTATGCCAAGGCCGACTATCGGCACTTGGACAAAGTCTTGGATGTCGTTTCTGATCTGTATCTAAATCCATTATTTCCCGAAGCGGAAATTGAGAAAGAGAAGGGAGTGATCATTGAGGAAATAAACATGTACGAAGATCTGCCCCAGAGAAAGATCTGGGATATTTTTGGCGAGCTTCTCTATGGCGATCAGCCAGCTGGTTGGAGTGTTGCCGGACCAAAAGATAATATTAAAAAGATGACCCGCGATGATTTTGTGAATTATCGCAACCGGTTTTATGTTTCGCAGGCTACAACAGTAGTAGTCGCCGGTAATTTTGATGAAGGAAAAACCCTGGCCGATATTGGCCGGATATTTGCCAACATTAAAAACGCGCCGAAAGGTGAAAAAATGAAGGTCAGGGAGGCCCAGGCAAAACCAGAGGTTATGATTTTCAACAAGGATACCGATCAGACGCATTTAGTTTTGGGCGTCAGGGCCTATAGCCTCTATGACAAGAAGCAGCGGATATTGGACGTGCTGACTGGTGTCTTGAGCGGGGGAATGAGTTCGAGACTCTTTCAAAAACTGCGTGATGAGATGGGGGTTTGTTATTATGTCCGAGCCAATAATGAGTCCCTGACCGATCACGGCGTGCTGGCCCTGAGTGCTGGCGTGGATAGCAAGCGGGTCAAGGAAGTCATCACTGTTTTGCTTGCCGAGCTGAACAAATTAAAAACCGAACTGGTGGGGGAGGAAGAGTTGAACAAGGTCAAGCAGTATTTGTCCGGCACGATGTATCTCGGTTTGGAATCGTCGGATTCGCTGGCGGAGTTTTTCGGCGGGCAGGAGATAATGAACAAGGAAATCAAAACCGCTGATCAGGTCAGGCTGGAAACCGAGACTGTCACGGCTGAAGAAATTCGAGAGGTCGCCAAGGAGATATTCGTAGACAAAGGGTTAAATCTGGCGATCATCGGACGTTTTTCTGATAAAGCCGATTTCGAAACGATATTGCATTTTTAGTCTTTACCCCGGTTAGCACCTAACACCTGAAATCCATTTTGTGTTATCATATGCCTATGTCAAAAGAGGATAAACAATTCAATATCAGTATCAGTGCCGGAACGATCGTCAAGGCCATCGTCATTTTGGTCGTGGCGGCCATTCTCTATAAAATGATGGACCTGGTCCTGGTGGTACTCACAGCCGTCGTTATCGCCTCCTCGATAGAGCCGATTATAAAATATTTAGGGCGGTACAAAATCAACCGACTTTTCTCCGTTATAATTTCCTTTGTCGTCGTTATTTCGATTTTTGCCGGACTTTTGTATTCCTTCGTTCCTTCAATTTTGGATGAAGCGTCCGGACTTTTGAACAGTGCACCAAAATATCTTGATACACTGACCCTCTGGAATCCTTTAAATGATAACGCCCTTACCCAAACTGGCAAGATGGCCGATAGCTTGGCCCAGGGTCTGTCCGGAGGCAAGCAAATCGTTCAAAGCATTTCCGATGGCTCAAGCGTAAACAAATCCGTGATCAGCGATATGGTCAACCAATTTCGATCGATCACCTCCGGTGTCTCGGGCGGTTTTGTCTCGGCTGTTTCCGGTGTCTTCGGAGGTATTTTGTCTTTTATTTTGATTGTTGTCTTGTCATTTTATTTATCGGTTCAAGAGGGCGGGGTGGAAAGGTTTTTGCGCCTGATCACGCCAATGAAAAACGAAAAATACATTTTGGATTTGTGGCGTCGATCACAAATAAAGATCGGTTATTATATGCAAGGACAATTACTTCTCGGACTATTGGTCGGCTTGTTTGTTTATCTCGGTCTGATGATCCTAGGGGTAAAGAATGCCCTGCTCCTCGCCGTTTTGGCTGCTTGTATGGAAATCATTCCTCTCTTTGGTCCGATTATTGCGGCGGTACCAGCGGTTTTGTCGGCAGCAATGGATAGCGGTATCACCATGGGCCTAGTCACCACCGGTCTCTACATCATTATTCATCAATTCGAGAATCATTTGTTGTATCCGCTCGTCGTCAGAAAGGTTGTCGGGGTCTCGCCGATCGTGGTGATCCTCTCGATCATCGTCGGTTATAAATTGGCCGGTTTCCTCGGTATCATATTGTCAGTGCCGATCACTTCCATCCTTATGGAATATTTAGACGATGTCCAGAAAGACAAGACGGAAATCACGGAAAAGATCCGTTTGCAAAATATGCTCTAATAACTTAGTCTGTCTGTATGCCTAAACCATATTATATTACGACCACTTTGCCTTACGTGAACGCCGAAGCCCATATGGGCCATGCGCTGGAGTTCATTCGGGCCGATATCATCGCCCGCTATAAAAAGCTTCTGGGCTATGAAGTTTTTTTCAATACCGGTACTGATGAGCACGGCCAGAAAATCTACCAAAAGGCTTTGGAAAAGAATCAGACCCCCCAAGAGTATGTCGATTTTTACGCCTCCAAATTCAAGGACATTTTGAAACTGCTTGGTTTGGGTGAGGATATCAATTTCATCCGCACAACCGACGCTCACCATGTAAAAGCGGCACAAGCCTTTTGGCAGCTCTGCGATCGAAACGGCTATATCTACAAGAAGAATTATCAGGTGAAATATTGCATCGGTTGCGAGCTGGAGAAGACCGACTCCGACCTCGTAAATTGCCGTTGCCCGGATCATCCTAACCAGGAACTAGAACTTCGTGACGAGGAGAATTATTTTTTCAAATTCTCAGCCCTGCAAGAAAAGCTTCAGTCTTTTTATGCAAAAAATCCAAACTTTGTAATTCCGGATTTCCGTTACCATGAAATCAAGAAATTTGTCGAGGCTGGTTTGCAAGACTTCAGTATTTCACGACTCAAAACCAAGATGCCTTGGGGAATAGATGTACCTGGTGACCCAAACCAAGTCATGTACGTTTGGTTTGATGCCCTGGTCAATTACATTTCGGCTATCGGTTGGCCGGAAGACCTGGGAAAGTTTAACAAATGGCAGGTAGAAACCGGTGGAATGGTTCAGTATTGTGGCAAGGACAATCTGCGTCAGCAATCGGCCATGTGGCAAGCGATGCTTTTGGCAGCTGGTCTGCCAAACTCCCAACATATCGTGATCGACGGCTTTATCACTGCCGCCGGTGGTGTAAAGATGTCCAAGTCTTTGGGCAACGTCGCCAGTCCCGTTGATATCGTGAACGAATACGGCACTGAAGCCCTTCGCTACTTTGTGGCCCGCGAAGCGCATCCGTTTGAAGACACTCCTTTTACCCAGGAAAGTTTTAAAGAGGCTTACAATGCTAATTTAGCCAATGGCTTGGGCAACTTGGTGTCCAGGGTTATGAAAATGGCCGAGACAAATCTGACCGAACCTGTTGTTGTTCCAGAAAAAAGTATTCCAGCAGAGTTTTTTGATTTGCTGGAGAAATTTGAGATTCAAAAAGCGTGCGACCTGATTTGGCAGAAGATAGCCGAGGCAGATAAACATATTCAAGACACCACACCTTTTAAATTAGTAAAAACAGATAAAGAAAAGGGGATAGAGATTATAAAAGATTTAGTTATTCGTTTGTATACAATTGGCCGAATGTTGAATCCAATCATGCCAGAAACTTCTAAGAAAATTAAAGTACTAGTTAAAGAGAATAAGACTCCAGAAACGCCA
>Ga0194054_10001318_pt1 | contig 11986 bp, 9 predicted proteins | sample SepL2210m_MetaG_FD_163628 | JGI IMG/M metagenome (GOLD analysis project Ga0194054, IMG submission 163628) | Anoxic zone freshwater microbial communities from boreal shield lake in IISD Experimental Lakes Area, Ontario, Canada - Sep2016-L227-10m | ecosystem: Environmental > Aquatic > Freshwater >... | reverse complement strand
GTCAACGACGCCGATGCCGGTGCCGAACGTGAGAAGGATGACGACGCCGTTGCGCCCGCGCCCCGCGCCGAACCGCATCTCGGCGATTCCCGCGGCATCGGCGTCGTTGACCACGGTGACCGGACAGCCGAGGTGGTTGTGGAAAAGCGCGCCCGCATCGGTGCCGATCCAGGATTCGTCCACGTTCGCGGCCGAATAGACGATTCCCTTTTTGACGATCGCGGGGAACGTGATTCCGGTCGGGCCGGAGCAGTTGAAATGCCGGGCGATTTCATCCACGACGTCGGCCACGGCGTTCGGGAGCGCGGGCTGCGGGGTGGGGATGCGGAAGCGCTCGGCGGCGAGCTCTCCGGTCTCCACGTTCACGGGGGCGCCCTTGATGCCGGTGCCGCCAATATCAATGCCGAGGATGTTCATGGGAGAACTGTGAAATGGAAAATGCAAAATGGGAAATGGAAAATGAGAAACCTCCGCGAAGCGGGCGCTTTCCCAAAAGTTGACGACGGAAAACGGATTGGTCTGGCTGGTGACGGATCGTCAACTCAAAACTCTCGGCGAGTCGGGGAGCTGGAAAATATTGCGCAACTTTCAGAAAGTTGGAGTGTTTGCTCGTCGTGGCAATGATGCCATACAAAACCCAATCAGCAGAACAAACCCAATCAGCAGAATATTATAATCCCATGAAGAAACTCATCGCATACGCAATGTCCCTCGCCATTTTGTTGGCCGTTCCAGGGGTGGCCCTGGCCAAGAAAGACAAGGGAGAGAAGCCGTTCGCCGGAAAAGTGACAGCCGTCGATCCCGCAGGCAACACGATCACGGTGAAGACGAAGGAAGAAGAAAAAACATTCAAGGCCACAGGGGCGACAATCACGGTTGATGGTGCGGACGGGAAGCTTTCGGACATCACCAACAAAATGAGGGTCAAAGTCACCGTCGGGACGACTCCGGACACGGCGTCCGCAATCGATGCAACGACCCATAAGAAAAAGAATGCGCAATAAAAGCGAACCGGGGGACATGGCCTGACAGAAGCCATTCGACTCTTCCTCAACCAAAAAATCACAGGCGGCTCCGGCTTTTCCGGAGCCGCCTTTTTTGTGGAGTGGACGTGGTTTTTCCTTATGGATCCGGCCTTGATCCGGGAGCTGTTTGATTGATTTGATTCCCATTGGGTCTGATCCCCGAGGGTCCTTACTTTTCAAATCCTGATGGTGCGGATCAGCCCCACACGCCGGCAATCCGAGTTTGGCAGTATTTGCACCGACCGGCGACGATATCCAGACGGGTGACGGCAAAGATGTCGCGCTCGACGATGGCGCGCCGGCAATTCGGGCAGAAGGTGGTTTCGGCGTCAGGCAGTTCGCGGACATTGCCGATATAAACGTAGTGGAGGCCGGCGGCCCGTGCGATGTCGCGGGCTTTCACGAGGGTCTCAACCGGCGTGGGTGGCAAATGGGCCAGTTTGTAGAGAGGCTGGAAACGGGAAAAATGGATCGGACGGTCGGGGCCGAGGTTGTCCACCAGCCAGCCGCACATGCGTTCGATCATCTCCAGATTGTCCGTGTAGGTCGGGATGATCAGGCTGATGACTTCGAACCAGACGTGCTCCATGTCGTGGAGAACCTTCAAGATGTCGAGAATGGAACGCAGGCTTCCCGCATTGAGCTTCCAGTAAATATTTTCCTCGAAACCCTTGAGATCCACATGTGCCGCGTCAACGAATTGGCCAAGATCGCGCAAGGCGCGCTCGTCTATCGAACCACAGGTGACAAGAATGTTTTTCAGATTTTTCTCCCGGGCCAGTTTGCAGGTGTCGTAGGTGTATTCGTAATAGGCAACCGGATCGGAGTAAGTGTAGGAGATGGAGGGAGCGCGCAACGATTCTGCCAGTGCGACCACGTCTTCGGGGAACATGCTCAGCCGGGCCATGTCCTGGAAACTCAGAGAGGCGGGCACAGGCGGGCGCAGCCGGAAATTCGGGCCGGTGGCATCCTTGGTCTCCTCGGGCGTTTTCTGGGAGATCTCCCAGTTCTGGCAGTTCAGGCAGCGGAAGACGCAGCCGGCGGTGGCGAGAGAAAACGTGGCACTGCCGGGCAGGAAGTGAAACAGGGGTTTCTTCTCGACCGGGTCCACATGAAACGAGCACGGATTTCCGTAGGCGAGCGTGTAGAGGATGCCGTCCTTGTTGATCTTGTTGCGACAGTGACTGCGGTCGCCGGGCGCGAGGATGCAGTTGTTCGGGCAAACCTTGCATTGCACGTTGTTGCCGAGTTTCAGGTAGTGGTAGCCCTCCTTGACCCAGCCGCGCTGCCGCCATAGGCGCCATAACTCGCCCGTCGGCGCATCCCCGGGAAACACCGCTCCAGGGTTCGGCTGCATGGCATTGCGGATCATCCAGGCCGCCGAACCACCGCAGGCGGAGCAGGCCAGCCCGACCAGGCCGTAGTTGATCGCCTCGCGCCGGGTGATCCCCCTGCGGCTCGCCGGCGTCATTCCGGAATGTTCCTCCATCGTCTTATTGCAAGATACATCGCCGGCAGGGAATGCAAGAGCATCAACACCAGCAGCGGTCCATGAAGCATTTTGTGAACTTCGAGGGCGCGTTTCGCTTCGATCAGCGTGCCCAGACCGTATTGCCCGCCCATGGCATAGCCGGTTATAAGAAATGCTGTCACAATGAGGAACAAAGGCCAACTGCTGACCCGGACAATTTTGTTCAACACATAATGTGGCGGTCGTTGCATGACAGGTTTCATAGATGATCAACTCTTTCGCAGAAGAACCATGGCTCCGGCCAGAACATTGAGTCCGGCCGTCAACAGACAAACTCCCGTCACCCCGATCAGGGGAAGCAGGAATGTGCTGGACAAAAGCGCGCCGAGTGACGCTCCGACGAAATCCGCCGTATAGAGATGGGAAGCTGTCGCGGCACCGTTCTCGAACCGTGCCCGGCAGGCGGTTGGGAATTGCATTCCGATCAGGATGGCCAAAAGCAATGTGAGCCCCGCAATCGTTGTTTGGACGGCAAGCAACGACCCACTCCCCGCAGTGCCGAGTCCGGCGAGCACAAACGGCAACGCCACCGCGAATGCCGCAATCGCAAAGGCAAGTCCCGCCAACACGGTTTTCCCACAGGACTTGGGGGCCAAAGATTCGCCGGCAATTGCCGGACGGCCTGCCCGGACGGCAACCCAGGCGCCAAGTGCCAAGCCTGCCATGAAGATCGTGACGATCACGCCCAGCTGCCGGTATAAGGAACCGTAGAGAATCTGGAAACCGAAGAGCAGGACGACTTCGAGGGCCGAGGCGGCGAATCCCGACACAAAGATCACCAGAGGGACCGGACGCAGCCGAAACAGATAGACGCCCAACGCCGCCAGCAAAGCCGCTTCGAACAAACCGAACCGCACCGTGAACTGGCTGATCCAATGCATCAGGTGGTAGTAATACAGCACCGGAGCAAAATCCCGGTTCACAGCCGCAGGTTGCCCCAGCGCCCTGTTCATGTCGGCAAGCCGGTCGGGTGCCAGCATCGCATCGAGATAATGTCGCTCCACCAGGCGCGTTGGAATTCCGTTCTGCTCGATACGCGCCGCGATGTCCGCGAAAAGCTCGCCGTCCGACGCAAGAAAAAACACCCGGTCGCCCGGGATCACGAGCAGGTTCCTGAAGCTGCCTTTCACTGTCCGTCCCGCCGATGCAAGCAGCCGTGCCAGTTGCGGGCTGACGCGGTTCGCGTAGCGGCCCGGAGAAAACGACAGAACGCCTCCCGGCGTCAGCACGTGCCTGACCTCATTGAAAAATTCGGCCGTATAAAACCGGTTGATCCGCGAGGTGGACGGTTCGGGCACATCAACAATCACCACGTCGAACCGCTCGTCCGTCTGCCGGATGAAGAGGCGCCCGTCCGTGTTGACCACCCGGATGCGCGGGTCGTCGAGATTTCCGGGCAGAAGCGTGCGTCCCGCGGCGACGATGAGCGGATCGAGTTCGACATAGGTGACACGGGGAAAACCGTATTTGAGAATTTCTTTCGCCGTTCCGGCGACGCCGCCCGACACAAGCAGGACCTTGCGCGCATGGGGCCGCTGTGCCATCGCGTAATGCACGGTTTCCTCGATTTGCCCGACGTTGTTTGTCGAGAAGAGCGGCAGGCCGTTTTCGATGAAGGTGAACTGCCCGGCGGCTTCGGTGACCAGAAGTTTGCCGCAGGGCGAGTTTGCGCGGAAAGCGATCTTCTGCCGCGGATATTCCAGCGCCGTGGAAACGGCATCCGCATTGCAGCACAGGACCAAAGAAAGAAGCCCGGCGGCCAGCGCCACAACGATTCCCAGGAGAAGCCTGTTTCCGAATAAAGCCGCCGCCACCCCGGCCAGCGCGAGATTCAGCAGGGCGGGAAAGCAGAGAATGCCGAAATGGTCAAAGAAGGGGATGAGGACAAAGCTGAAAACCGCGCCGCCCATGATGCTGCCGATGCTGTCGGCAATATAAACCCGTCCCATGGCCTGGGAGCCTTCCCCCGGTGCCAGGATCGAGCACGCCAGCGTCAGCAGACAACCCGACACGATGCAAAACGGAAGCAGCAACACAAAGCTTCCGGCCACGGTCCCGGTGATTCCGACTGTCGCTCCGCGCAGGAAAACGGTGTTGTGGAGAGCCCGCAGAAAAAAGATTTGTGCGAGTGGAAGGACAGCCATGAGAGCCAGCCCGACGGGGAGAAGGTTCCGGGGATTTTCCAGCCATCCCGTTGTTCTCCCCAGCCATGTGCCAACCCCGGTCAGAAACAGCCAGTTGCCGAGAATGATCCCCAACACCATCTCATTCCCGCTGAATGTTCCCAGCATTTCCCGCATCAGGGCCAGTTGCGTCATCACGCTCGAGGCTCCAACCGCCCCGAGAGTCAGAAGAACGAAAAATCTTTCGCGCGCAGGCATGGCCGCGTTCCCGGGGGATCTACATGTCCGATTCACCAAACGACTCCACTTGGTAAACGAGCACCTCGGTGCCCGGGTTTCTCCAGGCAGACCGGTCGCAACCGGCCTTTTGCGAGAGCGAGTCGAGAAAAGCCTCTTTGTTGGGAATCTGCGACCAGACTTGGGGCAGATAAGTCGCCATCCTGCCGCCGATCTTGAGCACGACGCCATCGCGATGCGGACGGAGTTTGCTTAACAGGTCGTCCGGAGAATGGAAAGACAGGGGCACGGGCTCAGTCAGGACGCTGATTTCGATTTCGATTTGATCCAGTTCGCCGGGTTGCACAGGATCGAACCGCGGATCGTGCAGCGCGGCGTTTTGGGCATTGGCGACGATGGCACGATACAGGGGTTCCAGCGGAAGGATGTTGCCGATGCAGCCGCGCAACTGGCCGTGCGCCGTCAGTGTCACGAAGCAGCCTTTCTTCCCCGCGAACTTGGAGGGAAAGCTCTCCGGAGCGATGTCAGGAGCGCCATCTTTTGCCGCGATTTTTTTCAAGGACTGCCGGGCCAGTCCCAGCAGTTGGTTGCGCTCCCCGGTCGTGAAGCTCTGAGGGTGCGGTTTGTAGAAGGCGATTGCCGCATAGCCAACCACGCTGTCTTTGTTTTCCGCGGTGTCGCCGCTGTTCCGATAATCGAGCGGTTTCGCCTTCCAGCCCATCTGCCGCGCCAGATAAAGCAGGGCCAGAACGGGTGTCCGGCCACAGGCCTCCTGCGATTTCATTTGCCCGACATCCAGATTGCAGATGGCCCGCACGCACCGGGTATCCAGCTCCCGCGCCTGATCGTAAGGGTGGAAGTGGCTCAAATCGCTGCTGGCCACAATGAGCGTGGAGTCGTCCAATTGGCGGGCCAGCACGCGCGCCATCTGCTCGGGATCCACTTCGCCGGTCACAACGGGCACGAGCTGGAAGTGACCGAGTGTTTTTTGAAGAAACGGCACCTGTACCTCGGCGGAGTGTTCCCAGGTTTCCGGCGTGTCTTCGCCTTCGGGCGGCGGGGAGTGCGACGCTTGCGGCGACCATGGCGGCCGCTGCACCGGGCAGCGCGGTTCCAGAACAAACGGGATTTCTTGTGCGAGTTGTCCCGCCTTGGGGGAAACCGGCACGTCTCCGAGCGGTGTGCGGTATATCTCCGCATTGGCCACGGAGGCTCCGGCAAACCTCGCGTAGTGGCTTGCTCCCAACAGCACAACGGTCTGATAATCTCTCCCTGGCACCAGCCGGTATGCTGACGCGGCCACCGGCCCGGAGAACGGGTACCCGGCGTGCGGACAGATCAGGGCGCGCAGATCGCCTTCAATGCTTTGCGGTTTCGCGTTTGCCAACAGCGCATCAAGCGTCCGGGACAAATCAGACGGATCCTTCGGATAAAACAGCCCGGCAACAGCCGCCTCCCGAATCCGTTTGGGAGCTGAGGGTCCGGCGCCTGGCTGCTCATGGGACGGTCGCTCCTTGCAGCCGACGATGATCGCCAGCGGCAATGCGACGGCAAGCACAGCAGCAGGGAAAAAGGATCTTCGACACGCACACATGGCTTTTGCGCTTCGCACAACGGGGGACACTTACCACATTTCGAGCGCGCATTCAATTGCGATGACGGGGATGACGGGGATCGCGCGGATCGCTGAAATCGATGGAAGCGGCCACGCCAGCGGATCGCGCGGCGGATCGGCTTCGTGGAGTGGCGGGTCCGGCTCGTGGCAAGGTGCCGGCGGGCGCCGATAATTCCCCCAAGGAGGAATTCTCTCAGGCGAGGAGGGTTGCGGGGGACTCGAGGCTTTGTTTGAGCTCCGTTAGGAATCCGGCCCCGGCGGCACCGTCAACGACCCGGTGGTCGCCGCTGAGGCCGAGAAACATCCGCTGCCCGACAACGATCTCGTCCCGCGCGTTGACGATCGGTTTTTTGACAATGGCTCCGACCGCGAGGATCGCCGCCTGCGGCGGGTTGATGATCGCGTGGAAGCTCTCGACACCGAACGCGCCGAGATTCGAGACCGTGACGGTTCCTCCCTGGTATTCTTCGGGCTTGAGCTTTTTCGCGCGGGCGCGGACGGCAAGGTCTTTGACCGCCGCGCTGATCTCGCGGAGCGTCATCCGTCCGGCGTCGCGGAGGACCGGCGTGATCAGACCGTCCTCCACGGCGATCGCGACCGAGAGGTTGACGGTTGCGTACTCCACGACGGCGTCGCCCGCGAAGGCGGAGTTGATTTTCCGGTGCCGGGTCGCCGCGCGGGCGGTCGCAAGAAGAACAAAATCGTTGATCGTGACTTTCGGATATCCGGAGGCGTCGTCATTGATCTCCTTGCGGAGCTGGACGAGCGGAGCCGCGTCAATTTCCAGCGAGAGGTAAAAATGCGGGATCCGGGTCTTGCTGGCGAGCAGACGTTCGGCAATCGTGCGGCGCATGCCGGAGAGCGGAACGCGTTTGTCCGCCGCCGAACAGGGCACCTCGATCCATGCGGCGGGCGCTGTCGGAACGGATCCGCGCACATCGGGCGCGCCGCTTTTGTCGGGAACATCGGCGGCCAGAATACGACCGCCGGGACCGGTGCCCGACACGCCGGAAAGGTCCACCCCTCGCTCGCGGGCAATTTTTTTCGCCAGAGGAGAAGCCTTGACGCGCGGGCCATCAGCGGGTGCGCCCGCCCGGGGTTTCGGTGTCGGGGGAACGGGGGATTGTGGAACGGAGGCGGACTTCTGCGCCGGTGCCGCAGCGGGAAGCGGGGCCGGTTTTGCGGCAGCCGATTTCCTGTCGCCATCGAGCACGGCGAGGGGTTCCCCGACTTTTACAACACCGCCTTCCGGGACGATGATGTCTGTCAGGACGCCTTCCTCGAAAGCCTCCATTTCCATCGTCGCCTTGTCGGTCTCGACTTCCGCGATGATGTCTCCGATCTCGATTTTGTCGCCGACTTTTTTCAGCCATTTGACAAGCGTCCCCTCGAGCATGGTGTCGCTCAACTTCGGCATGGTGATTTCTGGCATAGATAAAAAAATGTTGGTCAGCAGATTTCCAGCGCTTTGAACAGGACGCGTTCCGGAGTCGGAAGCTGGATGGGCTCCAGGGCGGGGGAGTAGATGGCCGGGGCGTCGAGCGCGCAGACCCGCTGGACTGGTGCGTCCAGGTCGTCGAATGCCTTTTCTTGGATCGTCGCGGCAATCTGCGCGGAGATTCCGCAGAACGGTTTGTTTTCGTCCACCAGCACCGCGCGGTGCGTCTTGCGGACAGTTTGTAAAATCGCCTCTTCGTCGAGCGGGCGGATCGAACGGAGATCGAGGACCTCCGCGTGGATGCCATGTTCCGCCTCCAGCCGCTCCGCCGCTTTCAAGGCGGTCAGGACGGCCCGTCCGTGCGCGATGAGCGAGATGTCAGCTCCCTCGCGCTTGAGGTCCGCCACGCCGAGCGGGATCACATATTCCTCCCCGGGAACCTCCCAGGTTTCTCCATAGAGAAGCGTGCTTTCCATGAAGCACACCGGGTCGTTGTCCCGGATGGCCGTCTTCATCAGGCCCTTGGCGTCGTAGGCGGTCGCAGGGCACACGACTTTGAGGCCCGGGGTGTTTGCGAGGAAGTTTTCGGGAGTGTGCGAGTGGGTCGCGCCGACATTCGTGCCTCCGTTTGCCGGTCCCCGGATCACGATCGGGCAGTTGATCAGCCCGCCGCTCATGTAGCGCACCTGTCCGGCATTGTTGATGATCTGGTCCCACGCGACGTATGCGAAGCTCCAGAACATGAGTTCCATGACCGGACGGATCCCCAGCATCGAGGCTCCGATGCCCATGCCGATGAATCCGGCTTCGCTGATGGGCGCGTCCACGACCCGCTTGTCCCCGAACCTCTCCCAGAGGCCTTCCGTCACCTTGTAGGCTCCGTTGTACTGGGCGACCTCCTCGCCGATGATGACGACATTCTCGTCGCGGAGGAGCTCCTCGGCCAGGGCCTGGTTCAATGCGGTGCGGTAGGTGATTTTCATTCTAGTCTCCGAAGAAGTGGCGTCCGGTCTGGCCGGCATCGGTCCGGTTGTCCACCTCCCAATAGACATCTTCGAAGATCGATTCCGGCGCGGGCGGCTCGCTGTCGAGGGCGAACTGTCCGGCCCCGGCGGCTTCCTGTTTGATTTTATTGTCCAGTTCGTCGGCCGCCTCGTCGGTGAGGATGTTTTCGTCAACGAGATGTTTCCGCCAGAGACGGATCGGATCGTGGTGGGTTTTGTAGCGTTCGATCTCTTCCGCGCTGCGGTATTTTTTCGCGTTGGCGTCCGCGACCGAATGGCCGTAGTAGCGGTAGGTGTCCACCTCGAGAACAAACGGCAGGACTTCCTCATGGGCGCGTTGGATGGCATTCCACGTCTTGGCCCGCACCTCGTAGAGATCCTCGCCGTTGGCGGCATCCCACGCGATCCCGTAGCCCTCGGCACGTTCGGCGAGGCAGCTCTTGATCGCCGAGGAGCGCTCCATGCTGGTGCCCATCGAGTACTGGTTGTTCTCGATGACATAAATGACCGGGAGTTTCCAGAGGGCCGCGAGGTTCAGCGATTCGTGGAACGATCCCTGGTTGACAGCCCCGTCCCCGAGAAAGCAGAGGCAGCAACCCTTGAGGCCCTTGTATTTCAGCCCGTATGCGAGGCCGAGGCCCAGCGGGGTCTGGCCGGCGACAATCCCGTGTCCGCCCCAGTAGTTTTTATCCGGCGCGAAGAAGTGCATGGAGCCGCCCTTGCCCCGGGAACAGCCGGTCGCCTTGCCCAGGAGCTCGGCCATGCAGGCGTTCATATCCATCCCGACCGCCAGCGCGTGGCCGTGGTCGCGATACGCCGTGATCACATGGTCGTTTTCCCCCAGCAGAGAAACCGTGCCGACCGCCACCGCTTCCTGTCCGATGTAAAGATGCAGAAAGCCGCCCATCTTCCCGCGGTTGTAATACTTCAAAGCGGTCTGTTCGAATCTCCGGATCCGCATCATTTCCGTCAGAAACCGGATCTTCTGCACGGGAGTCAGGGCGGCGTTGATTCCGGACTTCGAATGGTCCACAGTCGCAAACTTCTTTTTTACACTCATGAATCCTTCGGGTTTTTCCGTGCCGGCGGGAGGAGATCGGAAAGCGGAAAAGGTTCCTTGAGAAACCCGCCGCTGGCAATCAGGAAATCATCGCGCAAAGAACGGCGGTTGTCGCAAAGAACGGTTTGACCTGCCGCGTTCCGCCTGTAATATCCCCAACTTCAGAACGGAAAACCCGGAAAAACAAAAAACTGTGAGCAACAAAGCGCCTTGGATCACCTTTCGTCCCGAACTGCGGGTGCTGGACTGCACGATTCGTGACGGCGGGCTCATGAACAACTCCCAATTTTCCGACGAGGAAGTCCGGGCGGTTTACGAGACGTGCATCGCGTCCGGGATCGACTACATGGAGATCGGGTACAAGAACTCGCACGAGGCGTTTCCGAAATCCGACTTCGGTCCCTGGCGGCACTGCGACGAGGAGGACCTGCGCCGCGTTGTCGGCGATCATACGTTCGAGCGCACGGGGTTGCGGCTCGCCGTGATGGCCGACGCCGGAGGCAAGTGCGACTGGCGGACAAAAATCCTTCCGGCCAAAGAGAGCGTGCTCGATATGATCCGCGTGGCCTGTTATGCGCATCAGATTTCCGAGGCCGTCGAGATGATCCACCACTGCCACGATCTCGGCTACGAAACGACCCTGAACATCATGGCCATCTCGACGGTTCACGACGTCGAAATCGACCAGGTGCTCGACATTGCGCGGGAAACCCCGGCGGGAACCGTCGTCGTCGTGGACAGCAACGGCGCCCTCTACCGCGAGCAGATCGACCACCTCGTCAACAAATACCGCAGGGCACTCGAGGGGACGGGAAAAGACGTCGGCATCCACGCCCACAACAATCTCCAGCTCGCCTTCGCAAACACCATCGAAGCGATCATCCTCGGTTGCAACAGGGTTGATGCCACGATGCTGGGGCTCGGTCGCGGCGCTGGAAACTGTCCGATGGAAATTCTCCTCAGTTTCCTGCGGAACCCGAAGTTCAAGCTCCGCCCGGTCCTCGAGTTGATCCAAAAAACCATCATGCCCATGAAGCAGCGTTTCGACTGGGGGCCGAACATCCCCTATTTGATCACCGGCGCGCTCAACGCCCATCCCCGCAGCGCCATCGCGTTTTGCGAGGGCGAAAAAGACGGGGATCTCGTCGCCTTCTACGACAAGATGGTGAACGAGGGCTGAGGCCGCTCAGCCGGCGGTCTGGTTGGCGGGTTCGGCCTTGGGGGCATCCACGACGAACGCGAGTTTTTCTCCCTCGCGTTTGACGCTCACCGAATCGCCGGGCGAGATCGTTCCGCGGAGGATTTCCTCGGCCATCGGGTCTTCGAGGAAGCGCTCGACGGCGCGGCGCAGCGGGCGCGCCCCGTAAGTCGGGTCATAGCCTTTCTCGATGAGGAACTCCTGCGCGGACGGGTCGAGCGTGAGGTGGACGTCCTTCAGCTTGATCCGCTCGATGACTTTCGTCATCTCGAGGTCCACGATTTTGACGAGGTCCGGCCTGCTGAGCGAGTGGAAGACGATGATGTCGTCGAGGCGGTTGAGGAACTCGGGCTTGAAGACCCGTTTCGTCTCCTCGAGGATTTTCCCGCTCATCGCGTCGTGATTGTCGTCGAGCTTCGGCGCGCCGAACCCGAGGGTCGTCTGCTTTTTGATCAGCTCGGCCCCGACGTTCGAGGTCATGATGATGATCGTGTTGCGGAAATCGATTTTCCGTCCGAGCGAGTCGGTGATCTTTCCTTCCTCCAGAATCTGGAGGAGGAGGTGCATGACATCGGGGTGGGCTTTTTCGATTTCGTCGAAAAGCACGACAGCATACGGGCGGCGGCGGACCGCCTCGCTGAGCTGGCCCCCCTCCTCGTAGCCGATGTATCCGGGCGGCGAGCCGATCAGGCGGGAGGCCGTGAACTTCTCCATGTATTCGCTCATGTCGATCTGGATGAGCGAATACATGGAGA
>Ga0194054_10001317_pt1 | contig 11987 bp, 15 predicted proteins | sample SepL2210m_MetaG_FD_163628 | JGI IMG/M metagenome (GOLD analysis project Ga0194054, IMG submission 163628) | Anoxic zone freshwater microbial communities from boreal shield lake in IISD Experimental Lakes Area, Ontario, Canada - Sep2016-L227-10m | ecosystem: Environmental > Aquatic > Freshwater... | reverse complement strand
CCTGTTTTGTTTTTATATATAAAAACAAGGGCGACCCAGTGAGTCGCCCTTTCAATATCAAACCGTCAAAAGATCATCCAACCTTGGGAAGACGCGACATATCCGGTCGCGGTCCGTACTTCTTCGGAGGGGCTTCCTTGGGTTCAACCTTGGTTTGCCGGCCAAGCAGTTTGTCCGCTTCGACCACGCTCCGCTTCAAAACCTTCAAGGTCTGGAGTTCGGTCACGAACGATTCCTTGGGCTTGCCGCCCTTGAGATCTTCCGGCTGGACCGAAGCATAAAGCAAGCCGCCGATCCGTTCCGAGATGGCAACCACCACTCCCTCCTGGCCAGACACGACATCCTTGGCGCGATCGCCGAGCTTGGCACCGTCGGGAACAGCCAAAGGTTTGGCCGGCGACGAAACTTTTCCGCGCGTACAGACCAGTAGCTGGGCTTCATCGAAAGTCTGCGTTGAATCTTCAACCTTGAGATCGCCGGCGAGCGGAGTCTGTACTCCGACGCGCACGCATCCCAACAGGTGTTCGGCCCGAAAGACGACAATACCCCGGAAACCCGTGATAATGTCTTTCACTTCATCGCCCGGACGCACCAAGACAGGTTCAAACTTACTCATCAGTCCTCCTTTTTGTATTTACCATACTTATCCAAGCGCTCGCCTAGATTTCGGAATTATTATACTCAGTAAAATCTAAATGTCAAGACTGACCTTAATTCCGTCGGATTGAAATCTGACCATTCCCCCATTCATCGTCTCTAAGACGTTATCCTTGAATTTATTAAACATGTCCAGAACTTCTTTGTTGGGGTGACCGTATTTATTATTCAAGCCGGCCGAGACGACAGCATACATCGGCGAGACATAGCCAACGAACAATTCCGAGTTGGAACTTTTCGACCCATGGTGGCCGGCTTTGTAAACGTCGCTATCAAGCAAGTTTCCGTATTTCGAAACCAGATATTTTTCAACGGCGATTGGCGAATCACCAGTAAACAAAAAAGAGTTCTTGCCGTAGACCAGCTTGCCGACAATCGATGAGGTGTTTGTCTCCCAGTGAGCAGCGTCTTTGTCCGGAAACAAGATTTCAAAGTCGGCGCCACCACCCAAAGAAATATCTTCTGGCCGATCGATTATTTCTTCTTTGATTTTCTTATCTTCAACAATCTTCATTAGTTCCCGATAAACCGCCGAACTTGAAGTAGCGCCGGTATGGACGAATAAGCCCACCGAATACCGATTCAATACTGAAACGAGCCCGGCAATATGGTCTTGGTCAGGATGGGTTGCCACAACCACATCAATTGACCGATCGTAAAACGGCATCACTTTGCCCAATTCTGCGAGCACGCTGTTATCAGGGCCGCCGTCGATCAGCATTTGCCTTGCACTAGGAGAACTAATAAAAATCGCATCCCCCTGCCCGATGTCCAAAAATGATACCCGCAGCAAAGAATCGCTCTTTTGGTAAACGGCATAGAAAATAAGCGAATTGATGATCAGTATTCCCAGAAGGGAAAATAATTTCAGTTTGGATATTTTCACCAAATAATAATAACATAATCTCCCGACAGCCACGCCGATATTTGACACATACAATTATGTATGATAATGTGTTTCCAAACAAACCAAGGAGATCATTGTGAAGAAAAGGACAGCCAAAGATATTGTGAAGGAAAATGTCGACGCTTGGGGCGAAGGGAAACCGCGCTACCAGATCGACATCGACGACCTGAGAATTCTGCTCGCCGATCCGAACAGTACCAAAGTCTGCATCGACCACGACAACGGCGACGGCACTTACTTTTCGGAAGTGCAGAACAGCGGACGGTTCTTTGCTTGTTCCTCCAAGGAACAGGTTTGAAACAAAAAAACAAAACAGGCGGGCCATCAGATGGCTCGCCGTATTTTTTTATAAAAATTAATTCAAATCAATCGCCTGCGACAAAGGGAAACCTTTACTCACCCGGCAGGCAAAATCCGCAATGTATTCGGCTTGGTCGCTCGCCATCGCAGTTCGCTGTTTCCCGACAACCATCAAAGCAATCTGATTGTGCAACTCCCTTCTCGCCGGATCAGACCCTGGTAGTCTAGATAATTCCGGATTGATGACAATATTTATGTATTTTTCACAAGTCTTGAACAACCGCTCTTCCACCGGTGAACCCTCTTTGGGCGGATTACCCTTGAAACCAAATTTTTTCCAGAGAATTTTCAACCTCTCGCTTCTTTCCGTTGACTCATTTTTTGTCAAAACCTTTTCCGCTTCAAAAGACGTCTCCGCTTTGGGCAATTCGCTCTTATCGACGTAAGCTTCCGGATCAAAAAAGTTACCTTCAAAATTCATAGACTCAGTATAACACCAAAAATGATAAAAAATAATTGACTAATGCAAAATCATAAGTTACTTTGTTAAGAGATAAACAACAAAGGGGGAAATAATGCCAGAAATTCATCCGAAAGATCTTTATGCCTTTGATTTGGATTGTCGCCGAATCAATCCCGAATTACACAGGAAGTTCAAAGAAACCGTCCTGGCCGCCATTCAAACCGACGAAGCCAGACTGGTCTTTTTGCGAGAGTTGGTCAGTTCCAACCCGTCAACCGGGTCAAAAATAGTTTTTGATGGGCACAAGCAGGCTTTCAAGAAACAGAAAGCGATCCTAAAAATTGCCTGTGATTTCCATAAGGTTAAGATGCCGGATTTCTCCTATTTGGAGATACTGGCCTGGAAAGCGATGTAACGGCAACGAACAAGTGAGTGCTCGAAAACCTCGAGCATTTATTTTTTTGCCAAATTTTCCCGAAGAATGACCAGGCCATAGAAGACATAGATGAAGATCAACAAAGATAAGCTAAAATTAGTTACTTGTAAAATTGCAAAAGGTAAATGGGCGAAAAAACCGATGACTTTTAGCATATAAATGAGCAACCAGTAGCTGATAAAAGCGACTGGCAAAGCCAAGATCGGCGAGATAAAAGCTAAAGATCCGGTCAAAAAACCGGCAAGCATCACGGTTGGGATTAGAGGCAAAATTAATAAGTTGGCCGGCAAAGAAACCAGGGACAGGACGCCCATCTTGTAAAGCAAGAAAGGCAAAACAAAGATTTGCGTGGCAATCGTCGCCATAATCAGCTCACGAAGCTGAAACTTGGCCGTGATAAAGCCCAACCTCTTTTCAACGATTGGCGAAACAAAAATCAAAGCCAGGGTGGCCATAAATGACAACTGAAACGAAGTGTCAAAAACCAGAATTTTCGGGTTTTGAATAAGCATAAAAACGCCAGCCACGAGAAGAGCGCGAGTGATGTCATAAGTCCGGGCCGTCGCCTTTGACAAAATGACGAGCAGAGCCATCACCGAAGCCCGGATTACCGTCGCCGAACCGCCGGTCATCAAAGCAAAAAGCAGTATTCCGATGGCGCCAAAAGACATCGAAATTGCCCGCGGGAGAAAAGCAAAAAACGCCATAATTCCTTCGGCGACGATTGTGATGTTGTAGCCGGACAAGGCGACAATATGGATCACGCCGGCGTTCCGAAAATCATTTTGCAAATCTTTGGGAAAGGAACTTTTTGCCCCCAAGAGCAGGCCGCCCAAAAAAGTCGACTCCGGCTCGCTAATCAAATTATTAATCTTCGTCATAAAGGCGTTTTTGATTTTAAACATCAATCCCTTGATATAACTCCCCTGCCCGCCTTCAAGGTATTTTATTTGCGCAAAACTGACCTGGTAATAAATATCGTCTTTCGCCAAGTAGCTTTCGTAGTCAAAAACCTTGTCACTGGTAGTAGAAAAATTTTCCACCATCTGTAATTCACCGCTTACCGCCAACCGGTCGCCGTATTGGTATTCCGGAATCAACCCCGTTCTGACCAAAATCTTCCCGGAAATTTCTTTACCATCTCCGTCCGCCAGTATTTTTTCAGCGGAAATGACTAGTTGAGTGCCATTTTCTTTGACATTCGGCTCGTCAGAAACCACTCCAACGATTTGTATCTTTTGATCGGCATATTCCGTAAAATTATTATCTGAACGGCCCAGATCTTTTATCTCATAACGCAAGATACCCAAAGCAAGAAACATGATAAATAGGCCGATCAGAACCAAGGACGGTTTTCGGGAGCCGCTCCCGAAAACCGTCCTTGGTGATTCGCCGACTGATATGAATTTAACGTAGGCAAGAACAGCTGCGGACAAAAGGCATAATAAAAGAAAAAATGAAAAGCCAAATTTCGTAAACGAGCTAGCAAAAATACCGAGCGCAAACCCGGCAATGGCCGTGTAAAAAAATGATTGATTTCCCATAATATCAAATATAGCTGTGTCATTCCCGCGCAGACAGGAATCCAGTTCTGATTTTTCTGGATCCCCGCATTCGCGAGGATGACAGATAAAAATACAAGATTATGCCCTCCAGCTCTTGATTATTTCTTCCTCATTCTCCGGCGAAACAGATTTCTGAAATTTTACCCCCTTGACCCCCTTCACTCTCCTTTCACATTCCGCCCAGGTCGCATCCTTATAGACTACCCCGCCAACCAGACTCACGTAGGAATAGGCTTTGGCATTGGAATTGGTTTTTTTGATTTTTTTCACGGTATCATGACCGACGTTATGAATATCGATTTTGTAATCAGAGATTTTCCCAGCAAATAATTTTACTTTCTCACCGAGAGCCAAACCCGAAGCAATCTCGTCACAGCGTTCATTGCCAGCCACGCCAATATGCCCGCCGACATAATTCCATTTTATCTTTTTCCCTTGAGCCGCTGTCGCCAATTTTTCCCACAAATCGCGATTGGAAACATCCTCTTTGTTTTTCGTTTGCCAGCCGTTTTTCTGCCAGCCAAAAACCCACCCCGTCATGCCGTTGATCACGTATTTAGAATCCGTATTAACTACGATGTTTTCCTTTACCCCTTGTTTATCAACCAAACTCAAGGCTTCCAGCGCTCCGGTCAATTCCATCCGATTATTGGTCGTATGCTTGTCGAATCCCCCCAGTTCCACCACCCGATCACCCACGACCACGATCGCTCCCCACCCGCCAGGACCGGGATTACCTTTGGAGGCACCGTCAGAGAAAATAATTACTTTATCAGTCATAAACGACATTATAGCCTAATTTTAAAACAAAAAGAAAGGCGGCCTCGTAGTAGAGGTCGCCTTGTGAGACTTGCGTCTCGTTTCGGGTCAGAACTTGCGGGAAATATCTGCTCCCCAGACAAGCTGTTCGCCCCGTGATGCATCATCCTGAAGCGGTGCCGTGAACTGGAGGCTCAACACCTTTACGGTCCACAGTCCTCGCTGCAAGCTGAGATCGGAAGATCCACCCAAGATCCAGTTCGGAGTTCCATTGTATGTGCCGTCGTCTTTGGTCAGACCAACATCACAATTCAACGAAGCTCCACCACCCAGGTCCCAGGATTCACGGTGTCCGACGGTGACGTACGTTCCGCAATCATAACTGCTACCACCTGTCGGCAGTGCCAGTTCGACTCGGACATAACAGACGTTGCCGCCGATTTCCCAGTGAGGAGCAAAGATGCTGTCGGACCATTTCCGGAACGTATTGGAAAAGTCATAATAACTTATCCCCACGTCCGTAGAAAATCCGTTGATCTTGCCCGCCCAGCCGTAGCAGATGTCGGTCTCATTTCCCGCGTCCGTATTCAGGCCAGTGGAGTTCCACAGGCCGAAATAGACGGAACCGTCTTCGATAGGCGAAGGCAGTTTTTTCTCAGTCGTGAAATTGATCCCCGACTGAACCGCCGGACCGTCCGTAAAGACTGTCCCCGACTGCTTGCCAACGTACTTGCTGACAAAGCCGGAGTTCACCGACAAGTCAGAACCGTAGCTGGAAACCGACGCCAACACCGCAAACACCAAACCCAACATCGTTTTTTTCATCTTTTATCCTTCTCTATTTTTCTGTCCGCCAGCACACTATGTGCCAGCAAGGAACTTTTATACCCTCAATTATAGCATAATATATAGCCTTTTGTCAAGCAATAATTCCGCCAAGCTTCTATACCAAGGCTAAACCTTGGTATAGTGGCTTAAAATATGAGTTTCTGGAAGATTGTCCTTGGGATTTTAGGAAATATCGACAATCCGGAGACGGAGTTCGTCGAAACCACGGAAAGTCGACTTTTCAAAGTTGGCTAGGAGGCTTATTTTATCACCCTTTTTAAGTTCCCCCTCTCCCACTTCGCCAGGCCTTCCGGGGACAGGCCAACCAGTAGCTTTCATAAAAAATCCAATGGCTTTTACCGGTCGTCCTTTTGAATTATTAAAAGTCAGTTCTAAATGATTATTCTCCTTGCCGAAGATCTTTACGTTTTCTATGATTGACCCTTCAAACAAAAACAAGGGTTTGGGATTGCCGGTACCAAACGGCGCCAGTTTTTCGATCAATTTGTAATTATCTCGCGTCACGTCATCAAAAGTAATCTCAGCATCAGCTAATACTTCCTCTTTGATAATAGTTCCTTTCAAAATCACTTTTTCGTAAGCGAGCTGCAATTTCTCTTCCAGCAAATGCACTTTTTCCTGCACAACGGCAAAACCGCCAGACATGCTGTGGCCGCCAAACTCGATAAATATTCCCGTCTCGACTTCGTTCATCAAATCCAAAGTACTGACACAGCCATCGCCCCGACAGGAACCTTTTAAAATATTTCCGCCGTCACGGCCCCACAAAAAAACCGGCCGGTTGTGATCATCCACCAGAGAATTCGCCACGAGTCCCAGAAGCGACGGCTTCCACTCGGGATTGCCGATCACAACCACTTTGTGATCGAAACCGTCATCATAACGCTTCTTCATTATCTTTCGAACCTCTTTGACGATGCTCGCAACCGTCCCCTTTCTTTCATTATTTATATGATCCAGGTGTTTGGCACAAACGTCCGCTTCCGCATCGGTTTCGGCAACAAAAAGCCTGAAGGCATCTTCCGGACTGCCCATCCGGGAAGCGGCATTGATCCGCGGTGAAATGGAAAAGCCGACATCGTCTTCGGTGATTTGCTTTTGATCGATTTTCAATAAGCGCAATAATTTCAGCAAGCCCAAACGCGGACTTTTGCGCAACACTTTCAGACCATAATAAGCCAAGGCTCGATTTTCGCCGACCAAAGGAACCATATCCGACAAAGTCGCAATACCGACCATATCCAGCAACCATTTTTCCATGCCTTCCTTCAGGCCAAAATCTTTTTTCTTTAGAATAGCCTGTACCAGCTTGAAAGCAACGCCGGCCCCGCACAATTCCCTAAAAGGGTACCTGGAATCTGATCTTTTGGTATCAATGACCGCGACGCAGTTGGGAATATTTTCTATTCGCTCGTCCGGACAACTTTTGTCAGAACAAATACTGACGGGCATATGATGATCGGTGATGATTACCTCGATACCCTGTTCCTTAGCTCGAATGACTTCCTCAATGTCGGCGATACCGCAATCGACAGTGATGACCAGCCTTACTCCGACTCCTTTCAGTTTTTCAACCGCTTCATGGTTCAGGCCGAAACCCTCCAAGTGCCGATGCGGGATGTAATTGATAAAATTTTCATAACCAATTTTTTTAAAAAAATCATGCAAAATGACTCCGCCGGGAATGCCGTCGGCATCATAGTCGCTGTAAATGGCAATTTTCTCGTCTCCGGCAATGGCGTTTAAGATCCTTTCCACGGCCTTATCCATATCTGGCAAAAGAAAAGGGTCATTCAAATCCCTTTCATAATCGGGCTGCAAAAAAGCTTCGGCAGCCTCTCGGGTTTCAATCCCCCGATTCAAAAGCAATCGCTTAAGCAATTCCGGATAGCCGGCCAGTTTCTCCAAGTCTTTTTCGTCCCGTTTTTTGCTCAAAAAAGTCATTGGTTTCATTATACCAAATCTGGCAAAAATGTTATTATTTAGCGATGAAAGACAATAATTGTATTTTTTGCAAAATAGTCAGCAAGGAAATTCCAGCCAATATCGTCTATGAAGACGACAAATTCCTGGCTTTCTTGGATATCAATCCCCGCTCGCCCGGCCACACTCAGGTAATTCCCAAGGACCATTATCGCTGGGTCTGGGACATACCAAATGCCGGCGAATATTTCGAGGTAGCAAAAAAGATTGCCCTGGCTCAAAAGAAAGCTTTTAATACCGAATCCGTCTGGAGTCGGATCAATGGCGAAGAAATACCGCACGCCCATATTTGGATTTTCCCGGCCGATGGCACGCCCGGCGACAAAAAAGATTTTGCAGAAAATCTGGCCAAAATCAAAACCGCCCTGGACTAGGGGCGGTTTTTCGATACAGAGGGGAATCAAAAATTTCTTCTCTTGGAGATAAAAAGGCTACAAGCTATCCACCGACTTTAACAATTGTGAAAACTTATCGGTCTGACGGCTTTCGTGGCCAACCAGAAGACCTTGAATTTCTCCGCCTCTCACGATATCGACGGCATTATTTTTGCTGACTGAGCCACCGTAAAGAATTGGAATGTCGATGATGGCTTTGTGGGTGTAGATCTCGCTCAACACCTTTTTAATAAAGATGGTGGTCGTATGGACATCTTCCGGCTTCATCGCCTCATCATCGCTCTTGCCGATCGCCCAGACCGGTTCGTAAGCGACGACTAGCTTTGCCAGATATCTTTTTTGCAATTTGCCCAAGGAATTTACTATCTGGGCCCGCAAAAGGTGCAAATATTCACCGTGGTCATCGCGGGATTTTTCCCCGACACATAAGACAACCCGCAAACCGGCTTTCAAGGCCGTGCTGATTTTCTTGGCGACCATCTCGTCCGTTTCGCCAAGCTCACGCCTCTCCGAATGGCCGATGATTACATAGCCTTCGCCTTCTTTCTTAAGCATGGTCGGACTGATTTCACCAGTAAAAGATCCGCTCTTCTCCCAGAAGACGTCCTGGGCGCCCAAGATTACTCCGCCGTTGCTGATTTTTTCCAAATCAGACAAGTAGACGAACGGCGGACAAATCACAACATTGGTATTTTTTAAGTCTTTGGCGGTTTTTTGCGTGTCACGAAAAATTTCTTTGGCTTTTTCAACCGTTTCGGGGTTCATCTTCCAGTTGGCGACAATTAACTTCTTGTTCTTTTTCATCCGACAATTATATCACAGCTGCAGGAGTTTTTTCCATCACCGCAAAAAACCGGACGTGAAAATTTAGATTACTCCGTTTCCTTGTATTTAGTCACCGTATAACCACCAGCGGGACCGGTGACGAAATTAGGATTAATCAAACCAGTATCATAATCTATTACCGTCGAGCCAGGCATGATTATTTTATTTGCCGTCGCCTCCTTGGCGTGAGCGCTGCCACTAAAATATAATGTGCCTTTTTGCGCATTCAGAACGACTGCTCCGACTGAACCACTGATCTTGATCGCATACTCACCACCACAAGCTGTTCCATCACAAGTGCTGTTCGTCGCCATTAAGATGAAGCTGCCGGCACTGCCAGTTCCTTGGACGGAAGCGCTGCCACCAATCTCCACTCGACCGTCAGACACAATAATGCCGGCATTAGATCCGTAAGTGGAACTTAATTTTATTTTAGCTGAACCATCAACAATAATTTTTCCTTTAACATACAAAGTACCAGTCATGGTCAGCTCTCCGCTGCCACCCACATTCAAGTCGCCGGTAATCACTTTTGGACCAAGCGATACTTTGTCATTTCCGCCAACGCTGTAATTACCGGTGTAGGTACCGCCAAGCAAGGCATCGGCCTTCCAGTCAGCGATCTTATCATCAGGAACCGGCATATCTACCAAAGCTGGATCAGCGCTAGAAATACAACTTTTATTATTATAAGTACCAGACTGACATTTTATCAGACCAGCCGCATTGGTATAATTTACGGTATGGGCCCAAGCATCTCCCACCCCGCCAGTTCCGACCGTAAAACGATTCCATTGGCCCTCTCCAGTTATAAGACCGCTTGGTCCGGCCGAGATGGCCGTTCCGGTAATAACACAGCTACTGCATCCGTTGATTGATCCGCTAGAATAAACACTGCCATTGACTCGGGAACTGCCAGTCATCACAAAACCGCCATTTCCCACCTGGATGCCATAACTGAAAGACACTCCTTCACCAGCGGTCACTTTCGTCTCCAAATTCCTAAAATAATTGGAATTGTTCCCGATCGAAGTGATGATTTTTCCGCCCAAATCATCCAAAATAGTAGTAGTCGCAAACAAATTATCCAAAGACACCAAATTCGTGCCGCCAAAACGGAGATTATTTTTTACGCGGTAAACCGAATCACCAAGAGCCGAGTCGGACAGATAAAAAGACCGCTTGGAATTAAACAAATCTGAAGAATTTTTTATATTCCTAACAGTCGGACCGATCAGGCCGGAAATGATCAAGGCCGATACCGCAACAAACAGAACCAGAGTGATAATCATCACCTGGCCACGATTATTTGTTTTTTTTCTCAAGGAATTCATTTTTTACTTAATTATTCAGACGCAAAGTTATCGAATCATAAAATTTTTCGGCTTTCTGGTAAGTGCTTGTCCCGGCCATCAAATCCAATTCCATTTTAATCAAAGTAGAGGTGGAAGTCGTCGCGATATTGAAAATCAAAGCGGTCGAGGTGGCACTATTGGTCATCAGCGGGCCAAAATACAGGCCATCAATATCCATTTTGACCTGGCCGGAATTCTGATAAAACTTGGTCACGTGAGGCACATCAGAAACATCGACGGTATTCAACTGCAAGACTCCACTCGAGGTGGCAAAGGTGCTGCTCGCAACATTTACGCTAATCGCTTCTCGTGTCTCCTTGGTAATCCTTTCAAAAACGGAAACGGCATTTGTCGACAAGCCACTCAAGACGGCAACATTTCGATTCGTTTTTTGTATCGCAAACAGCAGGTCGATAATGCCGGCACTAATCAAGATGAAAATCGCCAAATAAATGAGAGTTTCGATCAGAGTAAATCCGGAGTTTGTTTTTTTGTTCAGCTTGATCATGGTTTTGTTATATAAGCGGAGATCGACTTCGTGGTGGTGCTGCCAGCGTCTGACCAGGTTACCAAAACGGAAACCTTTTTGGTGTTTTGATCGAGCGAACCGCCAGTCGAAACGATGTTGTCGTTGCCATCCCGATTGACGCTGCTCACCACAAAAGCCCGCTGATAAGCATTGTCAATCAAAGCGCTTGTCGTCGTTGCCTGCCAGGTGGTACCCGTCCATCGGAAATAATACGAAGTGGCGCCGGCCGCGGGGAAATTAGTCCAATCAGAATTCTTTAAGAAAATTACTGCTTCCTGGCCTTCTTCCAAGAGATAGGTGGCTTTCACGCTCTTGAGGCTGGCAGCGGCTGTCTTGTAATAAATCGAATTGGCACTGATCAAAATGACAAAAACCAAAAGGACGACCGCCGAAGCAACAATGACTTCCGCCAGACTCATCCCTCTTTTGTCAGATTTTAAATATTTCATACGATTAATATTGGATCACGCCCGTCTGAAAGACCGTCAGGGATTTTAGGCTTGAAGTGCTGGAAACCAAGACTAGTGAGACGGTCCCGGTCGCGCTGGCATAGCCAGTAATTTTATTAAAGACGATATTGGACGTTCCCCCAGTCAGAGAAATGCCGGAAATTTTTGTTCGCGCGTTCAAATAATAAGTTTCCAGCGAGGAAGTGGCCGAGTAGCTTGGCCCGCTGAATAGGGTGGCGGAAGTCGAGGCAAAATGAACGCCAAAACTGCTGTCGTTCTTTGAATTCATCGACATGGACCGGGAACGTTCCGTGAGAGCGACGACCGATGAAAAGTCTTTGCTCAAGCTTTGGCTGGATAGGAGATTATAAAAAGCAAAGATCACCAGCGAAGCCATAACAATGCTAATGGCGATAATGACCAGCAATTCAATCAGAGTAAAACCAGAAAGTGATTTTTGACTAGTGAGACTTTTTTTCATTTATCTTATTATACAAAAAAACCCAGAACTAAGC
>Ga0194054_10001311_pt1 | contig 12016 bp, 8 predicted proteins | sample SepL2210m_MetaG_FD_163628 | JGI IMG/M metagenome (GOLD analysis project Ga0194054, IMG submission 163628) | Anoxic zone freshwater microbial communities from boreal shield lake in IISD Experimental Lakes Area, Ontario, Canada - Sep2016-L227-10m | ecosystem: Environmental > Aquatic > Freshwater >... | reverse complement strand
CAGTATGGCAGTGCGGCAGCCGTGGACATGCCATTGTCGGCGGCGGCGGGAGCCTCGCCACGCGTAATTCGCTTTGTGGACCGTTACATGAGGGAAGGACGAAACGTGCTCTCCGGCTATGACGCGAGCGAAGGCGCGCTTTATGTGCTGTTCCTCGCCGTGCTGGCCGCGCATCATGACAGCCCGCATCTCTTCGCCGTGGACAATGCGGACCACGGTCTGAACCCACGGCTCGCGAGGGCACTGTTCAAGATGCTGTGCGGCTGGATTCTCGACGGGCCAGAGGCGAGGCAGATCCTCGTCACCACTCACAACCCGCAGGTGCTCGATGGATTGCCGCTGCGTGATGACCGCGTGAGGTTGTTCACGGTGGCGCGGACGGACGCTGGACGCACCAGCATCCGCCGGGTGGAGATGACGGACAAACTCGTCGAAATCGCCGAGAAGAAAGATTGGCCGCTCTCCCGCCTCTGGGTCATGGGACACCTCGGAGGAGTGCCGAATGTCTAAGCCGGTCAAGGTGGCCTTTGTGATGGAGGGTTCGACGGATTACGTCGTGCTCCGTGCCGTTGTGCGCGCCCTGCTCAAGGGGCGAGACTTTGAGCCAACGAGAGTCTGGCCCGAACTGGATGCAAACCTTCGACCCATGGCGGAAGGGGGATGGGGTGCCGTTTACAAGTGGTGCCGCCAACTGCTCAAGCAGGGGGATGGTCCGGCGCATGACAATCCGGTCTTCGCCATGAACGACATGGTAGTGATGCAAGTGGACGCCGATGTGGCGCGGAAGAAATACTCAGACTATGGCATCAATGATCCACCCGATGATGAACTCTTCCGCCGAACCTGTGAGAAGCCATGTCCTCCGCCCAGTGACACGAGCAACGCGCTGCGCACGGTGATGCTCGGTTGGATGGGGGAAACCGCAGTGCCGCCGAAAGCCGTTCTCTGCACGCCATCGAAGAGCATCGAGACTTGGGTGCTGGTCGCCTTGTTCCCGGGCGATGCCGATGCAATGAGCCCGAGGATTGAATGCTGGTGGAGTGCTGAGCCTCGCCTGCGCAGATACGGACTCATCAAGAGTGGCCAAAAGCTCATTGATAAATACGTCGCGAACGAAAAAGGGATTCAGGATGCCTGGCCTGATGTGCGGGCGAAGTGTTCCGAAGCAGAGCGCTTTTCGACCGATTTCCTTGCCCTTGTTTCAGCAGACTAATGCAGATGTCCCTAGCCGAAGCCATCGTCGAAGACGCCGCGCTCGAATGGTTCGGGGAGCAATGTCGCGTTGCTCCAACCCTCATCCCGCCCTTCTCCCACGGGGAGAAGGAGGAAGAGCGCGAGGCCATCCGGCGGCTGAACCCGGCCATTCCCGAGGAGGCGCGGGTAACTATTAAGCATTACTTACAAGTTCGATTTGGAAGAGGCTGACCCCATGAGTAAAAACAAACCCACTTCCGGCGGTCGCGATAAAAAGAACACCGAAGTCTCCCTCGTCCGCTCTTCGGCGGCTGAATACCTCACCTTCGTGGCGGCCAGTGGTCAGGGTGGCGTCGAGGCCGTCTACGCCGACGAAAACGTCTGGCTCAGCCAAAAAATGATGGGATTGCTCTATGATGTGGAAACCCACACCGTCAACTACCACCTCAAGAAAATCTTTGACGACGGCGAATTGCAGGCCGGTTCAGTTATTCGAAATTTTCGAATAACTGCCGCCGACGGCAAATCCTACGACACCCAGCACTACAACCTCTCCGCCATCATCGCCGTCGGCTACAAGGGGAACTCCGAGCGGGCCGTGCAGTTCCGCAAGTGGGCCACCGGCATCATCGAGCAATTCACGATCAAGGGCTTTGCGATGGATGACGAGCGTCTGAAAAACGACGGCTCCATCCTCGGCAAAAAATACTTTGAGGAACAGCTCCAGCGCATCCGGGAAATCCGGCTGAGCGAGCGCAAGTTCTACCAAAAGATCACCGACATCTACGCCACCTCCATCGATTACGATGTCACCGCAGCCGCCACCAAACGCTTCTTCGCCACGGTGCAAAACAAGCTCCACTGGGCCATTCACGGCCAGACGGCGGCGGAAGTCATCCTTCATCGCGCCGATGCCGCCAAGGACCGCATGGGATTGACCACCTGGAAGGACGCCCCCAAGGGCAAAATCCAGAAGTTCGATGCCGTCGTGGCCAAAAATTACCTCACGGAAAGCGAAATGGCCCAACTGCAACGCCTCGTCTCCGCCTACCTGGATTTGGCCGAAGACATGGCGTTGCGGCAGATTCCCATGACCATGCAGGACTGGGAAAACCGCCTGAACCGCTTCATCGCCGCGACCGACCGGGAAATCTTGCAGGACGCCGGCAAAGTCACCGCCGAAATCGCGCAAGCACACGCCGAGAGTGAGTTCGAGAAATACCGCATCGTGCAGGACCGGCTCTTCGAGTCGGACTTTGACCGGATCATTAAGGAACTGCCACCGGAAGCCGACAAATCATGAGCCTGAATGAATCCATCGTCGAAGACGCCGCCCTCGAATGGTTCGGGGAGCTGGACTATGCGGTCGGGCACGGGCCCCACATCGCGCCCGGTGAACCGGCGGCGGAGCGTGAGTCGTTTGGCGAGGTGGTGCTGGTGGGGCGCTTGCGCGCGGCCATCCGACTGCTGAACCCGTCCATTCCCGAGGAGGCGCGGGACGAGGCATTGCGGAAGGTGCTGCGGGTGGGGACGCCATCGCTCACGCAGACGAACCGCGCCTTTCACCGGATGCTCAGGGATGGTATTCCTATCGAATGCGTTCGACAGGACCCCTCGCCCCGGCCTTCTCCCGATGGGAGAGGGGGGAGCGAAGCGGAGGGTGAGGGTCAGCGGCGATGGGAAATCGTCCGCCTGATAGATTTTGACGATGCCCGGGCGAACGACTGGCTGGTCGTGAACCAGTTCACGGTGATCGAGGGGCAGAACAACCGGCGGCCGGACATCGTGGTTTTCCTCAACGGCCTGCCGCTGGGTCTGATCGAACTGAAAAATGCGGCCGACGAGGATGCCACGGTCTGGAGTGCCTACGCCCAGATGCAGACATACAAAGCCGAGATCCCCTCTCTGCTCCATCACAATGCACTGCTTGTCGTCAGCGACGGCTTGCAGGCCCGTATCGGTTCTATAACGGCGAATCAGGAATGGTTCAAAATCTGGAGAGAAATTGGCGATTCGCCGTTACCCTCACCCCAGCCCTCTCCCAGCGGGAGAGGGAGTGAGCACTATCGAGGCGGATTCAATTTTTCGGGATTGACGAACAAAGCGCGGGAGTTGCGACAGAACCAGACTCCGGCGGAGGAGATGCTTTGGGAACTTTTACGGGATCAGCAGTTGGCGGGCGCGAAGTTTCGGCGTCAGCACCAGTTCGGAGAATACATCTGCGATTTCTTCTGCAATGAGGCAAGGATCGTCGTCGAGTGTGATGGCGACCCGCATACGACGGCGGCGGGAAAGAAGCATGACGCTAAACGAGACGCCTATCTGCGTTCGCGCGGACTGACCGTAATCCGGTTCGCCAACGAACGCGTTTTCAATGATGTCGGTGGCGTTCTTCGAGAAATCGCCTCCCATCTCCCTTCTCCCGCTGGGAGAAGGGCCGGGGATGAGGGGCAGCAGCCACCACACCTCAAGGCCACACTTGAGCTCCAGACACTGATCTACGGCGTCTTCAAAAAGGAACGATTCCTCGACCTGCTGCTACATTTCATCGTCTTCGAGGAAGATCCCGATTCCGGCGCGGTCCATAAGATCATTGCGGGATACCATCAGTTCCATGCGGTGAACGTGGCTGTGACGGAGACGATCCGTGCCTCGTCCACCAACGCTGCCGAGGAGGCCGGCACCTACTGGGCGGGAAAAATGCATGGCGGAAAACCCGGCGATCGGCGGGCAGGCGTCGTCTGGCACACCCAGGGCAGCGGAAAAAGTTTCTCGATGCTGTTCTACGCGGCCCGTGTGGTGCGGCATCCGGCCATGCAGAATCCGACGCTGGTGGTTCTGACCGACAGGAACGACCTCGACGACCAGCTTTTCGGCCAGTTCCAGCGGTGCCACGAAATCCTTGGCCAGACACCCGTGCAGGCCGAGAGCCGGGATCACCTCCGCGAATTGCTCGCGGTGGCGAGCGGCGGAGTCATTTTCACGACGATCCAGAAATTCATGCCCGAAAATGGCGAAAAGATGCCTGCCCTGAGCCTGCGCCGGAACATCATCGTCATTGCCGACGAAGCACACCGGAGCCAATACGATCTCATTGATGGCCTCGCCCGGCACATGAGGGACGCCCTCCCGAACGCGTCATTCATCGGGTTCACCGGGACGCCGATTGAGCAGACGGACGCCAACACGCGGGCAATCTTCGGGGATTACATCAGCATCTACGACATCCAGCGGGCCGTCGCCGACAAGGCAACGGTGCCGATCTATTACGAGAGCCGGATCGCCAAGCTCGGCCTGAATGCCGCCGAGATGCCGAAGATCGACGAGGAGTTCGAGGAAATCACCGAAGGCGAGGAGCAGACAAAGAAGGAGAAAATCAAAACCAAGTGGGCGGCACTGGAGGCGCTGGTGGGTGATCCGAAGCGCATCGCGATCATCGCCGCCGATCTTGTCACCCATTTCGAGAAGCGGGCCGAGGCGATTGATGGGAAGGCCATGATCGTTTGCATGAGCCGCCGCATCTGCGTGGATCTCTACAACGCCCTCATCAAACTCCGCCCCGATTGGGCCAGCGAGAAGGATGACGATGCCGAGGTGGAAAATGGGAAAAGCTGCGTCGTCAAAGTCGTGATGACCGGCGGCGCGGATGACGGCCCGGACTGGCAGCCACACATCCGCAACAAGGAGAAGCGCCGCAAGCTGGCAAACAGGTTCAAAGACAGCAAAGACCCGTTCCGCATCGTGATCGTGCGCGACATGTGGCTGACCGGCTTCGATGCGCCCTGCCTGCACACGATGTATGCCGACAAGCCGATGCAGGGCCATGGGCTGATGCAGGCCATCGCCCGAGTGAACCGTGTCTTCCGGGACAAGCCAGGCGGACTGGTGGTTGATTACCTCGGCCTCGCCGACCAACTCAAACACGCGCTCGCCACCTACACCGAGAGCGGAGGCAAGGGAGATCCTACCTACGACACCCGGCAGGCCATCGCTGTGCTGATGGAAAAGCACGGCATCGCCTGCGACATGCTCCACGGTTTCATGTGGTCGAAATGGACAACCGGCAAGCCAGCCGAACGGCTCGCCCTCATCCCCGCCGGTCAGGAACACATTCTCGATCAGGAGGACGGAAAAAAACGCTGGGTGCAGGTCGTCATGGAGCTCTCCCGTGCCTTCGCCCTGTGTGCTGCCAGCGATGAGGCCACGGAGATCCGGGACGACGTTTCGTTCTTCCAAGCCATCCAGGCGGCGCTGAACAAGCAAACCACCGGCACGAAGAAGACTCCCGAGCAGATCGACGCTGCCGTGCGCCAGCTCGTATCCAGAGCCATCACCACGGACGGGCAGGTGATCGATGTCTTCACCGCTGCCGGGTTGCCCAGGCCGGACATCAGCATCCTCTCCGACCAGTTCCTCGCCGAAGTGCGTGGCCTGAAATACAAAAACGTCGCCGCCGAGTTGCTGGAGAAGTTGCTCAAAGATGAACTCAAAACCCGCTCGAAGCGCAACCTCGTGCAATCGCAACTGTTCAGCGAGAAACTGAAAAAGACCCTCAACGCCTACCACAACCGCGCCATTGCCACGCAGGAAGTCATCGAGGAACTCATCAAACTGGCGAAGGAGATGGATGCCGCCACCAAACGCGGCGCAGACCTTGGCCTGACCGACGACGAAGTCGCGTTCTACGATGCCCTCGCCGCCAACGAATCTGCGGTGAAGGCCATGGGCGACGACAAATTGAAAGTTATCGCTGCCGAACTCATCACCCAAGTCCGCAAAAGCGTGACCATCGACTGGACCCTCCGCGAAAGCGCGAGGGCGAAAATAAAGGTGATGGTGAAGCGCATCCTGAACAAACACGGCTACCCGCCGGATTTGCAGGAAGAGGCCGTGAAGACCGTGCTCATGCAGGCCGAATTACTCTGCGCGGACTGGGTGTGAACGCAAAAACCCGCTGCCGTTTCCAGCAGCGAGGCCACTTGCACTCCATCTGAAAAATCTTTTTAGCAATCGTCGAGAATTTCTAAGACCTGCAAAACTTCTTGTGTGGGACGGCTCGAAGGCTTTCCTCGGATCGGTTGCGCCGGTCATTATTTCTCGGGGCCATCTGGCCAAACGCAATTTTGTCGAAAAGGTCAAAGCCGACTTGAACACGGGATCTTTCCCGATGGCGAGTATTGGGCACATCCATCTCTCAGATCTGCGGAACCGGGCAGACGCGTCAAAAAAGCCGTGCATTTCCCGAAGCAACCCGCCTTCATATGCACCCGTAGAAAAGATACGACAATGGCGAACCAGCAGACGATCCTTCTTGTTGACAGGGAAACCGATTTCCTCGACTGGGCGCGGCACCAGTTGGGCGGGCCTGCCCTGCGCGTGCTTCAGGAAACCTCCGCCGATGCCGCCTACAAGACGTTCTGTCTGGAGCAGCCGGAGCTTGTTCTCGCCGAGATGAACCTGCATCCGTTCACTGGGCTCGAGCTGCTGGCCCGCATCCGCAAGCACTCTCCGAACGCGATGGTGATCCTCACGGGCACGTTCGGCACCACGCAGTCGGTGATCGAGGCGATGAAAATCGGGGCGTTCGATTTCGTGCGCAAGGAGCAGCTTCCGTTCAACCTGAAGGTCGTCGTGGATTCGGCTCTCCAGGCGGCCGCCGAACTCAAGAGCGCCAGCGCCTTCACTCCGCAGCTCACGGTCGAGCAGCACCGGGAGGACATCGTGGGCCGATCGGAGGCGATGCAGCAGGTCTTCAAGATGATCGGGCGCGTCTCGGGCAGCGAGGCGACGGTCATGATCACCGGCGAAAGCGGTTCGGGCAAAGAACTGGTCGCCCGCGCGATTCACAACTACAGCACCCGCAGCGCCAAGAGCTACCTCGCGATCAACTGCGCCGCCATCCCGGACAACCTTCTGGAAAGCGAGCTCTTCGGGCACGAGAAGGGCTCGTTCACCGGCGCGCACAGCCAGCGGATCGGACGCTTCGAGCAGAGCGACGGGGGAACGCTTTTTCTCGACGAGATCGGGGAAATGCCCCTGCAGGTCCAGAGCAAGATCCTGCGCGTCCTGCAGGGGGGCGAGTTCTCGCGCGTCGGCGGAAACCAGACGCTCCGGACCGACGTCCGCATCGTTTGCGCGACGAACAAAACCCTCGAGGAGGAAGTCTCCCGGCGGAAGTTCCGCGAGGATCTCTTCTACCGCCTCAACGTCGTGCGCATCCACCTGCCCCCGCTTCGCCAGCGCGTGGATGACATCACCCTGCTCGCGGAATATTTCCTGCAGAAAATCACGAACCAGAAGCACCGTCCGCCGCTGAAGCTCTCCGAGGAAGCGATCCGGGTTCTCGAAGCCTACCCTTGGCCGGGCAACGTCCGGGAACTCGAGAACACGATGCAGCGTGCGGCCGTCCTCGCCACGGCGGATGTCCTCCTGCCGAAAGACATCCCGCTCGGCCAACCCGCACCGGAGGCCTCATCCCAACCCTGCGAAGACGGCGGGCACCCGTCCAAAGACCGCGCGGTCGAAGCCCTTTTCCAGATCGCCGCGAACGACCCCTCGCTGGCGCTCCTGCCGTGGATCGAGCGGGAATTCACGCTGCGGGCGATGCAGAAAACCGACAACAACCAAGTCCACGCCGCCAAGCTGCTCGGCATCACCCGGGCGGCCCTCCGCAAGCAGATGGATCGCACCCAGGCCGAATAACGAGGCGCAGCCATGCGGCGCAGGGATGCTGCGGAGAAAAATCCAAACGCGTCAGCGGGGGAATGGCAGATGCCCGATCCATGCCCGGATTTGCGAACCGAAAAAATACACTGCGACGATCACGACGGTGAAGTAGAGAACCGTGGCGGCACCCCAGGCGAGGGAAACGACGATCATGAGGCCGTCGCGCTCGAGCCAGCCGATGCAGGCGAAGACGACCATGAGGGCGGGCAGGGTGTTGTTGAAGGGGAGGTTTGCCGCGGGGACGGCGATGAGCGCTCCACCCGTGAAGATCAGCCAGCCGACAAAGCGTTCGCCTTTCGATCCCGATACCCAGGATGACATCCGGACACGGGTGAATTTGCGGCAGAAGGCAAGCAGGCGCTTGCAGAAGTGAAGGACGCCGACCCAGCCTTTCCCGTGGATCATGAGCCGCGCCGAGGCTTGTGGGAGCGCCGGTTTTTCCTGTCCGGTCCCCATCTGCCAGCCGATGATCATCTGGGCGATGGCCGACATCATGGTGAAAGGTCCCAGCGAGAACGGTTGGACGAACGGAACCGCCAGCAACAGCGAGGCGAAGCAGAAACTCGAACGGCCCAGACGGTCCAGCATCTCTCCCATCGGGATTCCTTCCGCGGCGGCATATTCCAGACAACTGTCCAGCGCGAGGTCGAGGGGATCGGAATCTTTTGGCATGAAAGGTAGTTAGCGATACCTGAGAATCCGCCGCGTTCAACCAGAGAATCTTCCCTGATCACCGGCGCCCGGGAGAATGAACCCGCAAATTCCAGTTGCAAGCGGCAATCCGTCCACGCATAAGAATGCCCGCCATGTCTGCCATTCTTGATTTTTTCCTCCATGCCGAAGACCACCTGAGAACGTTCATCGAGCACTACGGGGTTTGGATTTATGCCCTGCTCTTTGTGATTGTGTTTTGCGAAACCGGGCTGGTGGTGACGCCGTTTCTTCCGGGGGATTCCCTCCTTTTTGCCGTGGGTGCGCTCGCGGCGCAGGGGCTGATGAAGGTGGAAATCATCGGGCCATTGCTGTTTTGCGCGGCGATCCTGGGGAACACCACCAACTATGCCATCGGGTCATGGATCGGCCCCAGGGTTTTTCATTTCGAATCCGGGTGGTTCTTCCGGAAGGACTACCTGATGAAAGCCCATGCCTTTTATGAAAAGTATGGCGGGCGGGCGGTTTCCCTCGCCCAGTTCATGCCGATCGTGAGGACGTTCGCGCCGTTTGTGGCGGGGGTCGGCAGCATGACCTACCGGAAATTTATCGCGTTCAACATTCTGGGCGCCACGCTTTGGGTCGGGCTGTTCGTCGGCGGCGGATACTTTTTCGGGGGTCTGCCGTTCGTGCAAAAGAACATGAAGCTCGTGATCCTCGGGATCATCGTCGTTTCCGTCCTCCCGATTGTTTTCGAGTTCGTCAAAGCCCGTCTGGAAAAGAAACATGCAAAATAATTCAGCGGGCCGGAGCCCGCAGATCCGTGATGGGCGAGGGAACGCAAAAGACGCCTATTCCACGTCGGTGCGGAACGGCGAGGCCGGGAGCCCCTCCTTGTTGAAGAGATTCACGTCCGGCACGTTGGCCCAGCCGTAGCGCACGGCGACCGGCGCCGCCACGTCCGGGCTGGAGACAACCACCGTGTCCGCCTTGATCTCCGCCTTGGCGGGCACAAACTTCTTGTCCGCGCCGGCAATCGTGAAGCCCTTCAGTTTCCCGTCCTTGGCCACCAACCCGCCCCCCACGTGCTTGAAGCTCACCAGCGCCCGTGCCCCTTCGATCTTCAGCCCTTCAAAAATCGGTCCGGAGTATTCGATCTTTTCGCCGTAAGCCAGGGCACGCGCGGCCAGGGCAAGCCTGGCGCCGACCGGTTCCTTCTGTTTGGGATGGATGTCCGTGGCGCTTCCAACGTCCGTGGTAACGGCCATCCCGGTGTTCGGCACTTTCTTCAAGGTCAGCAGCTGCGCCTCGCGGATCTCCGGCGGCTGGCCGTTAAACGGCGCGATCTGCACGAAGAGGAAGGGGAATTCCCCCACGCCCCACTTCTCACGCCAGTCGGCGATCATGCGAGGAAAGAGCGTTTGGTATTCCTTTGACTTGCCGGCATTGGATTCGCCCTGATACCAGATCGCCCCTTTGATGGCGTAGGGGAGCAGCGGCGCAACCATTGCATTGTAAAGGACCGTGGGGGTTCCCGGGCCGCCCTCCGGGAGTGCGGGTGGGTTCGGCTTCGGCTTGGCCGGTTGCGGCTTCGGGGTTTCCGGTCGGCCTTCGGCTTTTGCCTTCTTGTTCGCCTCAGCCCAGGCTTTCAAGGTCTCGTTGTAGGCATTGCCACACTCCTCGTTCCAGATTTTTAACTTGGCCTGGCACTCTTCCATCGCCTGCGGGTACTTGGCCTTGGCCTCGGGGTAGGCGGCCACCAGCGCTTTAATGGAGGTGACATAACCCGCCAGCTCCGGGTCTTTCTCCAATCCTCCCAGGCTTGTCCAGGCCTGTGCCGGCGTGCCGCCCCAGGAAGTGTGGATCATCCCCACCGGCAGCCCCGTCGCCTTGTGGATGTCGCGTCCGAAGAAATAACCGACCGCGGAAAAGCGTTTCACGTTCTCCGGGGTGCATTCAACCCATGAGCCGGCCGCCTCCGCCATCGGTTCAACGGCCGTCTTGTTGGGGACAGTGAACATCCGCAGCTTCGGGTAATCTGCCTTGGGCGCCTCGGTGGCCGCAGTGTCTGCGCCACTGAATGAGAATGCCATGTTGGATTGGCCGGAACAAACCCAGACCTCGCCCACGAGCACATTATTCGCCGTCACCGTGTTCTCGCCCGCGATGGCCAGGCTGAAAGGGCCGCCGGCCTTGTGCGGCTTGAGGCGCACCATCCACCTGCCATCCTTGGCCACAGTGCTGGCGTTCTGTCCGTCAAACGTGACGGTGACTTTCTCGCCATCGTTGGCGGTGCCCCAGACCGGCACCTCAATGCCTTGCTGGAGAACAGCACCGTCGGTGAAAAGCGGGTTGGGCTTTACTTCGGCCCATGCGGAGGAAGAGAGCGCCAGCAATCCCAAAAGAAGAAAAATGGGAAGTTTGCATTTCATGCGCGCAGTTAGTCATATCGCGAAAGAATAATGAAGAACTTTCCGGGAGACACGCCCCCGCAAACACGCTGAACTGGCAAGGAGCCGCATATAACCCCGATCCGCGCATAGCGACAACGGTGGAAGGGCGAACTTCCGTGTGAGCCCAGATATCTCAGGGCTTGAGGATCGCGAAGGTCTTCCGGTCGCCGCGTTCGATCAGCAGGAGAATCCCGCGGTCGGGATCCAATGCCTGCAGGGCATTCTCCAGGCCCTTCCTGTCGGCGACCGGGCGTCCGCCGGCCTCGGTGATGATGTCCCCCCGCTCGATTCCCGCGACCGCCGCCGGGCTGCCGGGTTCGATCTCCGTGACAACCGCGCCGCCGGACGCCTGGCGGCGGACGCCGGATTCCCCGAGAGCTTCCGGGCTGGCGTCGCGAAAGGAAAATCCCGGTGACGAAGGCTGCCGGACGGAGGCTTGATTCCGAAGCGTTTTTTTTCTTGGTTGCGGACGGACCGAGGCTCTGACAAGCGGATCGGACTGTTCGCCGGTCCTCACCTGCAACTTCACCAGCTGCCCGGACCTCCAGACATCCAGATCAACGCTCTGGCCGATTTTTTTTGAGAGGATTTCGTGCTGGAGGTCGCTGGCGAGCCCGACTTCCTGTCCGTCCACCTTGAGAATGACATCGCCCGTTCGGAGGTCGCTCGACTCGGCCGGCGCGCCGGATTCGATTCCCTTGACGACGACGCCTTTGGGGATATCCGGGAAAATCTGCTGGAGTTTGGCGGCCTCCTCGATGCCGGTGATCTGGACCCCGAGCCACGGACGGCTGACCTTTCCGTGCTCGATGAGCTGCGCGGCGATCGTTTTCGCGGTGTTGATCGGGATGGAAAATCCGAGCCCCTGGTTGTTTCCGCTGATGAGCGCGTTGATTCCAATGACGCGTCCGTCAATATCGCAGAGCGGGCCGCCGCTGTTGCCCGGGTTGATCGCGGCGTCGGTCTGGATGAATTCGTATCCGCCGCCGATC
>Ga0194054_10001310_pt1 | contig 12031 bp, 7 predicted proteins | sample SepL2210m_MetaG_FD_163628 | JGI IMG/M metagenome (GOLD analysis project Ga0194054, IMG submission 163628) | Anoxic zone freshwater microbial communities from boreal shield lake in IISD Experimental Lakes Area, Ontario, Canada - Sep2016-L227-10m | ecosystem: Environmental > Aquatic > Freshwater >... | reverse complement strand
AAGTATTTTGTGGGGGTGGGTCGAATTGAGGATTGAACGCAAAGGGCAAAAGTCGCGAAGGCGGAGATCAGGAACGCAGTTGAAAGTCGGCGCACTTTTCCTCAATCATCGGTGTTAGCGCCGACTGCCGTCGGCGGGTACGGTTTGTTGAATCCACCCTGCTGCGACCAGCCAACCAGCCAATCAGCAAATCCGGGATTGACTCTGTGAAGGGCGCTGTCACATTTGATGTGTGAGCCGCGACAGTTGCAACGACCGGGCACAAGCGATAGGGGGTTTCCCTCTTAGAGCACAGGCTCAGGTGGTGGACCACCCGCTAGGCGTTGTGGTCCCGGATTGCGGCTTGGTAGTTTTTGAAAGCCGGCCGGTCCCCGGCCATGCTGGCCAAGTCAAAGGGGCCGGTTCCAGGTTTTACTTGGGGATCACCGGTCATTCACGTTGGGAGGGTGGAGGCAGGAGCTACTTTCTCGGTCCTGATACCCTGTTTCATATACCTGCGGGTCAAACGTATCATCAATCGGATCTGCCGGATGACCCATCGACCGTCTATTCCATGCATTATCGGACCGACCTGCTTTCGCCTGCACTCAACAGCCAACTGATTTCGTTGGGGATGCTTCGGCTGGATCTCACCACGGTCACGGTCAGCCAAGCGCGCGTTTTTCACTCGATTTTTCAGGAGATGCTCTTTGAGCAAGCCGCCTGCCAGGAGGGTTGGGAAATGATTCTGCGTTCCCGGTTGATTGATTTGGCGGTTCGGACCCTACGGTTGGCTCGACGGCGAGGCCGGAATGATCTTCCGGCATTTGAACCGAGCAGTGACAGCACGGAGCGCGTGGCTCGTTATGCGCTGAGTCTTAAGTCCCACTTTTTCCGTCAGGAGAGCATTAGTGAGGCGGCGTCGGCTGTGGGTTTAAGAAGGCGGCAATTCAGCGATTTGTTTCGCAAGGTCACAGGAAAAAGCTGGCGTCAATATATCCTTGGCTTGCGCTTGAACCATGCGGCGGGATTGCTGGCTGAAACCGACCATGCGGTGGTGGCGGTGGCATTTGAGTCTGGCTTTGACGATCTATCGTACTTTAACCACAGCTTTAAGGCGGCCTATGGTTGTTCTCCCTTGCTTTACCGCGGGCAACGGCAGGTTCGGATTACCGAAGAAACACAAGGTTCTTCCCGACGGGCGCAGTCGTGTGAATCCTCTCTTGGTTTTAAGGTCCGCGGCATCAAGGGGTGGTACTGGACGACGGACCAGTATCTGGAAGAGATTCCAGTGCTGGCTGACCTCAAGATGAACTTCTTGATGAATTGCACTGGCTCGATGATGATCTCCCAGCATGGGCAGGCATGGTGCAATGAATGGTGGAAGCCCATGTCGGAGGCAAGAAAGCAAGCCTGCGGCAAAATCATCTGTATGTGTCGTGATCATCAGATCGTGTTTTGTTTCGCGCTGCACCCGCAACTGGCGTCGCCACGGCCTCTGGACCCTGCGAATGCCGGGGATGTGGATCAATTCTACCAGCACTATGACTGGGCGCAAAGCCAGGAGGTCCATTGGTTCAGCATCCACATGGATGATACGGGATGGGGTGTTGGCGGACCGGGTTTGGGAGGCGCTTCCCACGCCAATTTTGTGAACACGGTTTTCGGCCGGCTTCGAGCCCGGGACAAATCCGCCCAATTTGTTTTCTGTCCGACGATCCATTGGGGAGACGCGACCAATCGAGAACACCGGGAATACCTGGGCGCCCTGGCACGCGAGATGCATCCGGACGTTTACGTCTTCTGGAATGGGGACAACGTTGTGACGCCGCGTGTGACCCGCATAGCCGCGGAGGGATACAAGAGGGCCATAAACCATCGCTTGTTCCTGTGGGATAATTATCCAGTCAACGACGGCAGCCCGACCCTCCATCTAGGACCGGTCAGCGGGCGCGAGGCTGACTTGTGTGAAGTCGTGGATGGTTATTTGAGCAACCCCATGCATACACAAAACCAAATCAACCGCATTCCCTTGGCCACCTGCGCGGACTATGCGGTTGACCCTCGGAATTACAATCCAGGGCGTTCGATTGGGAAGGCCATTCTTTGGCTGGGAAAGACCATCGAGCAACAACGCGTGCTCAAAGACTTGGTGGAGGCTTACCCCGGCTTCATCGTAGCCGGTGGAGGCGGCGGGACGAATCCCGTGCGGGGGAAATTCGGCAAGCTCCTGGTCGGCCAAGACTCGCGGTCAACGGCGCAGGACTTCATCCACAATATGGAAGACATCCATGCGCGCCTTGTAACGCGGTTTCCGAAAAGGTTTTCGGCGACCAAGAAAACGGTTGCGGAGGATATTGACTGGATGAAACGGCAGGCTGGCTGAGGATATCCCTACCACCACACCCAATTCACATCGGGCGGCGGACTGGAGGCCCAGCCAACAATCTGGGGCGGGAACTGGAAAAATGCGACATGGCCGTCCCCGAAGAGCATATTCTGCCGTCGCTGGCCCTTGTAATTATGCCACCAAGATGCCGGATTATTGACGTCATAGCCGTTATTCTCCCATTCGTGGTCGCCCTGGATGATTTTGTTAACCGGACGCACTGCGACGCGGCTGGCCTTAATGGGCACGGTTGCCAAGCCTTGGGCTCCTTGTTGTGCGCGCATTCCCGGATCCGAATCGGCCGTCACGTGCTCCGTCCGCCACGCATCCATATCATTCTGTGTCGGATAACTGTTCCCGTAGCCGGTGAAGCAATTGGAGCACGCGTAGTTTGCATCGCCTTTATCGGAGGGACAACGCCAGGTTAAAACCGCTGGAACATATCTGTTCAGAGGTCGATTTGTGTAATCAGTCGTCACGCCGATAGAATGGGCGACGAAGGTATCGACCGAATAATTTCCCTTCTGGCCGCCTGCTGCATTCCAGCCCCTAATGAATGGGTAACTTTGATTGTTATCATCAGCATACATCATCCATCCCAAGCCAATTTGATGTTGGTTGCTGACGCATTGGATCCGCTGGCCCTTCCTTTTGGCGCTGGCCAATACTGGCAGCAAGAGGGCGGCGAGAATGGCAATGATGGCGATCACGACCAACAATTCGATGAGGGTGAATCCTTGCCCCGTTTCCTCAGGATCGTGCTTTCGGTCCCGCGCTTGCTTGTTTTTGGCGATCATTGGCATACGACGTTTCAGATTGGTCCAGCTTCTTCGCGTCTAAACTAGCTTACCGCTGATCGCGTGTCTTGGTCAAATGGGCGACGCCATTTGGGTAATCGGGCGGAGGAGAGGCGCGCCAGGGTTCGCCCAAAAGACCAACACGAACCGCCCAATAGACCAAGACGGAATCCACCACGAGTGCCATGATGCCACCTTAGATGAACCGCAAATAACTTAACACTCATACGAAACACAACACTATGACTTCATCGAATCAACGCCCAGTTCCTCCAAGCGGCCTTCCGGGTCGAAGTCCCATTCCCTGTTTTACAACCGTGAAGGCCTCGCGTCAGGCGGCTATCCGCCCTTCTGCCCTGAGACGGTTCAGGAAATCGTGGGCCATGCTTGCCGCGGGGGTCACAATCCTCTGCTTTGCGGACCCTGCCTTGCGGGCAGCCACAGTGGCCGACTGGAAAGTCGACGCTGCAAATCCGGCAATTGACTCCTCTGGCAACGGCAACACTCTGACGCTCAATGGTAACATCACCTTTAGCAGCGATGTGCCCACCAACGCGCCAGGATCTACCAACAGCGCCGTATTCGACGGGGTTTCGTATGCGCAGACAGTTGGAACTTTGAATCTCACGCCTTACAACCAGCTAACCATCGAGTGCTTCGCCAAGTATGCGCCCAACAACGGCCTACAGATGTTTTATGCGCAAAACAACGTCAACAATCTCAATGGCGCCTTTTACTTTGACGTGAACGAAGCAGTCGGCCAGCTAAAGGTGGCCCAAAGGACTACGGGAGGGAACTTCGAGACGGATATGGCTCCCGAGCCCGCTGACGGAGGTTGGCATCATTACGCAGTGACGATGGACGAGAGCGGCGCAAGTCCGGTCTTCAATATCTATGTTGACGGCTACAAGGTCGATACGGGTGGACAGGCGGGCGGACTTTATCCCTTCATCAACGACTATTTCACCATCGGCGCATTTCCCCCCGACTTCAACTATAATTACCAGGGCCTGATGGGTGAAATGCGGGTGTCCTTCGGCATTCTAAATCCCGCGCAATTCTTGATCGGCGCTCAGATTCCGAAGATATTCATCAACCGGCAACCGCAGAATACGTTTGTGGTGACAAACAGCCCGGCAACATTCACGGTTGTCGCAACTGTGCAGAATGGAAACCAAACACTGCACTATCAATGGCAGAGGAATGGCTCAAATATAGCGGGTGCCACGAATAGCAGTTACACCCTGCCATTTCCGACTCTGATTGATAATTCAGCCCAATTTAACGTTGTGCTGTCCGCTACACCTGCGACGCCCGTGACCAGTTCTGTTGCGACCTTAACCGTCTTAACGAACTCCGCAATCGCCTACTGGAAATTCGACGCTGCCAATTTGGCAGCCGACTCGTCTGGCAATGGCAACGACCTGGCGATCAACGGCATCACAACATCCTCCGACTTCCCCTCCAACGCGCCAGGATCTACCAACAGCGCCGTATTCGACGGAGCTTCGTACGCGCAGACGGTTGCAACTTTGGATCTCTCGCCCTACACCGCAATAACCATCGAGTTCTTCGCTAAGTTTTCGCCCGGCGGCCCGATGCAGCCATTTTATGATATGAACGACCCCAACCTCGTCAAAGGCGCCTTTTACTTTGACATGAACGAAGGCGCCCCCCAGTTAAAGACGTCCCAAACCAGCACGGGTCCTGCTGCTGGTTGGCAATACAGGGTTGCTCCCTACCCCACTGACGGAGCCTGGCATCATTACGCAGTGACCATGGACGAGAGTGGCGCAAGTCCGATCTTCAATATCTATGTGGATGGCTTCGAGGTTGATAATGGTGGGCCGATGGCCAACATTGTGGCCTTCAATAACGACTTTTTCACCATCGGCGCGTGGATCAATGGATCTACGCCCTACGGGATTGTTGACTACCAAGGCCTGATGGATGAAATGCGGGTGTCCTTCGGCATTCTAACTTCCGAGCAATTCTTGACTGGGCCGGCAGTACTTCAGATCAGCGCCGCAAGTGGATACGCGGTGATCAGTTGGCCTGGCAACGCGGGGAAGTTTACACTCCAACAGGCAGCCAACTTGAGCGGAGGCTGGACCAGTGTTACGAACAGCCCCGTAAGTTCGGGCCTGAATTGGCAAGTCACAGTGCCGACTTCATCAACTGCGAAATTCTACCGACTCGTCCGCTAAAGAGAAGGGTGGAAAGTGGATACCAGCCCTTTCCTCACTCAGAGGACAGGGCTGGAATACCACGGCTGGCCAACTCGATAAGATCAGATGCCGAACTTGGAACGGTAAGCCCTGTGACGGGCGCCGGTGACCAGACGAATCGACATGGACGCCACGTTCGAGTAAGAAACCATCCAACAAAGTTTTAGATACGTATGAGTTTCATTGACTGGCTGGTGGTGGCGGCCTCGTGTTCGTTGGTGTTGCTGGTCGGCCTGATGTTCGCGCGGCGTTCTTCGAAAAAGGGGGCAGCGGGATACTTTGCGGGTGATCGTGACGTGCCATGGTGGGCCATCGGATTGTCGAACACGGCGACTTACAGTTCCGGCACGGGTGCCTTCGTGATGCTAGTGCTGGTGTTCGGACTTTCGGGCAATTGGCTGTGGTGGACGAGTTGGGTGGTTTGGATGCCGCTGGTGGCGATTGTTTGGGCGCGGATGTGGCGGCGGATGCAAATCGTAACAACGGCGGAGTTGATCTCCCTGCGCTACGGCGGCGCGCCGGCGATGGTGGCGCGAAAGATCTACGCGTTCGTCTGCTGTTTCGGCTTCGCGGTTCTGATCATCGCCTACATTACCGGATTCTTCGCCAAGACCATTGCGCCGCTGTGTCCGTTGACCACGATTCAGGTGCTGCTGATTTTCGGCGGCATTACTGTGATCTACACCATGTTTGGCGGGTTGCTCGGTGTGGTCTATGCCGATGTGGTGCAGTTCGCTATCATGATTATCGGCTGCACGGTGTTTTTTGTGCTGGCGGTCTCGAACCACGGTGGCTGGCATGAAATTATCGCACGTGTGCGTGAGATTCGCCCCCTCGGCCTGGTGCAAACGCCCCCAACGCCATCCATTGATGTGCTGACATTGGGGGTGTTGTTTTTGCAGGGCTGGTTTTTCGCCGGGTCACCGACCGCGGGTGAAGGCATGACGGCCCAGCGCTTTATGGCAGCGCGCAGCGAGCAGCACGCGGTGGGGGGACAGCTTTTCAACACCTTTTTGGCGTTATCTTTCCGCACGCTGCCGTTGATCGGACTGGGCATCGTTGCCATGTCGCTGTTTTGGACGTCGGATTTGCAGACGAACGTAGGCGCGGTGCCGGCTGGCACAACGCTGCTGAAGGACCCGGCGCACGCTTGGGGCGAATTGATCAAGAACTCCCATTTGCCACACGGCTTCATCGGCCTGCTGGTGGCGGCGGAAGTGGCCGCGTTCATGGGATCGCTTAGCTCACTCATCAACTGGGGCGGCAGTTTCGTGGTGAACGACCTCATGCCCGCCCGCTTTGGCAAAGCCGAGGACAAGGTCTGGGTGAGCCGTCTCACGACGCTCTGCCTGTTCCTCTTTGCGGCTACGGTTACTATTCTCTTCGTGGACAACATGGTGAGCTGGTTCATGTTCATCAACTCAGCGATGGTGATCTTTCTTCTGCCGCTGGCCTGGTTCCGGTTTTTCTGGTGGCGCTTCAATGTGTGGGGAGAACTGGCGGCCATCGTCCTGGGGCTGCCGTTGTCGATTATCGTTTGGTTTGTCCTTGATTTTCAGAGCAAGCCGATGTGGCAAGGGCTGGGACTGTTGTTCGCTTTGAGCTTTATCGTGCTCATCGCGGTGACCCTCCTGACGCCGCCGGAATCGAAGGAGACTCTGAAGCGCTTTTACGCGCGCTGCCGCCCGCCGGGCTTCTGGGGACCAATCCGCAGCGAGGTGCAACTGGCGGATCTCGGCGAACCGACCGCGGGCCGGATGTTTGGCGATTCGATGCTCGGCATCATCGCTTCCCTCGGCCTTGTGCTGGCGACCAACGCGGTTTATGTGGGAGACTGGCTTCGATTCGGCGTTAGCATCGCTGGTTGCATCGTCGCCGGAAGCTGGCTGCTCAAGCGGATTCTCGATGCGGCGGCGGCTGAAAAACCGAAGCTCAAACCCGAACTCGAACTGACCAAATGATAACCAAAGATGCCTGTCTGTTAATCCTCTTGTCTTTAACCGCTGTTCTGCCGCTGCGAGCGGAGGACAAAATGCCGGCAGCGCTGGCTCATTTCTCCGGCGCAGAATTTCAAGGGGGCGCCAAAGACCTGTTCGGCTCGGATAGCGACGGGGAGCAGGTGAACTATGTCTATGCCCTGCCGACAGGCGCCCATGCGACGATGAAGGTGACATTCCCGCTCAAGAGTGTGCCGCCGGGGCCGCTGTTCGTGCATCTGAAAGGGCGCGACGATGATTACCCCGCCCAGTCCATCATTGCGATTGAGATGAATGGACGGGTGCTGTTCGAAGGGCGCAACACCTTCTCTTCCAAGGCTTTTGAGACCAAGCGGTTTCCCATCCCGGCGGGGGTGTTGAAGGAAGGGGAGAACGCGTTGGTCATCGTTTGCCGGGAGAAGGATGGCAAAGTGGGGATGCCGCCTTGGTTCCAGGTGGCGGCGTGTGTGGTTGCGCCCGAGAAATACGTCATTCGGCGCGATCTGCACAAAAACTTCTGGGTGACGTTGCCCGTGGAGAAGCGCGTGTTCCCCGAGCCGCTGCCAGACGGCGGGCGACCCGGGTTTAAGTTCCGCGGGACCAAGGGCTGGATGTGGACGCCGCAACAATACCTGGCGGAGATTCCCTGCCTGGCGCGGTTCAAGCTGAACTTCCTGATGAATTGCTACGGGAGCATGTGCGACATCGAGCACTACCACTGGGGCGACCCGCAATGCAACCGCTGGTGGGAGGATTTGCCGGACGCGAAGAAGAAGGCATACGAGGAGGTCGTGCGGGAATGCCAGCGCCACGGCATCGCGTTCTGTTTCAGCATGAATCCGAACATCTGTGCGAAGCGCGTGGTGAATGATAATTCGCCGGGCAGCGTGGACGCGCTTTTCAAGCATTACGCCTGGATGCAGGGCCTGGGCGTGAAGTGGTTCAACATCTCGCTGGATGACATCACCGAGGGCATCAACGCTTCGAGCCAGGCGCGGGTGGTCAATGAGATATTTCATCGTCTGCGAGCCAAGGATCCGGAGGCGCAGATGATCTTCTGCCCCACCTATTACTGGGGCGACGGGACGGGCAAGGAGCAGAAGCCGTATCTGGAAGCGCTGGCCAGCGAGCTGGATAAAGACGTTTATGTGTTCTGGACGGGGGATGCTGTTGTTGGCCAGATCACGCGCAAGGGGGCGGACACTTTCCGCAGGCTGTGTGGGCACCGCATGTTCCTATGGGACAACTACCCAGTGAACGATGACCGCCCGACCATGCACCTGGGCCCGGTCATCGACCGGGATCCTGACCTCTGTGAGGTCGCGGACGGTTACATGAGTAACCCGATGTGCAAACAGAACGAGATCAACCGCATCCCGCTGCTGACCTGCCTCGATTACGCATGGAACCCGGCGGCCTACGATCCCAGCCGTTCGGTGGGACAGGCCATTCTCCAGATGGCGGACACGGCGCCGCAGCGCGCGGTGCTGAAGAACTTAGTGGACGCGTATCCCGGAATGTTGATCTACGGAAGCGGCAACACGGGTTTCAACGCGGTGCAGGAACAATTCACTCGCCTCTTGGCGATGCCTCACTCCCGGCTGGCGGCCCAAGCTTACATCGACGGCCTGCAACACTTGTTGGAGCGGCTGAAGCAGGAGTTTCCAGGGCATTACCAGCCTGAGAAGCAAACTCTGGACGATGACATTCAGCAATTGAAAAGGAGGTTCGATGGGAAGTATCCAAATTGAGCGCTAGAATAAATGGAAGCCTAATATCGATAAAGCACCCATGTCACAAACTCTGGCTTTTCTTGGCGGGCAACCCTTGCGCACGCATCCATTCACCTCGTGGCCCATCCGCACCGCAGTTAAGCAATTGAAGCCATGAAGCTCGGGATTTTCCAAATCGATATCACGCCCAAACCGGGCGGCGAACTTTCCGGCTTCGCTGCGCGTATCCAGCCCTCCATTGGCGTGCTCGACCCGCTCTTCGCCAAGGCACTGTATCTGGCCGACGGTGAGATCAGGCTCCTTTGGATACACTGCGATTTGGTCGGATTCGATCGCTCCGTCGTGCTTGCATTTCGACACTGGGCACAGGACCGACTCGACTTGCTCGAAGGGCAGGTAATGCTCTCGGCCACCCATACGCACTCGGGGCCATGCACGATGCATCTGCAGGAAGTCGGCCAGTACGACCCCGCGTACGTCGATTTTCTGCTGGCACGACTGCGAGCGGCGGCGCAGGCGGCTTTGGCTCACACGGAGGAAGTTGAGGTGGTCACCGTTGAGGGCCACCTGCGCCTGGCCATTGACCGGCGCAAGACTGCGTCCTCGCACACCGACCCGCGCGTAGCGGCGGTCGGCTTTCGCCGCAGCGACGGCACTTTTGTCGCCGTCCTGGCAAATTACCCGATGCACCCTGTAGCGCTCGGTCCGACCAATCGCCACATTAGCGCGGACATCCCCGGCCAGGCCGCGCTCACGCTGGCGCGGCAATTGCCCGGCAATCCCACCGTGCTCGTCACTAACGGTGCTTGTGCCAACCTTAATCCGCCAGCCGAGAATGTCCCCTTCACGCAAATTGAAGCGTGGGGCAAACAGGTGGCTGAGGCCGTTGGGCCGCTTTTGAAGCAGGCAACACCGCTGCTGGCGGCAAGACTCCGCGTCGTCGCGCGAATCCTCCCCTTGCCGATGGACACACTGGACGTAAACGAGATCGAAGCGTTCGCTAAAAGGGCCTTGCAGGACAAGAAATCGCTGGCTGAATGGGGCGACAAGTACCGGCGAGTAGTGGAGCATTGGCGGTCCTCTCTCATCGCAGAAATCCAGGCTGGCCGTAGCAACAGCCATCGCGACGCAGAACTATTCGCAGTTTGCATCGGAGACATTGTTCTGCTTGGCGCCAACGCCGAGGTATTTTCTGAGTTCACTGACTGGCTCCGCCGTGGCAGCGAGAAGAAGGTTTATCTCATCGGGTACGCTAACGGGGACATGGGCTACCTGCCAACCCGTGCCGCCTATGCCGAAGGCGGCTACGAGGTCGAGGTCGCGCACCTGTTTTACGGTGGATTCCGTCCCAAAGCGGGAGCCTTGGAACTGCTCGAGCAGGAGTCAGCCGACCTGCTGCGCAAGCTTTAGCGATTCTCAAAATCTCGATGGCCAGAAGTCGGGAACGCATCTAACCTTCCGGCAGCCTCGGTGAACGACAATCCGGGCGAATAACTGAAACCGAAAGGATCTACTGATGCGCAAGTGCAACTGTTCTGGAAACTGCGGGCCGAAGCCGCTCAACCGGCGCGAATTTCTTGGCCTGGTTGGCGCAGGGACCGCAGCCACGCTGCTGGCCACTCCTGCCTGGGGAGCGTTCGATCTTCCGGCTGACGAACTTCAGCGTTGGCGGCGCGATCTCTTCGCTGCGGCCAAGCCGCGGCTTTATCTTTCCGACAAACATACCGATGCCCGAATGCACCTGGGCGGCATCGGCACGGGTAATTTCGAGATTGGCGCCGATGGGCAATTCACGACCTGGCAGCTCTTCAATACACTCCGTGACGGCCAGGTTCCGTTTTACTTTCTCGCCAAAGCGGGCGGCACCGCCCGGCTCCTGCAAACCGCCGGAGGACCGGACTGGCCGCGCGTAAAGCAAATCGAGCTGACCGGCGAGTACCCGTGCGCGAAGCTTGTATTTCGGGACGCCGACTTGCCCGTGCAAATTGAGCTGAACGCTTTCAGCCCGTTCGCACCGCTCGACACGAGCCTTTCATCCCTGCCGCTGGCCCTCCTGGTCTTCCGCATTCATAATCCCACGATTCACAAGCAAACAGTTTCGCTGGCGGCTTTGATGCAGAATCCGGTCGGCTACGAAGCGTCCGGGGAGAACAACCGCGTCAACAATCCCGCCTTTGGCGGCAACGTGAACGAGGTTCTGCGCGACGAGCGTTCGAGTGGACTGTTCATGCGCGCCGAGGCGGGCCGCGAACCGACGCTCGACACACCGGTGACGATCTTCACCGCCGCCAACTTGAAGGCTCTTAACGCGCCACCGCCTGACCGGCCGAAGCAGCTTACCGTCGAGGTGCTGGACACCAAGCCCTTGCGCGAGGAGACAATCACCGATCCGGCCCATACGCTGATCTGGCTCGAGGAACCGGCGGCCGGGCTGGCCGAGCCGTTCCTGCGCGCGGCCCTTGGCGCCGTGCAGAAAGGGGCGACGTTGCTTTTTTCGGGCCAGTCCATGCCCCTATTGGAAGCCTATGCATCGTGGACCGGCGGCAAACCGGTTGGGGAGGTCAACCAGCAGCCCGACATCCTCTTTGAGGACTTCGAGCATGGTTACGACAAATGGACGGTCGAAGGCGAAGCATTTGGCAAAGAGCCCGCTCATGGCACGCTGCCGAACCAAAACCCCGTATCCGGTTTTCTCGGCACCGGTCTTGTCAATAGCTATTTGAATGGTGATGACACCATGGGCCGGTTGATCAGCAACCCGTTTCCCATCGAACGCCGGTTCATTCGGTTCCTCGTTGGCGGAGGGCATCAAGCAACTACGCAGATTCGGCTGGTTGTCGATGGCAAGGTCGTGCGTGCCATTGCGGGCAAGGACGAGGAACGGCTCGAAGCCGCGTCCTGGGATGTGGGCGAGTTCAAGGGCCAAACC
>Ga0194054_10001306_pt1 | contig 12046 bp, 7 predicted proteins | sample SepL2210m_MetaG_FD_163628 | JGI IMG/M metagenome (GOLD analysis project Ga0194054, IMG submission 163628) | Anoxic zone freshwater microbial communities from boreal shield lake in IISD Experimental Lakes Area, Ontario, Canada - Sep2016-L227-10m | ecosystem: Environmental > Aquatic > Freshwater >... | reverse complement strand
TCCTTCTGCTCAGCGGACGGGAAAAGCGTATTTTTTGTCAATGACGGTGGCATCCAGCGCCTGGACGTGACCGAGCAGGACGAACCACCTGAGCCCGCAGTTTTTTTCCAACCGACGGATGGAGCAAAAATCGACGGCCGCGGGCTGGCGGTCAGCCCGGATAACGAGCGAATCTATTGCTGCGTCGGCGACAAAATCGTGGCCTACCGTAAGGATGGCACCAAGCTGTGGGAGGCCGACGCCCGGCCGCCGATCGCGCTCATGAAGTCTGTGCTCTGGGGCAGGCCGGTGCCAGATCAGGGAAACCTTCACGGGAACGGCCTGCTCGCGCTCGATGCCGTCACGGGAAAAGACCGGGGCTTGTTCGTCGAATCGTCCGATGAAGGCGAAATTCCGGTCGCACCAAAATCTCTGGCCGTGGGATCCAAGGCTGGAAAAAATTACCTCTTTGTCGGCGGAGATTCGCAGGTCCGCGTGTTTGAAGTCTCGGGGCTGTGAACAAGTTTCGCGGATGGCACCCAAATCAAGCATGTGGGCATTCAAGTCTTTTCTTCATGGATTTGTAATTTTCTTCTCTGCGCTTGCCGCAGGCAAGCCTTACTGGAAGTTCCCCCCCCCGAACGCCTGCCGCGGCGAGCGGTGCGGGGCTTGGGGGCGCACAGCCCCATCAAACTGTTTGGTGGGTGGCTTCATCAAGACACCCTGACAACAGAATGTATTCTGCGGTGAAGTATTGCGACGCATTCCTCAAGCCCGTCTTCTACAGTTTGGAAGCTCATGAAAAACGAAGATCCTGTATTTATGCGGGTTTGCGGGTGAGCAGCGGCAGCCGAGTCAAAAATGTAGTGCAACTTCTGCGGACGTTTAGCGTATTTTTATTGATTGCTGGCTGATGAGTTGGATTTCTATGTGGAGTCCACATAACCGAGCCATGTTTTTCCGAGTCAAGCCCGCCAAAGGATACCGATACCTGCAGATCGCCCACAGTGTGAGGCGAGGCAAGACAGTGAGGCAGGAGATTATTGCCACGCTGGGGCGGCTCGATGTCCTTCAGGCGAGCGGGCAGCTTGAAAGCCTGATGAGGGGAGGGCTGCGCTACTGCGAAAAGATCAAAGTGATGGACGCCCATGCCGCCGGGCAGACGGAGCCTGTGTCCATCACGAAGATCGGACCAGACCTGGTGTTTGGGCGGCTGTGGAAGACCATGGGGTTTGAGGAAATCGTTCACGATCTCGCGGGCAAGCGCCGGCACACCTTCGATCTGGAGCGGGCGATTTATCTCACAGTGCTGCACCGGCTCTTTGCTTCGGGCAGCGACCGTGCGGCGGAAGCGTGGAAGGAAAGCTATCGCATCCCGGGAGCAGAGGAACTCTCGCTGCACCAGCTCTACCGGGCGATGGGCTGGCTGGGCGGGGAGATCGGGCCGGGAGTGCTGGGCAGCCCAGCGCTGCACGAAGGACTTGATTGAGGAGAGCCTCTTTGACCGGGGACGCGACCTGTTCAGCGAAGTCTGCTTGGTCTTTTTCGACACGACTTCCATCTACTTCGAGGGAGCGGGAGGCAAGACCCTCGGCCGGCACGGCCACAGCAAAGATCACCGGCCCGACCTGCATCAGATGATCGTGGGCATTGCGATTGACGTGGAGGGGCGCCCGATCTGCTGTGAGATGTGGCCCGGCAATACGGCCGACGCCAAGAGCCTCATCCCGGTGGTCGAGCGGATGAGGGCGAAGTTCCGGGTGAGGAGATGTGCGTGGTGGCCGACCGTGGGTTTGTGAGCGAGGCGACACTGGAAGCCTTGGGGAAAATGGAACCACCGGTGCATTATGTCATCGGGGTGCGGATGCGCCGGACCAAAGAAGTTGGCGAGGTCGTTTTGAAGAGCCGCAAGGAATGGAAGACGGTGACACCGGAGCGGGTTGACGCCAAGGATTTGGCTCCGCTGAAAGTCAAGGAGGTCGAGGTGGAGGGCCGGCGCTACGTGGTCTGCTTGAACGAGGAGGAAAAGCGCAAGGACGCCCATGACCGCGCGGCCATCCTGGAGTCCCTGGGCAAGGCGCTCAAAAGCGGGGATAAAAGCCTGGTAGGAAACAAAGGCTTGCGCCGGTTCCTCAAAACCGAAAGAGGAAGCCACTTTGCCATTGATGATAAGCTGGTCGCCACAGACGAGCGCTATGACGGGCTTTTCGTGCTGCGCACCGACACCGACTACGATGCGGAAACCGTCGCCAATGTTTACAAAACGCTCTGGATGGTTGAGGACACGTTCCGCACGGCCAAGAGCATCCTGGAGACGCGCCCGATTTACCATAAATGCGACGAGACGATCCGGGGTCACGTGTTCTGTTCGTTCCTGGCTCTTTGCTTGAAGCGGGAGTTGGAAATCCGCCTACAGGACAAAGAGCTCAAGGCTGAGTGGGCTGAAGTCATCAGGGGGTTGGACAACCTCCAGCAAGTCGAGGTCATCCTGCAAGGCAGCCGGTTCCTGCTGCGCGGCGAGATCAAGGGGCACGCTTCGCAGGCGGTTCGCGCCGCCGAAGTGGCCCTGCCGCCGGTCCTTCAGGAACTTACCTGAAAAGAAGGCCGGTGTGAAAATGTAGTGCCAACGATTTTTTGGCGCCTCTTAACCTGTTGATACTCAGCTCTTCCGTTTTTCAAAGTGTAGAAGACGGGCCAAGGGTGCCGATGATGTAGCGCCCTGCGGCTGTGCCGGATGTAGTAGCGCTCCACATCTTTCCCTCCGGCGACAACCTCTTCCCCAGTTTCCTCAAGCTTTGCCCCGTTCGCATCGAGCCTCTCCATGCTCCAAAAACAGCCGCTCCACCCCGCTCAGCCTCAAAATCTGATCCGCCAGCTCCAGAAGCAGCTTCTCCTGGTCGTAATCTTTGCAGTGCAAAACTTGCGGAAGTGCTGGACGAAAATAATCCTGGATCGCTATAACTTTGCTCATCGGTGGCTGTCTTTTGCGTTTGGCGAGGAAATTATAACCAACCGATTTCGGGCATGACAGAGTTTTTCGCTGCTCATCCCCGTGCTTTTTCAACCGCAAACCCTCTCCCATCCTTGTTCTGCTCTTCCCGGAAGAAGCCTACTCTACTGATTCTGATTTATTGCTTTCGGCAGGGTCACGTCAAACACCTGAATCTGTGAGTCCCCTTTGACAAAAAGGTAGTCCTTGCCCTCCTTGGCACCTGCCGCAAGCGAAGCCGGTCTAACAGGAAGGCGGCCCTTCACCTCTTTGTTTCCAAACAGGCCCAGGGACTGCCCCGTCGCGGCATCCAGGGCCATTACTCCGGCTCCATCGGTCGGAACCACCCATAACACGGATTTCATGAGGGCCATGGGCGGCTTGGCGGCAACTTCCCACATTTTGGTGCCATCCTTGCGGTAGCAGGTGATCTTATCCCCGACTTGACCATAGATACGCTCGCAATCGGCGCTGACGGCCAAGCCGCTGTCGGCGAACTTCGCGCCATCCGAAGGCTTGAAAAACGCCGTGGGCTCAGGTGGTTCGTCCTGCTCGGTCACGTCCAGGCGCTGGATGCCACCGTCATTGACAAAAAATACGCTTTTCCCGTCCGCTGAGCAGAAGGATCTGGCTCCCGTGGCCCCGTTCGGCCCCCAGAGGCGCTCTCCGGTCGTGGCGGACAGCGCCAGATAACTCTTGGCCGCCGGATTGAATATCACCGCCACCGAGGTATCGGCGTAGGCTACGGTGAACCACCAGGTGGCCGGGCCCGGGGTCGGATACAATTTCAGATCGCCGACGGCGACCAGACCGCTGGTCCACAGCGGCTTGTTGTCCCACGAAAGCTTACAAGATCCGCCAACCGTGATGCTCAGGTCGGCGTCCACTGCCAGCCCGCTCCCATACAACCCCATCAGGAGTCCGTCCTGTTTCCGATTCCGATCGAAATGGAGCAGGGTCGGCAACACCCCGCCGCCATCAGTGCCAACCCAGATCCCGCCCTCGGGATCCGCTGCGATATCGCCGCGGCCGGCAGCAAAAGCAAATTTGTCCGCCGCCCACGGCCCGTTGAATTCGCCGCCCTGACCGATCTCCACACCGGTCGGCTTCCCTGCGGCGCTGTATTCATTGATCTTGTTCACCAAATCTCCACCCACTCCGCCAATGGCGATATAGATTTTCCCATCCACCGGATCCACGTCGAGCGCCACGGCGCCTGCAAACCCGTCAATCATCGGAACCTTGGCCTGATTCCCTTCGGCATCAACCTTAAAGACAGCCGATCCAGTCAAAAGCAGGAGATCCCCGTTCTTCGCTTTCGCCATGTCCACCGGAGCGACCACGCTCAGCGGGCTTTTAAACGGATGTTCCTTTCCAGTCGCCAGATCCACCCGCACGACTTCATTGCGGCCGGAATCCACCACATAAAGGAAGGAGCCGGAAGCAAGAATGCTTCTGGGGTTCTTTAAAGTGGGAAATCCGGCATCGGAATCGCTGTCGCCTGGCCCCCAATTAAGATTTCCAAACCCCCATTCTGCATCCAGAGTGCCGCCAGCCATTGAAAACCGTCTCAACAGATTGGCCTTGGCAACATAGACATGCTTGCCGGCGATCGCCGTTACAATGTCGGTATATCCGCCACATTGGGACTGCCAGATGATCCGGCCGTCGGGCGCCAGTTTCATGAGCTTGCTCCAGGGGTCATTGACCATCCCGCACAGATAAAGATTCCCCTCTTTGTCCACGCTCAGCCGCGAGCCAGTCGTGCGGAACGGCTGCCCCTCGATATTCGTCTGTCCGAGAGTCTTGACGTAGCTTACTCGCACCCCGGCCAGTGTATCCGCATTCCCGAGCAGCAGGGCTGCTGCAGCAACAACCCCCAACCAGCTGATTGATTTTTGTTTCATCTTAGTATTTTTAAGTGCCATCATTATTTTTCCATGAAGTTATCCATGGTGGTGAGTTTGAATGCCGCAGACGGTTTCGACTCCTTCTTGTCGTCGCCTACCGAGGTCAGGAAGAAATACATCTCAAATTCCGGGCGCAGTCCGCCGACCAACTGCTCGTCCACCACTCCCGCCAAAATCAACTGGGCACCATGCCCGTCGGGATAGCGCGAGAGATACAGGTTGTATTTCCGCGATTTGTCCTGGTCAAACCGGATATGCATTTTGCGCCCGTCATTGAAATGAGACGGCTCGACAAAGGTCTTGATGACCGGTGCCTCGACGGTTCCCAGCACGGCAAGCTGCGCAATGGGGTTCTCGACGGGACCACTCCACTCGACCTTAGGCATTTTAACCTGGTTTCTCACGATGGCGGCAGGCGAAGCCTCCTCCTCGGAGGGGTATTCTGCCACCAGGCCGGAAAGCTTGTAACTGCGATCTGGAACAAGCCGCATCTCGCCGACTACCGGCACTTCGTTGCGCGCCTCGACAAAGATTTTCTCCAGCCGGAGCGGCAAATCCACGATGCCGTCGCCCTCCCTCGACCCCCATCCAGTGGTTTCGAGATCACGTGACGCGTCGTAAGGCTGATTGCCGGGCATCGGGATCCTCACATAGCGCCAGCCCTCGAAACTGATATACGACGCGCCGAAGGGGTCGTCACAGTTCCAAGAACCCCGTTTGCCAACCGCCGTCCAGATCTCGTCGTGCGCGTCGCGCAGCTGATAGACGATACGGCCCCATGAGGAGTTGCCCTTCACCCACATCCCCAGAGCCGTCGCCCGCCCAGGAATAAGAATGGGAGATTTCGGGATCACCGCCCCGTAACGATTGGCAAGTGGACGATTCCCCTGCTCCACAGGCAGGGTGATGCTCACGGCCTCGGGGTGATGCTCATCTCCCGGCCCAAACTCAGCCGCAAGCTTGGGATCGGTGATGCGGCGAACGCCGAAATGGTTCGTGGCATACTGTTTATCCTCGGAGCCATCGTAGGTCCATTTGGAGGCAGACATCGCGGCGAGCGGACGTGTCACGGCAGCCGGGGAGTCCTTATATTGGGGCGTGCCGAAGGAAAACCCCTCGATTTGCTCCACGCCAGTCAGCCAGACGGGCATTGACGAGAGGGAAATCTCAACCGCCCCGTCGTGGACCGGCAAGAGCGTCGCATTCCCCATGGAATCGGTGAGGGTCGGCGCAGCACCCTTAACCTTAAGCGTGGCGCTCACCGTCCCATTCACCCGCCACAATGCAAAGACCTTCTCCTGGGTTTTCGGTTTTTGAAAAGCGAGGCAATAAGAGGTCAGGCATCCGGTGTCGACACCGCCGATCGGATCGGCCCCGCAGAGCATGCTGGTCGCCGTGGCCACGACAGCAACGGCGGGCTTGGGGTTCTCCAAAGGAATCCGATGGAAAATGCCGGCCCCATAATGCTCGGTCCCGTAGTAGTTTCCGGCGTCATGGGTCACCACGCCGCCTTCGAACTGGCCCACCCCATACGCGAGGCCGAGGAGCCAGTAACGAATCTGGTATTCCGCCTGCTGGGTTTCCGTTAAGCCTCCGGGATTGGTCGGAAAAAACGGGCCCTCGCACCAGCGGATGGGGAGTCGCGGCCATCCCATCCGCTTTGCCTCTTCACGCAGCGCCCACAAGTTATTGATGGAGCCTGTCATGTTGGAGACTTCCGGCATCAGCTCGAACATCGGTACGTCCATCCCAAATTCATCGACCAGCTCCCGCGACATGCCTGCGCGCATGAAAGCGATGCTCCCGAGAGGAGAGCCCCATTGCATGATCAGTTTGGTCTGAGGATACTTTGCCCGAATCGCTTTGCCGATCGCCGTAAAAATCCGGATTTGGCGCTCGGTGTTGCCGCGCTCCTCGTCGGTGAGCTCACGGTCGCCATCCCCGGTGTAACCCGGCCAGGGAGCATATTGAAGATCCTTGCCGATATGCCATTCGCCGCCGTAAAAATAGCTCGACTCGGGAAACCCGTTCGCCGTCTGTCCAGCCACCACCACCTCCGCGTCAACCGCTTTTTGCTGCGCCTCTGCATCTTCGTCTTTCCAATGGTAAACCAGAGAGATTTCAGTGTGCGGGCCCTTGGGTAGAAAGTCATGCCGCTGAGCCATCTCAGCGGGGACAAAATCCTGGCGCACGTTTACGCGGCGTAAACCCAGGCGCCGATACATCTCCAGCAGCCGTTCGCTGGTGGCAAAATCTCCTTTTTTCGGTGGGTTGTAATGTCCGGTCAGCGGCCAAATCCCAAAGCGAGTCTCATTGGGGGCTACCCCATACGTGCGGGAATTCGGAGGCAGCAGAACGAGGCTCAAGGTGGCCACACGCTCGACGCCGCCGGCGGCGACCGTGACCTGCAGCTCGTGCCAGCCAAGCAGCTTTAAATCCAAGCTCAATGCCACCTGGCCGACCTGGCCCGGAAGGATTTTGATTTTTCCGCTGGCAGACGCCCGCTCGCTCTCGCTGAAACTTTTTGAGCGGACGGTTGCCGTCGCCTCCAGCGCCTTATCTGTTGTATTCGTGACAGACAGGGTGAGCTCAGGCATCTCTGGTCGCTCGAAGACAAACCCGGTTTGTTTTGGTTCTACGCTGAAGCTAAAGGGGGCTTCCTCCAGTGTTATTCCGACGACATGAAGAGAGCTGGGCAAGCCCGCAGGGGAAAACCAATAGCTGATCGGATCGGGGTAGGCGCGTCCGAGCGCCACCGGTTTGCTCAACTGAAATTCCAGAAACTGGCCGGCCATGTCGCTCATGCCATACAGCCCGTTTGTATCCACAGGAACCTTGACCAGATAGAGCTGTTTTCCCTCTGCGGTTTTTTGTGCCAGCTTGGTCACGAGACCCTTCTTGATCGCCTCCTCCGAAATCTCCAGATCCGAGCTCGCCGGGTAGCCCGCCCGTTCCCGGAAAAACCGCAAGCTCGCCTTGGGAACGGTATTCGGTTGATCACCAACCCACGCCAGAAGCCAGACATTCTGGTAGCTGCGATACGGCACACGGAAGGTGAAGTGAGCCGGATCGATCTGGAATGAGCCCGGCCATAAACCCGCAGCGTCCACATACCCGCAATCGGGGCCGCTGCCATTAGTGAGACGGTAGCGAAAGAGCGAATCCCCAAGGTTGATGTCTGGATTGCCGGCTTTCGGGACCAGCATGGGAATCGACTGGACCAGAGTCGCTTCGGGCTTCAATCCCGAAGAAGGCTTGGAGTGGCTATACTCGTCCAGGGCCAGCGGATGGAAACGCCCGCCCCCAGTCGGCGCGGAAAACTCGACCGAAACCACCTTGGTTGTTTTTGCTATTTGGATCTCCAGTCGCACCGGCTTCAAGTGCGAGGCTCGGTCTTCCGCCACGAGGCGATCATCCATCCAGATCTGACGCGAGTTTCCGGTGAGCACCAACCGGAAGGCGAAAACCTTTTCCTCAAATGGAACCATCTGCGCGAACGCGGCACCGATTTCCCGGTAATCCTGGTCATCCCAGAGATTCTTCACCTTCGGGAACCGCCACAGGTAGTTGAGCGCGCCGGATTGATTATCCAAGTCCAGCCACAACCGTGAGGATACCGCGTCCGTCGCCATGGGCTTCCCCGAGGACTTTGCAGTGATCTTCCCGTGATTGGCGGCATTCAAGAGAAACGTGCTCTCCAGAAGAGGTGCCTCCTCCTCGAGCGCTCGAACCGTGATCGCATCGCCCAGCGATACGCGGAACCGAATCGTGGCTTCGAACGGCTCAGTGAGCGGCTCCGTGGTCCTTAGCTCAAGAACGCCCCCCCCCTTTGATTCAAGCGTATTGCCGGCAGCCACCTCCCCCTTGAGGAACGTCCAACCCTCGGGCGTGGCCGTGTTGTGAAAAGCCGGAGCCCCTGCCAAAGCTCCGGCAATAAAAACCCCATTCAAAACCAAACTGCAGATCATTGCCTTCATCGTTTAAAATCCTTATTGTTTGGGGTCGTTGGTTCTCCCCTACTTTGACGGGTTGGGGTTCCGCGAAAAGATCAGTACGTCGGCATAATCGAGCGGCAGGACGACGGAGACCGCCCCGCCCTCCTTGCTCAGCGGCAGCGCTCCGCGGCGACTCGACCACGCCTTCGAAACCCCCTTCCCATCGGCGAGGGTCACTTTCAGCTTGGCGATCGGCGTGCCATTTTTTTCATTAAGCCCTCGCAAGTTGACCAGCGGGACCGCCACGCCATTCGGTCCGACCAGCGGATCCGCCACAATGCCTGGAGCATCCACGGTGACCGGCCTCACGATCCCCGCCAGCTCCAGCGCGGGCTGGCAGACGATCTCCTGGTGCTCCCGGTCGAATGACGATGCCCACTTCGTTTTTCCACAAAGCTCTACCGTGCTCTTCCACCAGAGCGCCCCCTCCCGGTCCTTGAAGCGCACCACCCAGCCTTTGCCGACACGTGTCTTGCCAGACTCGTTAACGAACACGCTCATCGGTTCATTATATTCATTCTTTGTGGCAGCATCCGGCCCAAGAACCAGAACACCCCCAGCTTCGGCCCATTTTTTCAGGTCGTTCGCCGATTTCTCAGCAAGAATCCGATCAACGACGTAGGCAGCTTTATAATTTCCGATGAACTTCTTTAAATCCCGACCGGCAATGATATCCACGGGAATTTGATTCTGTTGCAACATGCAATACATGTGCTGCCGTTCAAATTCATCCTCTTGCGTCTTATTGGCCTCCAACCAGTAGAAATTGTCAACGCTATAGACCAGACACACCTGAGGGTCGACCGGCATCCCCTCCCAGAGATACGGCTCGATTTTGGCGTCGCCCACCATGCGTGCGGTATCTGCTACACCGCGTGCGATCGGTGCAGAATCGGCCCAGTAATCACATGTGGCATGGGTCGTCGGACCGTAATTGAAATAACTGAAAGTTTTACACCCCTGGCCAAGCAGCAAATTGACTCGCACGGGAACGTCACGGGACAGTCCCGCCCCTTTCGGATCCCAGCCAACACAGACAGGGTAAAAGCCAACACTCGCTGGGCCAATGCCCTGATACCGTGCGGCCCCTCTCAGCAAGTCTGCAAAATAGGCCACCTTCTGGAATACGCCTTTCCCCCAACTATTAATCCCGCTAAACATCCAATCTTCTGTCCAGTGCAAAGAAACAGCATTGAGTCGACCATTCTCGAACCAATCAACACCCCCAGGGCCGCCCAGGGCTCCACCAAGCATACCCGCCTGATGATCCGAATAATTGATTGATACCGGAACATTCGTCAGGCTCTCCTGAATCCCTTTATTAAGGTTAGCAAAATACTTGCTGCTCGTGGCATCGGTATAACGACAGGACCAATACCAGAGCCGCCTCTGTGAAATTGGCGCATCTTCTGCGACAGGCTGGTTCCTCTTAAGATGCCGGATCTCTTCGAGACTTTTCACCCCGAGCATGTCAGGTGTCACGCCCTCTTTTATTAAATAGTCCCGGAATCCCTGTTCCCCTGTCTTGGCCCAAATGGGATTGAAACCCGTGTACCAGGTGGGTTCGTCCTCAACCATCACATAGGCCAGACGCGAACGGTCTTCGGGTGTAAGCTTTAATCGGCTCCACCATTCCAGCGAACCACCCGTCGTCGCGACAGCAAGATATTGACCCGAAAGCCACTTCTGACTCCACGTGTTCAATCCCAGTCGTCGCGTTGTTTCCAGCTCATACTTCTCACTGTCAGCCACCGTATCATCCCCTCCGACTGCACTTGCGCCGAATCGGAGCAGTTTAGGCCGGAGTTCCTCCGGCACTCCAACGCTTTCAGCCAGCTTCCGCCTCCTCAAAAAGGTTTCAGGCAGAGTTTCAATCAGATCCGGGGTTTCGAGAATGTTGAGAGGCAGGGTGAATGCAACCTGCGCCCCCGTCGTGCTTTCGATCGTCATCGACCGGGCGATGTATTTTTCCTCGGGCCAGGAGGCGACCTGAACGTCCACCTTGCAGCGGGATATCGGGTCGGCCCCTTTGAGCGTGAGCCCGATATCACCCCGCATGGGACTGGAGGGCAGCCGCCGCCACGGCGACCAGACGCCAGGCGGAATGTAAAGCCCACCATTGGAAAGCATGCCCGGCATCGGGTTCCGCCCCCACGACCAAGCCATCTCGGGTAAATTGACGTTCGAGTGCGCCGACACGGTTGCCACAGAGGGGGTCACCGGCTCGAGCAGGCGATACCGCATATATCGCTCCTCGGCCCGGCAGACCCCGGCAACGCTTAAAACAAGAAGGGCCACCCCTGATATCCGTTGAAATGTATTCATAGTTTTTCCTACGCTAACCCGGCATAGCCGGAACCAAAATTCCTAACTTTGCATCATTCGGGACCACCCGTCAGAGTCCCGTCACCTCAAACACCTGAATCTGAGATCCCCCTTTAACAAAGAGATAATCTTTGCCCTCCTTGGAACCTGCCGCAAGCGAAGCCGGTCTAACAGGAAGGCGGCCATCCACCTCTTTGTTTCCAAACAGTCCCAGCGACTGGCCGATGGCGGCATCCAGGGCCATTACTCCGGCCCCATCGGCCGGAACCACCCATAACACGGATTTCATGAGGGCCATGGGCGGCTTGGCGGCGACTTCCCACAGTTTGGTGCCATCCTTGCGATAGCAGGTGATTTTATCCCCCACTTGACCATAGATACGCTCGTAATCGGCGCTGACGGCCAAGCCGCTGTCGGCCAGCTTCGCCCCATCCGAAGGCTTGAAAAACGCCGTGGGCTTATCCAGCGCGGCAACATCCAATTTCTCGATCCCGCCCTCCTTCACATAAAAAACACTTTTCCCCGCTGAGCAGAACGCCCGAGCCGGAGAAGCCATATAGGGCCCGGCAAGAAGCGCGCCGGTGGTGGCGGACAACGCCATGACATTCTTGGCAGCCGGGTTAAAGACAACCACCGAAGAAGCATCGGCATAAGCGCTCGTGAACCACCAGTTGGCCGGGCCCGGGATCGGATACTGTTTGAGATCGCCGAAAGAGACCAGCCCGCTGGTCCAGAGCGGCTTGTTGTCCCAGGAAATCTTGCAGGATCCGCCGACCGTGGCGTTCAAGTCCGAGTCCACCGCCAACCCGCTGCCATTCACCCCTATCAGGAGGCAGTCTGGTTTCCGG
>Ga0194054_10001302_pt1 | contig 12061 bp, 14 predicted proteins | sample SepL2210m_MetaG_FD_163628 | JGI IMG/M metagenome (GOLD analysis project Ga0194054, IMG submission 163628) | Anoxic zone freshwater microbial communities from boreal shield lake in IISD Experimental Lakes Area, Ontario, Canada - Sep2016-L227-10m | ecosystem: Environmental > Aquatic > Freshwater... | reverse complement strand
GTGTTGGGAACCAGGCCCCTTGGAGGGCGATGCGCCGTCAGCGCCCATTTGTGCTCTCCGCCGGGATATTTTCTACTCGTCCAGATCGGCCCACTTCCGGCCAAGAATATCCAGGATTTTCTGGTTCTCAAAATCCGTCAGCGTCCGCTTTCCCAGCTCACGTTCGCGGCGGCCAGTTCAGATCGTTCGCTTTGGCACCCAACGCAAGCAGAATCAAAACCAGCTCGGAATCGCTCAGAATTCGGCGCCCCATCTCGATGTTGGTGATGGTATCCTCTCCAACATCCCATCCAAGACGCTGCAATTTGGCGATCAGAATTTGCACGGAGAACTTCCGGTCAAGGCGAAGGCTTTTCAACTCTCCACCGAACGTGTTTTTGCGCAATCCTCTTGTTCCGCTCTTTCTGCCAGGCACCCTCACAAACTATTCCCTTTTCATTTGAAGATTCCGCTAGCAGTAGCGGGCCTTATCGGATACACACCAGAAACAGCGACACTCAGAACATGGATTCCAAGGAATTCTCCCGAGGCATGGCAGCAATGGCAATCGAGGTTTCCCCAACCACATGACCATCACGCTCTACAATCCAACCACCGGCGCACAAAAGCCTTTGGAGGGAGTTCCCGCCCTGAAACAAGCTTTGGAGAATGGCAGCGCTTCATTGACCGATTACTGCTTCTACCCCGGAGCGGACGGATGGAAACTGCTGCGCGAACTTCAGATCCAGAATGACCGAATCATCCCGCTGCCGTCGTTACCGCCAGCAGTGGCAACCCCGCCGGCATTTCAGGACCACTCCACGTCGGGGCGACACAATCACAACGTGGGTTTTGAACTCACCGTGCGGACGAAGCACAATTTCATGGCTTACTTTTGCTTCGCATTCGGATGCCTCTCCTTTGTGTTTTTCGCCCTTGCAGCCATTCCGGGCGTCATCTGCGGACGGATCGCCCTCAAGCAATGCCAGGAAGATCCCTCCATTCTGGGAAAAAGCTGGGCTGTCGCGGGCCTGAGCCTGAGCTGGCTCATGATCGCGCTGAATCTGATCGTCTTGGTTGTGGTGATATTATTTTTCGTGGTCGTCGCCTGTCAGCCCTGACGGCCCCACACAAGGAATCAAAATGAAACAAGAACATAGACTAGTGGCTGAAGTGTATCACTTCCTTGCCCCCTTCATAGAAACCACAAAAGGCATTTACATCAGTTTGGACGGTGAGGCCGCAAAAAACGGGGTCAGAAAAGGTCATTTCAAAGATCCAGCAGTTCCAGACTTATGGTTCACATTTTTAGGAAAACAGGAGCCTACACTTATTGAAGCAAAGATCGTTGATAAGGGCACTGTATTGGTTATGAAAAGCCAACTAAAAGCATGGCGCTCAAACGGGACAGGGAAACACAAACCCACGAGCTGGATTGTCGTAAATAAAGAGTTCGATTGTTTCTATTACTGGGCACACAGCGACTTCTTGGCAAGACTTGATGCGACAAAATCAACACAAGAACGAGCACGCCTTTGTTTGCCGGAAAAGGAAAAAAGAACCGAATTCTTGCATGTCAGTGAGCTCTCCCTCCACATCATCAAACAGGCATAGGTTAATAATTATGAATGATACAAAACCACAATATTACGTGGCTAAAGACGGCCAAACACTTGGGCCATACACGGAAGAAACCATCAGCCAATGCCTCAGAGAAGGTCGACTCGCTCAGGCGGATTATGTTCTCCATCCAGAAAAACAGGAGTGGGTTTCAATCGCAACCGCAACATTTCTAAAACTCATCCCCGAAGCTCCGCTTCCTCCACTGCCGCAAGGCACTGCACTGCCACCGTTGCCTACCGTTGTTCCACTTGTCGTCGTCCGCACGCCGCAAAGACAAACGGCCTCAACCCCGCCTTTGGTTGTAACCACGCCCGTGCCTGTCGCAGGGACACACGGCCATGAAACCCTCGGAGGTTGTCCGCTGTGCGGTCGAGAAATGAAGAAACCTAAGAAACTTTATGGCGAGCTTGTTTGCAAAAAGTGTAACTCTGCCTTCGTAAATCAGCGGGCATCCGCATATATTATTGATGGTGTCATAGTTTTTATTATTACTTCGATTATTACGATTGTCATATCAGCAGGCATTGAAAAACTGATACCAGACGCTAGTGGGTTGGTGGGGCTTATAGTGCTGATTTTTGGCATGTTCTTGTTCTTTGCGCTGCTCTCCTTCAAAGATTCGTTTTTCGGGAAGTCACTCGGAAAGCTTTTTTGTAGACTGAGGGTCATTGACGCGCAAAACGGTACGCCTGCCGGGGCAAAGGCATCATTTGTAAGGAATTTCATTTTGTTTATACCTTATGTAGGGGTTGTGACACAAATTATAGCTACTATTCAAGCGAGTGCAGGGCCGAGACTCGGCGACAGCTGGGCGCACACCAAGGTCATCTGGGACAAATACGCCGACAAGAGCCCGTTTTCTTTTTCAGGCATGACTGATTGACGATAGCGCCCTGCTGGAAGAAGCAGAGGGCGGTTCTTCCCTGTTGACATACGAGTTGTCCGGAATGGGGCCAAGGCGATTGCTGCGGGCAGGTGGTTTTTTTTGGCCGCTCGAAAACCGCCGCGTGAGGATGCGCCAGCGGATTCCAGAGCGGGCGCGTCGTCTTCTCCGGGGAAGGAGAGGCAGCCCGGATAACGACTTGCTGATTCACGCCCGGTAGATCGCGTGGGAACCGATGTCCACGCTCCAAACGGTATTGCCCTCGATGTAAAAAATCACCCTGAGGTCTGCCTCGACGCATACCGCGAAGATCGTCTTGCCGTAGGCGGCGGAAAGTTTGTGGATTTTGTGGGTGCCAAGCCGGGGGTCAAACGGGTCTTTTTTGAAGATCTTGAATACGGATTTGGCGCTTCGTTGCTGGGATGGCAGCAGCTTGGCCAGTGCACGGCGGAACGATTTTGCCGCCCGGAACCGGTAGCTCACTCTGCGTGATCCAGTTCCTTGAGGGCTTCATCCAGTTCGACGACCTCGCCACGCTCGATCTCCGCCATTGCCTCCTTGAAGCTCTCCGGGATTTGAGGTTCCACCAAGTGGCGGGCGTGTTCCAAAACCTTCCATCGCTCACTCAGAGGCAAGCCATCTATTTCATGCAGGATTTCAGCGACACCCATAAGCGATATGATAGTGGTTTCCAGCCCAAGAGCAAGGCGCAAGGGCAGGCAACACCGAATCGGATCGGGGGAAGTGCAACTCCAGCCTGAATCCGGGCAAGAACCGCTTGGGCTGAAATGGCATCCGCCTCGGCCAGATTGGAGATTTCATCTTCGATGACAGCGGCTTCGAGATCGGATTGTCCACCGGCCTTCAGGATACCCAAGTATCTGATGTGAGTGCCGCCTTTTCCCGAGTTGCCCTTTCGGGTCGCCTTGGTTAGATTCTCGCCATGAAAATCCCCGCCGCCTTGTCGCTGGCATTTTTCCTTTCCACCTTCCTCCGCGCCGATCTTGTCAAGGAGGTTCCAAAGTCTGACCGCGACGAGTTGGCCCAAGGGCAGACGGTCGTCAAGAGCACGGATGTGCCCGGTGCTCCCTGGCCGCGTCTCAGCCTCTACCGGGTTGTTAATGCCTCGCCTGACATCGTTTCCGATCTCTTCACAGATTACGGTGCGGCCCCCTCTTACACGCCCGGCCTCATTCAGGCGCAGGTCATCGCAACAAATCCGGATGGCACCAAGGATGTTCGCTACACTGTCAAGGTGCCGGTCATTCAGCGCACGAGCTATGTCGTCCGGAACACCTACCAAAAGCAGGGCCAGAATTTTACTGTGTCGTGGCAGCTCCTCCACTCCCCCCTTGCAAAAATGAGCGATGGTTCGCTCCGTATTGAGCCGTATGGAGACCACCGCACGCTCTTGTGCTACACGAATCTTTGCGTTCCCATCACAAACCTCGTCTCCGGGTTGAAAAACCAGGCCGTTGTCGAGGCAAAGAACACCGTCCTCGCGCTCGCCACAGAAGCCGAACGCCGCGCCAACAAGGCACAATAGGAGAGGGAAAGGGAACCTTACCAGTCCGCGTTCGAGCCGCGGGTATCGACGTGGGTGAAGCCGGGGTATTGGCCCACGCCGCCTTTGAAGAGGCCGGCTTTGCGCATGTCCCGCGCCGTCGCAGCCACTTTGCGCGGAGAGGCGTTGTAGCGCATGTCAACGGCGTTGTTGCGAAGATGGTAGGAATGGCTTTTCGCTCCTGGACAGGTCGCGTTATAGGCGGGGCAGCGATAAACCGAAATCACCTCGTGGACCGGTTCGCCGAGGCGGGCTGAAACTTTGTCCACCGCAAGAAGCGTGCTGCGGATGTTTCCCCAGAGCTGGCGGGGAGGCAGCGTGTTGTGGATCCGCCCGTGCGCCTTGGCGTGGGTATCCATGATCTGCTGTACGGAAATCTTCCTGAGGCCCATCCGGTTGAGAAATTTTCTGTAAGCCTCGCCGTTATATCCCAACACCCCGCGCAAAGAAGGCGGGATGGCGGCTGTGTCGGGCGTCTCGCCGGACTCGCCTTTGAGTACGTCAAAGACGCTCCACATGGCATCCGACTTGCCGGCACCGATAAGCATTCCAGCTCCGGCACACAGGATGACGCCCATCAGTCGCCGGCGGGGTATGATAATCGGTTGTTGCTCCATGTCTTTCAAGGTTTAGAAGAAAGCACAATTCCCGGAAGCGCAAAGTGCTTTTTTTAAAATATTGAAGCAGATCACATGCCATCCGCCCGGCGGATCAAAAATGTTTTGATCCAACTCAAAAAAGGCGTGGCGCTTTTGAAAAATTTCGTCTAGGTCGATCTTGGTCATGTATCCGGGATCGAAAAGAATTTTCAACTCTGCCTGCCGACGGCTTCTGGATGCCGTCCCGTTTCTGATACTTTTTTTCCTGTCCTCCCCGTCCGCGTATCCGCAGGCCGGAGGCGTCATGCGGCCGGTGTCGGACATGTTCCAGCCGCTGTCGCGTCCGGCGGAGATGATCCACCAGTCCTCGCTGCTCGTGCTCGCGATCACCGCTGGAATCTTTATCGTGGTCACCGCGCTCCTGGTTTACGTTGTGTGGAAATTTCGCCGGAAGGGGCCAGAGGACGACCTCAGGGAGCCGCCTCAAATCTACGGCAGCACGCATGTCGAACTCGCGTGGACAGTCGTCCCGATCATCATTACGTTTGTGCTGATTCTCGTCACCAGCCGGACGATCGGGGAGATTCAAAACCGGCCAATGCCGGAAAACGCAGTCCAAATCCGCCTGGTCGGGCACCAATGGTGGTGGGAGGTCCAGTATCCCAAAGACGGGATCGTGACCGCGAATGAAATCCACGTGCCGGTGAGCCGGCGCACAGGAGCCGGCCAGCGGCCGACGGAGTTGATCCTGGAGTCTGCGGATGTCATCCACAGCTTTTGGGTTCCCCAGCTTGCCGGCAAGACGGACCTGATTCCGAACAGAAAAAACCACGCATGGATCGAGCCGTTTGCCACGGGGACATTTTTTGGGAGTTGCGCGGCGTTCTGCGGCACCCAGCACGCCAACATGCTCCTGCGTGTTGTTGTGCATGAACCGGAGGATTACGACCGCTGGCTCAAGGAGATGAAGCAGCCGACGGCGACGGCACAGTCCGGACTGGCCGCCCAGGGCCGCAATGCGTTTTTTGCGCGATCCTGCGTCAATTGCCACAAGTTGGATGGGACGGCAGCGGCGGGTGTCTTCGGCCCGAATCTCACGAAGCTTATGACCCGACAGACCATCGGTGCCGGCGCAGCACCGCTCACCCCCGAAAACCTCCGCGCCTGGGTGCGGAATCCCCAGAGCATCAAAACCGGCTGCCTCATGCCCGACATGCAGCTCCCCGACAGCGAAGTGGACTCGATCACCGCCTACCTTCTCACGCTGAAATGAACCACGACACGCCAGACGACAATTTTCAAATGCCTCCTCCCGAACGCATCGGCGAGGAGCGGGGATCGCTTACGCGGATCGTCCAGGAAATGGTGTTCACGGTGGACCACAAGACACTCGGCCTCATGTATATCGCGTCCGGGCTCCTGTTTTTCGTGGTGTCCGGGCTTATGGCGGTCGTGATTCGAATCCAGCTCGCAGGCCCGCGAAATCACTTTGTGGATCCGGACACGTTCAACCGTCTGTTTACCATGCACGGCACGGCGATGGTGTTTCTTGTCGGCATGCCGATTATTTTCGGGTTCGCCAATTACCTTGTGCCCTTGATGATCGGGGCCCGCGACATGGCGTTCCCGAGAATGAATGCCTTCGGGTTCTGGGTCTTTTTCTTCAGCGGGCTGCTCCTGTATTTCAGCTATCTTGGCGCGCCTGGTCTGTATGCGGCGGGCTCGGCGCCTGACATCGGATGGTTCGCCTACTCGCCGCTCACGGCCAAGGCGTTTTCCCACGGGCATAGCACGGACTACTGGACGCTCTCGCTCCTGCTGGGAGGCATCGGAAGCATTGCAACATCCATCAACATCATCGTGACGATCGCTTCCATGCGTTGCAAAGGAATGATCCTGGGCCGGATGCCGCTCTTTGTCTGGCTCTTCCTTGTCGTGGCGTTTCTGGTCATCATCGCCATGCCTCCGCTCTCGGCCTGCCAGATCATGCTGGTGCTCGACCGGTATTTCGGGGCGCATTTCTTCGATACCCAGGCCGGGGGATCGGCTGTGCTCTGGCAGCACTTCTTCTGGATTTTCGGGCACCCCGAAGTTTACATTCTGATCCTTCCGGGATTCGCGATCGCCTCCGAGGTCATCCCGGTTTTTTCACGCAAGCCGATTTTCGGGTATCCGGTGATGGTGGCGGCCAGCGTGATGATCGCCTTCATTAGCCTCGGGGTCTGGGCCCACCACATGTTCACTGTGGGAATGTCCTCGATCGGCAACACGTTCTTTGCGATCTCGACCCTGCTCGTGGCGATTCCGACAGGGATCAAGATCTTCAACTGGATCGGCACGATGTATGGCGGAAAATTGCGCTTCGAACTGCCCATGCTTTTCTGCATCGGGTTTCTTTTTCAATTTCTGATCGCGGGACTCACGGGCGTGATGCTGGCGATCGCACCGTTCGACTGGCAGCTTAACAATTCGTATTTCGTTGTCGCGCATTTCCACTACGTCCTGATCGGCGGTCTCCTCTACACGATCTTCGCCGGGATCTACTACTGGTATCCGAAGGCGCTCGGAAAAATGCCGGATTTCAAGCTCGGGATCTGGCACCTCGTCCTCTTCACGATTGGCTTCCACATCACCTTTCTTCCCCAGCATGTTTCGGGAGCTTTGGGGATGCCGCGGCGCATCTACACCTACGATGCCGGACGGGGATGGGAACTGTGGAACCTCATCTCGAGTATCGGCGTGATCTTCCAGGTGCTCGGTATTCTCCTCTTCGTCGTCAACCTGATCTACTCCTACGTCAAAGGCAAAAAGGCCGGAGACGACCCGTGGGACGCCTGGTCGCTCGAATGGGCGACGACCTCGCCCCCGCCGAGCTACAACTTTGAAACGATCCCGGAGGTCCGCAGCCGCCGCCCGCTCTGGGATTTGAAACACCCGGATGACCCGGATTGGAAATACGAATGACATGACCGCCGCACCCGCCCAATCCCTGGAATGGAAATTGCCATCGGCCCGCAAGGTCGCCGTCATCTCGCTGATCCTCACAGAGTCGGCCCTTTTCACGATCTTTCTCGTTGCTTACCTGTTCTACATGGGAAAGAGCCTGAATGGTCCGTTTCCCTCCGAGGTTCTGACGTTTCCGATCTTTGCCACCGCCGCACTCCTTTCCAGCAGCGTGACGATCGTCTTTTCTGAAATGGCGTTGCACCGTGGAAATAAAGGGGCCTTTCACCTGTGGTGGGCTGTGACGATCGCGCTCGGCGCATACTTCCTCTGGTTCACCGGAACGGAGTGGAATCACCTCATTTATACCGACCATCTCACGCTCGCAACGAACGTTTTCGGAACCACGTTCTACTCGCTCGTCGGCCTCCATGCGAGCCATGTGATCATCGGGCTTTTTCTCCTGACGCTCATCCTCATCCTCAGCCTCTTCGGCAAGATCCCCGCCGACCACACCGAGCATATCGAGATGATTTCCTGGTATTGGCATTTCGTGGATGCGATCTGGATTGTTGTCGTCACCGTGGTCTACATCATCAGCATCCGCTACTGACATGTCCGAAGATCCCAACAAAATCGAACTTCCCGCGCCGACCTGCTGGCCGATCGTCGCCGCCTTCGGCCTCTGCCTGGTTTTTGCCGGTCTGGTTACCAGCCTGGTCGTCTCCGCAATCGGCTTCCTTACCGGATTGATCGGTGCCATCGGTTGGTTTCGCGATGTTTTCCCTCATCCGAAGCACGAATACGTGGAGTTTGTGCCGGAGTCCGAAAGGGTCTCCGAAATCAAGCGTTCCGACCGCCGTGTCGAGCACTTGCACTTCGGCGAAGGCGGGCACCGGCTCCATCTGCCGGTGGCCGTGCATCCTTATTTCTCGGGTGTCAAAGGCGGGTTGGCCGGCGGCTTTGTGATGGCTGTTCTGGCGTGTGCGTGGGGCCTCTTCAAATACCACACCGTCTGGTATCCGATCAACTTGCTTGCGGCAGCAGGCGTGCCGAGCCTGGCGGTTGCCGGGGATCAGGCGCTGCTGCAGTTCAGCGCGCTGGGCCTTCTGGTGGGGGCGGTGACGCACCTGACGATGTCCGTTCTTATCGGTCTTCTCTATGTCGTCCTCCTCCCGATGCTGCCTGCCCGCTTCGAGTGGTTCTGGGGTGGAATCATGACCCCCATTATCTGGACCGCGCTCGTGGCTGTGTCGATGCCTCTCGTGAACCCGCTCCTTGCTCGGCATGTCGATTGGCCGTGGTTCGTCTTCTGCCAGATTGCCTTTGGAATGGTCGGCGGCTACGTGGTCTTCAAGTCAGAAAAAGTCGAAACAATCCAGAGCCTCCCGCTCGCGGCGAAATTGGGCGTCGAAGCCCAGCGTAAGGAACCATGACCCGCCTTCTCCTCATCTCACTGCTTGCTCTCGGCGGCTGCACCCGGATTCCGGGAAAACCGCAGCCGGACTCCGCATGGAAGCCGGCTTCGAAGACGGTCGATTTTGAAGTGCTCTACCGGCAGAATTGCTCCGCCTGCCATGGCATCGGTCAAGTGGTCGCGGGATCCATCGCGATGGACAACCCGACCTACCTCTCTGTCGTGCCCCGTACGAGACTCCTCGATGTCATCTCCAGCGGAATCCCCGCAACCGCGATGCCCGGCTTCTCGACGCAGGCGGGCGGCACGTTGACGGGTGAGCAGATCGAAATTTTGGTCAACGGAATCCTTGCCAAGAAGCCTGCAAACCCGACAGGGTCGCTTCCTCCTTATGCGGCCGATCCGGGTGATCCTGCGCGCGGCGCCGACGTTTTTGCTGCTTCCTGTGCTTCGTGCCATGGGCCGGGGGGAACCGGCGGCGAAAAAGCCGGCTCGACCGTTAGCCCGGCCTATCTCGCCCTGGTCAGCAACCAATACCTGCGCACTATCGTGATCGCGGGAAGACCGGACCTCGGTTGCCCGGATTTTTCCAACAGATCGCCTGGAAAACCGATGACGGCTGCGGACATCGCTGACGTCACCGCGTGGCTCGTCTCGAACCGGAAAAATGAATTTGGCAGGCCGTTCGCACCGGCAAAGCCTCCACAGCCATGAACGAAGAACCCACAAAACCCTGCGCATGCGAGGCCGGGCCGAAAAAAACCTCCCGCCGCGACTTTCTGCTGGCGGCTGGATTCGGGCTCAACGCCATTGCCGGAGCGCTGATCGGCATCCCGCTGGTCGGATACGTCCTCTCCTCGTTCTTCAAACCGAACAAGCTGGAGCAGATTCTGCTCGGCCCGGTGGAAGATTTTCCAGAGGGCAAGACCAGCTTTGCCAGCTACACTAACCCGATGCCGCGCGAATGGGACGGCCAAACCGCCGACATCCCGTGCTGGGTGCGCCGCATCAAGGGCAACGAATTCCAGGTATTCGCCATCAACTGCACCCATCTTGGCTGCCCGGTGCGCTGGTTTGAAGAATCCAAGCTCTTCATGTGTCCGTGCCATGGCGGCGCGTTTTACGAGGATGGCGGCCGCGCTGCCGGGCCGCCGCCGCGCGGGCTCTACACCTACGAAGTGAAAGTCGAGGGCGGCAATCTCTATATCATGGGCGGAGTGATTCCCAACCTTTCGAACCAGAAGATATGAACAAGCTGATCCATGCGGCGCGGGGGGTCTTTCTGTGGGTGGACGACCGTCTGCATCTGACCAAGCTGTATGAGTCCACCGCCGGTCATCACGTCCCGCGGAGTGCAAGCAGTTGGTTCTATGTCTTCGGCAGCGCGACCCTGCTCTGCTTCATGATCCAGGTCGTGACCGGTATCATGCTGGCCATGGTTTACGTGCCGTCGGCGGCTGAGGCATACACGACGCTCGAATACCTCACCTTCCACCAGTATCTGGGCTGGTTCCTGCGCGGCGTCCATTACTGGGGGTCGAACTTCATGGTCGGCATCATGCTCCTCCACATGACGCAGGTGTTTCTTTTCGGCGCCTACAAATACCCGCGTGAAATCACCTGGATCACCGGCGTGATCCTGATGGCCCTCACCCTCGGCCTCGCCTTTACCGGGCAGGTGATGCGGTTCGACGAGGATGCCTACTGGGGTCTGGGAATCGGTGTCGCCATTATGGGCCGTGTCCCGTTCCTCGGCGAACAGTTGGTGAACATGATGCTCGGAGGCCCGATCATTGCCTCCGACACCTTGTCCCGGTTTTTCGCGTTGCACGTTTTCGTGCTGCCAGGCGGTATTCTCGCGCTCGTCAGCATCCACCTGCGGATGGTCCTCACCAAAGGCATCAACGAGTATCCTCAGCCGGGCATGGTGGTTCGGCGCGAAACCTACGATAAAGAATATGCCGCCATCCTCAAAAAAGAAGGCGTCCCCTTCTTTCCGAAAGCGATCAGCAAGGACCTTGTCGCCGCTGCCATCGTTATTTTCGGAATCGTGGCCTGCGCGTGTTTCTTCGGACCAAAAGGCCCGCTCGGGCCTCCCAACCCCGTCCAGATTGATACCTTGCCGCGGCCGGATTTCTTTTTCCTGTGGATCTTTGCGATCGCCGCCCTGATGCCCGACTGGATGGAGACCGTCGCGCTGTTGGGCGGTCCGGTGATCATAGGAATCATCCTTTTCGCGCTGCCGTTTTTCAACGGGACCGGCGAAAAAAGCTGGCGGCGGCGGCCGGTTGCGGTGATGACCGTGATCCTCACCTATGTCTCGCTCGGCCTGCTCACCTACCTCGGCCACACCTCGCCCTGGTCGCCGGACATGAATGCCTGGAAGTCTGCTGAGACGCCGAAAAAATTTCTCCAGGGCCGCTCGCCGCTCGAACTTCAGGGCTCGCTGGTCATCCAGTCCATGCAGTGCAGAAACTGCCATGCCATTGACGGGATCGGCGGCCAGCGCGGGCCGGACCTCGCCGACGTCGGAGCGAGGCTGACGAAAGACCAACTCATACGGCAGGTCATCCAGGGCGGAGGCAACATGCCCGCCTACGGAAAAAACCTCTCTCCGGACCAGGTCGATGCCGTGGTGGCTTACATGGTTTCCCTGCGGACCCCGGGAGTCACCGCCGCCCTCGATTCCTCGCAGCCAGGCCGCCCCCCGATGGAATAGGCATCAGGAAAGCCTCTGCCGGGCATCCGCGGATCAGCTCTCGCACATGGTTTGGCTGTCGCCCCGCATCGCATTGTTGACCTCCGCCAAGCCGGAGCCCGGCCGTTAAACCCTTTTGATGCCAGGCACCCGAAGCAGCCATGATCCTCTCCCCTTGCTGCTTTCACCCTTTGCGACCGCGATGCGCTGGGAGCGGTTTCGACAAACCGGGATGCGGTCCGGTTGATCTGTCGCCAGGTATCGGCAGAGCAGCGCATCCTGATGCCGGTTACCAACAGCGGATATGGAATTGGCAGGCCCGGTATTCCCTGCACCGAGGAATCCCCTCTCAAGC
>Ga0194054_10001299_pt1 | contig 12079 bp, 1 predicted proteins | sample SepL2210m_MetaG_FD_163628 | JGI IMG/M metagenome (GOLD analysis project Ga0194054, IMG submission 163628) | Anoxic zone freshwater microbial communities from boreal shield lake in IISD Experimental Lakes Area, Ontario, Canada - Sep2016-L227-10m | ecosystem: Environmental > Aquatic > Freshwater >... | reverse complement strand
GGCCCCAGGACTGCGGGCGCGTGGCCTGTGGCGGGCGTGAACCTGGTGGGCCCCCAGGGTCCGGCAGGGCCGCTGGGACTGACGGGCCTTCAGGGCGCGCAGGGTCCGGCGGGCGTGCAGGGCATCCAGGGTTCCACGGGGACGGCCGGTCCGGCAGGTCCCACGGGCAGCTCCGGCGCGGCGGGTTCGGTGGGCCCCCAGGGCGTGGCGGGCGCCACGGGCGCGGCAGGTACGCAGGGCGCGCAGGGCATCCAGGGCCCCCAGGGCGTGAAGGGCAGTGACGGGCAGACGCTGGTGGCGGGCAGCGCGGCGCTGTCGGGGAGCACGAACCCCACGGCGGGCATCGGCGTGGACGGCGACTTCTACGTGAACATCACGACCAATATGCTGTTCGGACCCAAGGCCAGTGGCGTGTGGCCCGCGGGGTCCGTGTCGATCGTCGGCCCCCAGGGCGCGCAGGGCATCCAGGGCATCCAGGGCGTGCAGGGCATCGCGGGTGTGAACGGCATCAACGGCGCGACGGGGCCCCAGGGTTCCCAGGGCGTGGCCGGGCCCGTGGGTCCCGAGGGTGCCACCGGCAGCGCCGGGCAGATCCTGATCGCGGGGAAGGCGGCGCTCTCGGGCACCGTGAACCCCGCGGCGGGCGTGGGCGTGGACGGTGACTTCTACGTGAACATCACGACGAACATGGTGTTCGGCCCCAAGACTGCGGGTGCGTGGCCGACCGGCTCCGTGAGCCTGACTGGACCCCAGGGACCCCAGGGTCTGCAGGGCATCGTGGGCCCCCAGGGCCTCACGGGTGCCACGGGCCCCCAGGGCCTGGTGGGTGCCACCGGATCGGTGGGGCCAGTAGGCCCCGCGGGCACGGCGGGTGTGGCGGGACTGGCGGGCCCGGACGGGCGCACGGTGCTGAACGGCGCCGGGATGCCGGTAGCAACGGGCGCGGGCGGCGTGGTGGGTGATTTCTATCTGGATACCGTGGCCAATGTTCTCTACGGACCGAAGGCCAGCGCGAGCAGCTGGGCGGGGCTCACGGGGGTGAGCCTGGTGGGACCGGCCGGTGGCCCGGTGGGACCCACGGGACCGACCGGACCGACGGGCGCAACAGGTGCCCAGGGCGCCACGGGCAGCACGGGCCCCCAGGGCTCCATGGGCTTCACGGGCGCGACGGGTGCCACGGGCGCCACCGGCCCCAAGGGCGACACGGGCGCGCAGGGCGTGGCGGGTGTGGCGGGCCAGACGGTGGTCGCCGCCAAGGCCCTCCTGAGTGGCGCGGTCGTTCCGACGTCTGAAGGCGTGGACGGGGACTTCTACCTGAACACGGCAACGAGCACCCTGTATGGGCCGAAGGCCTCGGGCGTGTGGCCCGAAGTGGGCGTGAATATCATTGGTGCCACCGGCCAGCAGGGCCTCCAGGGCACGGCGGGCGCCACGGGTTCGACGGGTGCCACGGGCGCAACCGGGCCCCAGGGACCGGCCGGGCTGCAGGGCATCCAGGGCTCCCAGGGCCTGGCGGGCGCGACGGGCCTGACGGGCGCCACGGGGCCCCAGGGCCTGGAGGGCATGGCGGGACCCACGGGCGCCACCGGCGCCACGGGCAGCCAGGGCGCGACGGGCCTCACGGGCGCCACGGGCCCCCAGGGGGTGCAGGGCATCCAGGGCGTGCAGGGCGTGACGGGCACCAACGGCCAGATCCTGATCGCGGGCAGTGCCGCGCTGTCGGGCACGACGAACCCCGGGAACAGCGTGGGTGTGGACGGCGACTTCTACGTGAACACGACGACCAATGTGGTCTTTGGACCCAAGGTGGGCGGCGTGTGGCCCAGCGGCTCCGTGTCGATGGTCGGGCCGCAAGGCCAGACGGGCGCGCAGGGCAGCCAGGGCGTGCAGGGCGTGGCGGGCAGCAACGGCGTGAACGGCGCGACGGGCCCCCAGGGTCCGCAGGGCGTGGCGGGTCCCACGGGCCCCCAGGGCAACACGGGCACCGCCGGTCAGATCCTGATCGCGGGCAACGCGGCGCTGTCGGGGACCGTGAATCCCACGGCGGACCTCGGCGTGAACGGCGATTTCTATGTGAACACCACCAACAACACGATCTTTGGACCCAAGGCCAACAACGTCTGGCCGGGCAGCTCCGTAAGCATCGTCGGCCCCGCGGGCCCGGCGGGGGCGCAGGGCACCACCGGCGCGCAGGGCACGGTGGGCGCCACGGGCGCGACCGGGGCGACGGGCGCGGCGGGCGTGGCGGGTCCGGTGGGACCCCAGGGCCCCATCGGCCTGACGGGTGCGACCGGCGCCAAGGGTGATACCGGAACGGCCGGGCAGACGGTGATCGCAGGCAAGGCCGTGCTGTATGGCACGGTCAACCCGGCGGCAAGCCTGGGCGTGGATGGGGACTTCTACATCAACACGGCGAGCTCGGTGCTGTATGGCCCCAAGGCCGCCAGCGCGTGGCCCGTGGTGGGCGTGAACCTGGTGGGCCCCCAGGGTCCGGCGGGGCCGCAGGGCGCAACGGGGCTCCAGGGCCCGCAGGGAACGCAGGGCGTGGCGGGCATCCAGGGCGCCATCGGCGCCACGGGCCCAGCGGGTTCCACAGGAGCGACGGGCGCAGCGGGTGCCACGGGTCCGCAGGGCGGGGTCGGTGCCACCGGCGCGGCCGGCGCGCAGGGCGCCCAGGGCGTCCAGGGCGTCCAGGGCGTGAAGGGTTCTGACGGTCAGACGCTGGTGGCGGGCAGCGCGGCGCTGTCGGGAACCGGGGATCCCGCGGCCGGCACCGGCGCGAACGGCGACTTCTACGTGAACACGACGACAAACATGCTGTTCGGGCCCAAGGCGAGTGGTGCCTGGCCCTCCGGCTCCGTGAGCATCGTGGGCCCCCAGGGCCCGCAGGGCATTCAGGGCATCCAGGGCGTGCAGGGCCTCGCGGGTGTGAACGGCATCAACGGGGCGACCGGGCCGCAGGGTCCGCAGGGCCTCCAGGGCGAGACGGGCGCGCAGGGCAGCGCCGGCAGCGCCGGGCAGATCCTGATCGCGGGCAACGCGGCGCTGTCAGGCACGGTGGATCCCGCCGCCAGCGTGGGCGTGAACGGCGACTTCTACGTGAACATCACGACGAACATGGTCTTTGGCCCCAAGACGGCGGGCGCGTGGCCCACCGGGTCCGTGAGCATGGTCGGCCCCCAGGGCCACCAGGGCGTGCAGGGCGCTGTGGGCCCCCAGGGCGCCACGGGTTCCACCGGCGCCCAGGGCCTGGTGGGCGCCACCGGACCGGTCGGGCCCATCGGTCCCACGGGCTCCAAGGGCGATACCGGCGCTACGGGTGCCACCGGGGTCACTCCGTTCAGCCTCAGCGGCTCCGACGTGGCCTACACCACGGGCGCCATGGGCATCGGCATCAGCACCCCCAATGCCAGCGCCGTGCTGGACCTCACCAGCACCAGCAAGGGCTTCCTCCCGCCCCGCATGACCCTGGCCCAGCGCAGCGCCATCTCCACCCCGGCGGCGGGCCTGCTGGTCTACCAGACCGACGGCACCGCTGGCCTCTACCAGTACAGCGGCAGCAGCTGGTCCCAGGTGGGCGCCGGCAGCGTCACGGCCGTCACCGCCAGTTCTCCGTTGCTCAGCTCCGGCGGCACGACGCCGAACCTCAGCCTCGACACCGTGCCCGTCACCAGCGGCGGCACCGGGGCCATCACGGCCGCGGCGGCCCGGACCAACCTGGGCCTGGGCAACGTCGACAACACCTCGGACACCGGCAAGCCCATCTCCTCGGCCACCCAGGCTGCGCTGGACGCCAAGGCCGATGCTTCGGCGGTGACGACCGCCTTGGGCCTGAAGGCCGACGCCTCGACCATGAGCACGGCACTGGCGACGAAGGCCAATACTTCCGACATGGCCACAGCATTGGCTCTGAAGGCGCCCCTGGCTTCGCCCTCTTTCACGGGCACCACCCTCCTGGCGGGCCCGGTGGGGGTGGGCACGGCCCCGGCGAGTCCCGCGGTGTTTCCAGATGCCAGTGCGTTGCTGGATCTGACCAGCAGCACCCAGGGCTTCCTTCCGCCCCGCCTGACCTCGGACCAGCGCTCGGCCCTGAGCCCAGCCAGCAGCCCTGCCGCAGCGCTGGGGCTCATGGTCTACGACACCACGGTGAAGGACCTGATGGTGTTCAACGGCACCGCCTGGGTCACCCCGGGCAGCAGCGCCTCCAGCGGCGTCACCAGCGTCACCGGCACGGCGCCCCTCTCCGTGGCCAGCGGCACCAGCACGCCGGTCATCAGCATCACTAAGGCCGATGCCAGCACTGACGGCTACCTGGCTCACGGCGACTTCAACACCTTCAGTGCCAAAGCCTCCACCGCTTCGCCCACCTTCACGGGGACGGTGACGGCTCCGACTTTCGTGGGGAACCTGAGCGGCAACGTCAGCGGCACCGCCGCCAACGTGACGGGTGTGGTGGCCGTGGCCAACGGCGGCACGGGCTCCAGCGACGGCTCCATCGCGGGCACCGGTGCGCTCACCCTGGCGGCGGGCGGCACCAACCAGAGCGTCACGATCACGCCCAGCGGCACCGGCGCGACCTTGCTGGGCAGGCAGGTGGGCGTGGGCACCAGCATCCCGGCCACCAGCGCGCTTTTGGACCTTAGTAGCACCAGCAAGGGCTTCCTGCCGCCCCGCATGAGTGCTACCGATCGCGCGGCCATCGGGTCGCCAGTGGCCGGTCTGACTGTCTACCAGACCGATGGCACCCCGGGCCTCTACCAGTACGACGGCACCTCCTGGGCCCAGGTGGGCGCAGGCAGCGTCACCGGCGTCACGGGCACGGCACCGGTCACCGTGACTGGCACCAGTGCGCCCGTGGTCAGCCTGGCCAAGGCCACCGGCACCGTGGATGGCTATCTGGCCGCCACGGACTTTGCCACCTTTAGGGACAAGGGCACGGTCACCAACGTGGCGGCCCTGACCTTGGGCACGGACGGCACGGACCTCACCTCCACCGTGACCAATGGAACCAGCACCCCCATCATCACCCTGCAGGTGCCGACGGCCTCGTCGTCGAACCGCGGCGCCCTCAGTGCGGCGGACTGGACCACCTTCAACGCCAAGGCGCCCACCACTTCGCCCACCTTCACGGGCACGGTGACGGCACCTGGTTTTGCCGGGGCTCTGACCGGCAACGTGACGGGTAACCTCACGGGCGTGGTGGCCGGCAATGTGACAGGCAATGTGACGGGCAACGTGACCGGCAATGTCAGCGGCACCGCCGCCAATGTGACGGGTGTCGTGGCCTTGGTCAACGGCGGCACCGGCGCAGCGACCGCCGCAGCTGCTCGTGCCAACCTGGGCTTGGGCACCGCAGCGGTGGTCAACACGGGCAGCGTCAGCGGCAATGTGCCGGTGTTAGACCTCAGCGGCAAGCTGCCCACCAGCGTGGTTCCCATCAGCGGCTTGAACTACAAGGGCAACATGAGTTTGGCCGCGGTAGCCCTGGTGAATCCCACTGTGGCGATCGAAGCCTCAGGCAACTATTACATCATCAGCGTGGCAGGCACCGAGGCCGTCAGTGGGCTGACCTTCGGCATCGGTGACTGGATGATCTCCAATGGCGCTGCCTGGCAGAGGATCAGCCAGAGCCAGACCGTGAGCAGTGTGGCAGGCAAGACCGGCGTCGTGACGCTCGGCAGCTCCGATCTGGTGGAGCCAGGCCTTGCCGGGAACTCCGTGGGCAAGGTGCTGACCTGGGACGGCGCCAAGTGGGCGCCCGCCACCGGAGCCTCCGGAACCGTCACCAGCGTCGATATCTCTGGTGGCAGCACTGGCCTTACAACTTCTGTAGGTCCCATCACCACCAACGGCACCATCATCCTGGGTGGAACCCTTGCGGTGGGGAGCGGCGGCACGGGCGCCAACGATGCGGCCACGGCCCGGGGCAACCTGGGCCTGGGCAACGTGACCAACACGGCGGATGCGGACAAGCCCCTGTCCACTGCCACCACAGCGGCGCTGGCCCTGAAGGCGCCGGCGGCAAGTCCCACCTTCACCGGCACCGTGACCGGCGTGACCGCCGCCATGGTGGGCCTGGGCAATGTGGCCAATGTGGACACCACCAACGCGACCAACATCAGCAGCGGTACCCTGGCCTTGGCGCACGGCGGCACAGGGGCCACGGATGCGGCGACGGCCCGGACCAACCTGGGCCTGGGCAATGTGGCCAACCTCAAGAACACCCTGGGCGTGGCCGCTTCACCGACGGCGACCGCGGACAGTGCGGCGGGTTACGCCGCGGGCTCCCGCTGGGTGACCACGGGGGGCAAGGAGTTCATCTGCACCGATGCCACCGCAGACGCGGCGGTCTGGCTGGAGCTGACGGGCGCCGCCTCGGCCAGCCTGAAGGCCAGCAATAACCTCAGCGACGTGGCCAGCGTGGCCACCGCCCGCACCAACCTGGGCCTGGGCAATGTCACGAACACGGCGGATGCCGACAAGCCCGTGTCCACGGCCACCAGCACGGCCCTGGCCCTGAAGGCCCCCCTGGCCTCACCGACCTTCACCGGCACCGTAAGCGGCGTCACCGCTGGCATGGTGGGCCTCGGCAACGTGGCCAATGTGGACACCACCAATGCCAGCAACCTCAGCAGCGGCAACCTGGCGTTGGCTCGCGGGGGCACCGGCTCCAGCGATGGCTCCATCACCGGCACCGGCGCGCTAACCTTCGCGGCGGGCGGCAGCAACCAGAGCGTCATCCTCACGCCCAGCGGCACCGGCTCCGTCGGTGTCGGCACCGCCAGCCCCGCCACCAGCGCGGCCCTGGACATCACCAGCACCACCAAGGGCTTCCTGCCACCCCGCATGACCGCCGCTCAGCGGGCCGTCATCGGGTCACCGGTGGCCGGCCTGACGGTCTACCAGACCGATGGCACGGTGGGCCTCTACCAGTACAACGGCAGCACCTGGTCCCAGGTGGGGGCCGGCAGCGTCACCGGTGTCAGCGGCTCCGCGCCGGTGATCGTGACCGGCACCAGCACGCCGGTGATCAGCATGACCAAGGCCACCAGCAGCGCGGACGGCTACCTGGCCGCCACGGACTTCGCGGCCTTCGCGGCCAAGGGCAGCGGCACGGTCACCGCCGTCACCGCTAGCTCGCCGCTGGGTATCACCGGCAGCGCCAGCGCGCCCAATGTGAGCCTGACGGGCACCGTGCCCGTGGGCAGCGGCGGCACCGGGGCCACTAGCCTGACGGGTGTCCTGCACGGCAACGGCAGCTCCGCGGTGACCGCGGGCCAGGTCAACCTGGCATCGGAAGTCACCGGCGTCCTGCCCGTGGCCAATGGCGGCACCGGCGTCAGCAGCCTGGGCGCCAGCGGCACGGTGCTCACTTCCAATGGCAGTGGTGCGTCCTGGGTCACCCCCAGCAGCGGCGGCGGCACCGGTGGCACCTTCACCGCCACCGCCAGTGGCGCCTTGAACGTGGGCGACCTGGTGGAGCTCAACGCCGACGGCACGGTGAAGAGCATCGTCAGTTCGATCGCCGGCACTTCCGGTACCGTCAGCAGCTTCACCGCCGGTCAGCTCGTGCCCGGGGCCGGGGCCATGGCGTCGGGGGCGGGCGGAATGGCCGTGGCCACCATCGTCGGCACGGACAAGCTGGTCATGGCCTACACCCAGGCCAGCACCACCAGCAGCTATGTAGTGGCCGGCACCCTCAGCGGCACCACGGTCACCTGGGGCACCCCGGTGCTGTTTTCCAGCACCTACATCTATCCCAATAGCATCTGCGCGCTGGAGGCGGACAAGTTCGCCCTGGCCGTCGGCAGCACGGTCGCCAACAACAGCAGTCCCGCCTTGGTGGTCGGCCAGGTGACCGGGACCGCCATCACCCTAGGCACCATGAACACCGCCTCGGGCCAGATCGGCAGCGCCAACGTCACCAGCATGGGCAACAACCACCTCGGCATGGGGGGCACCTTCAATTGGGTGGGCTACTACACCTACAACTCCAGCACCCTGGCCTTGACCTACAACAACGCCTGGTCCCAGAGCCTCACCTTCCAGGGCGGCGCCCTTGCCGCCTATGAAACCGACAAGCTGATGGGCACCGAGGTCAACAGCACTGCCTTCCCCTCCATCTTCTACCTGAACGGAACGACGCTGACATATTCCACTCAGGTCTCGACCGCAGAAAGCAGCGTCTCCGGCCTTCGCTCGGTGCGAACCACCTACACCGCCACCAATCCCAGCTCGGTGCTCCATGTCTACAACAGCGGCGGCACCACCTATGCCCGGGTCGCCCTGGGCTACAGCAACAACTCGCCCGGCTGGAAGGGGCCATCCCTGGCCCTGCCGACGGCGTTTAACGCCTATACGATGGGACTGGCCTATACCTCCGAGAACATGGCTGTGTTGACCGGCACTACCACCGGCACAAATCTGGTGGCGGTCAGTATTGATACATCAGGCGCTACCCCGACCTTCGGCACCTACACCACGCTGCTGGCCTCCGGGTTCACCCCGTCGGCGTACTACCAGTTTCCTGGCGGCTCCAACGGCGCCGGAGGCCGCTTCGTCACGGCCTATACGGACTCCCTGGATTCCAACAAGCCCAAGCTGGCCGTAGGCCAGATGGGGAACAGCACCACCGTGGACCGGGGCAACGCCATCGGCGTGGTCACCGTGGGCGCAGCCAACGGCGGCCTCGCCACCATCGCCCTGCTGGGTAGCAACGCCACGGGCCTTTCGGGCCTGACGCCGGGCGCCCTCTACTACATCCAGGCCAATGGCACCCTGGGCACCACGGTCACGCCCTACTTCTACGGCACGGCCACCAGCAGCACCAGCATTCTGGGCACCACGGCCAGCAACAGCGGCAGCACGGTGACCGTGAACGAATCCGTGGCCACTAAGGTGCAGAGCGCCAGCGGCAAGACCGCCGTCTATACCGACTTCAGCCAGGGCGACGAGTCGGTGCGGGTCTTCGCCAACGGCAACAGCTCCTTCTATGCCGACGGCCACTCGGACAGCAGCCTCAACGTGGACCGCGGCACGGTCTTCACCACCATCGCGGTGGCGAACCTGGCCACCGGCGGCGCCATCGGCACCGCCGCCGCCACCGTGGACATCGGCACCTCCTTCACCCTGAACCAGACCACCGCAGGGCAGACCATCACCCTCCCCAGCCCGACCAATGTGAAGGCAGGGCGCCTCGCCTTCCTCACCAACATCGGCAGCGCCGCCTTCACCGCCTACAGCGGCAGCGTCCCCGCGGGTACTACCCGCACCCTGCTGTGGAACGGCTCGGCCTGGGTGGGCGCCAGCGACGCCGGCTCCGGCACCGCCACCACCGCCACCAACCTGGCGGGCGGCGTGGCGGGCGCCATCCACTACCAGTCGGCAGTGGGGACCACGGGCTTCTCCGCGGCGGGCACCAGCGGCCAGCCCCTGCTCAGCGGCGGCGCCGGCGCACCCACCTGGGGCACCCTGGGCGCCACCGTCGGCGGCACCGGCCAGGCCAGCTACGCCGTGGGTGACCTGCTGTATGCGTCCACCACCGCCGCCCTGTCCAAGCTGGCAGATGTGGCCGCCGGGAATGCCTTGATCTCTGGTGGTGTCACCGTGGCTCCGAGCTGGGGCAAGATCGCCCTCACCACCCATGTGAGCGGCACCCTGCCCGTGGCCAACGGCGGCACGGGTACGGCCACGGCGCCCACGGCCGCGGGCGGCATGATATACGCTGCCAGCACCAGCGCCTACGGCTCCATGGCGGCGGGCACCGCCGGCCAGGTGCTGCTCAGCGGCGGCGCCGGCGCGCCCACCTGGGGCACGCTCGGCATCGCCGCCGGCGGCACCGGCACCGCCTCGGCGCCCACTCAGTGGGGCGTGATCTACGCGGCCAGCACCACTGGCTACGCCTCGACTACTGCCGGCACCGCGGGCCAGCTCCTCAAGAGCAATGGCACCAGCGCTCCCACCTGGACCTCCCTCAGCGGGGCCGGGGTCGCGGCTTCCGGTGCCAACAGTGACATCACCAGCCTGACCGGCCTCAGCACCGCCCTCAGCGCTGGCCAGGGCGGCACCGGCCAGCTGGGCGGCTACGCCATCGGTGATCTGCTCTATGCCTCCGGTGCCTCCGCCCTCTCCAAGCTGGCGGATGTGGCCACCGGCAGCGTGCTGACCTCCGGTGGGGTGGGCGCCGCGCCAGCCTGGGGCAAGGTCGCCCTCGGCAGCGCCGTCAGTGGCACGCTGCCCGTCGGCAACGGCGGCACCGGTGCGACCTCCATAACCGCCGGAAATGTTCTGATCGGCAACAACACCAGCGCGATGTACGGCACCAACAACCTGTTCTGGGATTCCACCAACAACCGCCTGGGGGTTGGAACGGCCACTCCGTCCGCGTCTCTGCATGTGGCCTCCCAGGGCTCCTACGGCATGGGCGCCTTCGTGTATCTCAACTACTCCGCCCTTGGCTTCCCCGGCAATCCTGGCAACGGCGTAGGCGGTACAGTCGCGAACATGTCCATCATCGCGGCAGGCCGCATCCAGGCATCAGAGTTCAATGCCGTTTCCGATGCCCGCATCAAGCAGGTGGAATCCCAGGGGAATACCCAGGCCGCCCTGGACAAGGTCAACCGGCTCAAGATCACCGACTACCACTATGTGAACAAGGTGGAAAAGGGCACCGGCCTGCGCACCGGCGTCCTTGCCCAGGAGGCGGAGGAAGTGTTCCCCGACGCCGTGCACAAGGAGAAGGGTGTCATCCCGAACCTGTTCGTGGGGTCCGACCACGCGCGGTTCGATGAGGCCGCCCAAGAGCTGACCCTCACCCTGCCCAAGGTCCACGACCTGAAGGTGGGCGACCTGGTCCGCTATGCCGGGGAGATCGGGCCCTACGAGAAGCATGTCGTGGCGATCCAGGACAGCACCACCTTCACCCTGGGCGGCGTCGACGTCCCGGAGACCAAGGTGTTCGTCATCGGCAAGCAGGTGGATGACTTCCGGGTGGTGAACTACGAGGACCTGTTCGCCAACGGCTTGGCCGCCATCCAGGAACTGAGCAAGCAGAACGAGGCCCTGAAGGCGAAGAACCAGGCCCAGGAGGCGCGAATCCTCACCTTGTCCAACGACCTCGACACCCTCAAGGCCCAGGTTGCGGAGATCCTTAAGCAGCAGTCGAAGGCGAAGTAGGCACGCATGGGGGCAGTCGCCATGGCTGCCCCCGTCATGGCAGGAATGTGAGCCCCGGAGCCCCATGTCATTCCAGATGGAAGTCAGCACCGGCCGGATCCACCTCTGGGTCCACGGGCCCCTGGGTCCGCCGGAGGTGGCGCGGCTGCGAGACGCCCTCGCCCCCCTGCTGGAGGGCCGCCCCCGGGACCTGCGGCTGGAGCTGGTGGGTCTGCCCGAGCTGGACCCCGCCACCCGCGCCGCCCTGCGGGAGCTGCAGACCTTCGTCAACCGGGAGGACCGCCGCCTGAACATCGTCCACAGCGGCGAACCCCGGCCTTGCCCCATCCCTGCGGGCGCTGAAACCACCGGCTTAGGAATTCAAGCAAAAGGCAAAAGCAGCCACCGATGAACACCGATAACTGCTGATAAAAGCATGATAAAAGAACACTAATGATTTTTCAGTTGAGTCTTTATCAGCTTTTATCGGTGTTCATCGGTGTTCATCGGTGTTCATCGGTGGCCATCGGTGGCCATCGGTGGCCAAAGATCCTTTGCCTTTATCCCCTTCATCCCCTGCATCCCTGTTTCAAAAGCCTTGTTGACGGGGATGGAGAGCCGCTTCCTCTGCTTCCGGCTGGGATCGTGGCACACCAACCACCGCAAGCGGCTGGTCAAGGCTCCCAAGCTGCACTTCTACGATGCGGGCCTGGCCTGCCACCTGCTGGGCCTCCGCACAGCCCCGCAGGTGGCGACGCACCCCTTGCGGGGCGCCATCTTCGAGAGCTGGGTGGCCTCGGAGGTGATGAAGCGGCACCTCCACCAGGGCCTGGAGGCCGCTGCCTGCCACTACCGGGAGATCTCCGGGCTGGAGGTGGATCTGGTCCTGCAGGAACCCGACCGCATCCGCCTCGTGGAAGTCAAG
>Ga0194054_10001293_pt1 | contig 12107 bp, 6 predicted proteins | sample SepL2210m_MetaG_FD_163628 | JGI IMG/M metagenome (GOLD analysis project Ga0194054, IMG submission 163628) | Anoxic zone freshwater microbial communities from boreal shield lake in IISD Experimental Lakes Area, Ontario, Canada - Sep2016-L227-10m | ecosystem: Environmental > Aquatic > Freshwater >... | reverse complement strand
AACGTATGCTGGTCGGGAGAAACGGCCACGTTGTCGGACCGTGTTGCAAGAACGGTATCGAGTATCCGCTCCTGCTCCGGGTCGGGTGTTGGGGACCGGTATACTCCCCCCTCGGTGAAGAGGTTTTTATGGACATCAAATACCCTGATGCTTTTAAGGTTCGGGTTGATCGCCTCCAGCTTTTTTGCGGTATTAAAATAGGAGAGGTCAGCCCGTTCGTTATCAAAGGAACTGGAATCGAGACCGAGCTCGAGCAGGTACCGGTGGTCAGGGGTGGGCATAAACGCAAACTTTCTCAGTTTTCCGGTCACGTTGGTAGCATTTGCATCCGCCACCGACCGTACTACCCTGTCTGCCACAAATGAATCACCGGCGAGTATGGCAGGGAGCGCATGGCGGTAATCAGCATATTTCGAAAGGTCAAGGCCGAGAACATCCGGTACCGTGGACTGGGTGATCACGCCGGATTCATTGATGACATAGACATCAAGTTCGCCGTCAAAATTAGAACCGAGTGTCCTTTTTAGTCCCATATAATCAATTTTTGAGAGGTCACCCCCGCTTTTTGCATATTCGTCAAGGTAATCGTTAAATGCCACTTCCATCTTGTCATTGAGCGTACTGTCAAAAAGGTCCAGGCCCTTGTTTACGAGAACCGCTGATTCCCTGGTATTCAGCTCGGTATATTGCCTGATATATTCGTCCTGGGTGATCGTATCCTGCTTTGCCTGCATATAGGCAGCCGTGATAAGAAAGCCGATCACCAGGAGAATGATGCAGACGATCACAAAAATGAGATAATAACCGATGGATAATCGCTTAAACGACAGGAGGGGTTTTTTGAACATAGATATCCTGCAATGGTCTGGTGTTTATTGCCTGCATATTGATCAGGTATCAGGGCGATGGACCCAGGTATTATTGCCGCTGGCGATCCACACCGGTAGTTTCCGTACCTGAACCAACAAGGGTTTTCACACAGGGATATGATACACTATCTTTTTTCGATATGAAAATGGCTCCGGGGAGTTCTCATGCTGCGGTATAATTCTCTATGTAAAAAAAATACACTGTTGACGTTAAATGCATTGAAAATTAAAACCTGGGTGGAGATTCAATGTATCCCTAGTTTCGCCACATTCCTTTCGGAACCCGCATCTCAAAACGTGCTCCTTTGCTTGGTTCCCCGGTCTCGGTTATCGTGATCCCGGTGATATCAAGGATCTCGTGCGAAAGTGCTAATCCGAGCCCGGTGTTCTTTCCGAAACCCCGCTCGAATATCTTATCCTTCTCCGCTGCAACGATACCCACACCATCATCCTCGCATATGATAATGTATTCATCACCGTATTCCAGATCAGAGAACAGGATGGTCGTTATCTTCCCGCCGTAGCGCACCGCGTTGTCCATCAGGTTGTAAAACACCTTGACGATGAGCGGGTCGGCGCACACTTCCTTGCCGACAGTGATATCGTTCTCCACCATGACCTTTCCGAGTGGTGCTTCCTTTGCCGCAGTGTCCACAAGTTTACGGCAGTCCTGCCATGTGGGAGCCTTGACGCCGATCTCCTCGTATTCTCTGGTGAACTTGACAATAGCAGAGATCAGTTTTGCAGCGTTCGAAACCCTTAGGAAATACTCAGTGAGTGTAGGGTCAGGCTGCTTATTTTCGAGAATTTTTAGGTAGCCCATCAGTATCGTGAGCTGGTTGTTAATGTCGTGCCGGGTGATGGAAGAGAGGAGGTTAAGCTTTTTATTCGCTGCAGTGAGCGAAGTTGAGAATTTCTGGAGTTCCTGGGCATGGTACTCCTTCTCCTTTTCGAGTTCTTTATGTTCGGTGATATCCTGCACTGTGCCATGAAACCCGGTGATCGTACCTTGTTCATCACGTTTCACGCCACCGAATGCATTGGTCCATCGTAGGTTACCATCCGGACGGACAAATTCGAGCTCGATATTAAATGGTTCTCCCGTTGTGAGTGAACATCTAACCGCATTACTCAGACTCTCCCAACTGGCAGGTGTGTAGCAGCGATGAAGCTCAGCGTAGGTGGGCGCAGGCTGTGAGGGGTCTCTCCCGGCGATATTGAATAGTTCCTCTGACCAGGTCACGGTATCGGTTTCTATAATCCAGTCAAAGACACCTATATGTGCCAGGAGATGTGCCTCTTTCAAACCCTCCTGCGCAGATACAAGCTCCATTTCTACCCGCTTACGCTCGGTGACATCATTGATAATAGAGAAGAGGACCGTTTTTCCTCCCATCTCGATCGGAGAGGAATGCACTTCCACAGTCCGAACCTCTCCGCTTGCAAGCCGGTGGGGAAACGTAAAAAAGTTGTTCTTCTCCTGCGCTGCTTTCTTCATCTCTGCGGCAATCTCTTCCGGAGACTGGCTATTGATATCATTAATGGATTGTGCACAGAGATCATTCCGTGATCTGCCGTAAAACCGTTCTGCGGCCAGGTTTGCATCTATAATGTTCCCTTTTTCAGGATCGATCAGGAGCATGACGGAATCGTGCCGCTCGAACATTGAATGGAACCGCTTCTCGCTCGCTTTCAGCGCCTCTTCCGCCTCTTTGCGTTTGTTGATGTCTTCCAATAACCAGATAGAACCCTTTGACATGTCAGAGGGTTCAATGGCCCTGCCATTACATGAAACCCAGATTGGAGTGGTATCACGCCGTATCAACTCCATCTCGGTCTCATAGGTATTTCCCAGTGCAAGGACCGGGTAGGCGTTCCTGCCCATTTGTTCATACGCCTCCTGAGAGGGATACAATTTTCGTGTAGTCTGCCCCACCAGTTCATCCGATGGATATTGAAATATATCTTCAGTTTTCCGGTTTACCCAGATCTGTTTTCGGTCTATTAACAGGAAAATGCCTATATTAGCATTGTCAAGGATGATTTGCCGCTCCTGCAAAATATTAAACAGTTTTTCTTCAGCCACTTTGCGCTCGGTGATATCCTGGTTAATCCCCTTTACTTTTACCGGGTTACCCTGTTCGTCCTTTTCGAGTCTGCCAATGGAATGGAGTATCTTCTGGGCGGAGCCATCTTTGGGATTGATAATAAAGTCAAGGTCATACTCCTTTCCTTCATGAATCAAATCATTGAATGCTTTAAGAACCAACTCAGGTTCCACGATGCAGGATGTAAAATTTTCAATCGGGAAAGTACCTGCCATACGGGGATACCCGAACAGGTGACACCCCTCTTCAGAGCCCCACATCAGGTTGGTTTTTAAATCATACTCCCAACATCCGATATGACCGATCTCCTGCGTCATCTGAAGTCGGTTTTCATTTATCCGGAGTGCTTCTTCCTCACGCTTGCGCTCGGTAATATCCTGCACAAAACCGTAATGGTTTTCTATGCCGGTTATCGGATCGGTGTATAATGAGAACGAGAGAACCGTGTCAATAATCTTTCCGTCTTTTTTCCGGTACCTGTTCTCGAATATCTTCCACATACCCCTGTTCTGTTGAACCTCCCGGACAAATGCGGGACGTTGTTCAGGGTACTCATAAAGAGCTTCTGCTATTGAGGTTTTGTTGACCGTTTCTACCAGTTCTTCCGGTGAATCGTACCCAAGCATCGAGGCAATGGCCGAGTTGACAAAGACAAATTTTCCTTCTGGAGTCACCTGGAACATCCCGAGCGGTATATTTTCAAAAAGGTTGCGGATCTGGAGATCGCGTTTGTGGTTTGCTTCTGTACTCTGTTTACTCTCGGTAATATCCTGCACAGTACCATGGAGCCCGACGATCTTTCCATTCCCGTCACGTTGTACGCCACCGAATGCATTCGTCCATCGTATACTGCCATCCGGACGGATCATTTCCAGTTCAAGGTTATATGGTTTGCCGTTAGTGAGTGCTCTTGTAACTGCATCATTAAGAAGATTCCAGCTGGCGGGTGCATAGATACGTGGAAGTTCGGTATAGGTGGGCGCCGGGAGTGACGGGTTCCAGCCCGCAATATTGCATAATTCATCGGACCAGGTTACCGTGTCGGTTTCTATCACCCAGTCCCAGGTCCCGATATGTGCAAGGTGATGGGCTTCTTTGAGTCTCTCAAGAGCCGATGCCAGTTCCAGTTCAGCCCGCTTGCGCTCGGTGATATCAATTCCGATCCCCATAAAATAGAGCTGCCCTGGCGTTTCAAACCTGACACCCGTAAAGAAGAAAGGGATAAGATGACCATCTTTCGCCATTAAGGTACTTTCAACCGAACTCTGACCTTGTTCCATCACCAAGTCTATGGCTTTCAACACTGCATCTTTGTATTCTGGCAGGTGCAGGTCCGTTCCCGACTTCCCTTTTATCTCTTCCGCAGTGTAGCCCAAAAGTGTCTCATGCTGCTTGTTCCAGCGTATCAGTCTGTTTTCAGGATAGGTGTAGAGATAAAAGATCCCGGGGAGGCTGTCTAATATTAATTTTGAAAACTGTTGTTCTTCTCTTAATGAATCATCTACCCGTTTGCGCTCGGTGATGTCGGTTAAGAAATTGAGCGTAGCAGGACGTCCATCCCAGTCTATCACGACGACACTTAGTTCAACCCACCGGGTACTCCCGTCCCTTGAAATCAGCCGGAAGGCGTAGCGGGACGGCCCCTCCTCTCCCTTCATCCGCTTCTGGTACCGCTCCACTACCATGGCACGGTCATCCCTGTGGATAAACGCGGAGAACTGCATGGACAGGAGCTCCTGTTCCGAATACCCGGTAAAATCGATCGTCCGGTGATTGACCAGCTTCAGCATCCCGTCCTGCACAACGACAATTGCCTCATTTGAATGTTCGATTAAGTGCCGGTATTTCTCCTCGCTCTTCCGGAGTGCATCATCCGCTCTTTTACTGGACGCCGCTGTCTTGATCTTGTGCGTCAGTTCGGCAAACTGTGATTCGGGTTCACCACCTTTCTGGAGATAGAAGTCAGCACCACTATTGATTGCCTGGATAACAACCTCTTCTCTGCCTTTCCCTGTAAACAGGATGAACGGAATTGATCCAAATCGTTTCCGCACTTCAATAAGGAACTTGATGCCATCCATCCCCGGCATCTGGTAATCGGAAATTATTGCATCGAAATTTTCCTGCAGGAGGAGGTCTAATGCAGCCGGTGCCGAATCTATGGTCGTTACAGAAAAATCCCCGGATTCCTCTAAGAACAACTTGCCGATCTCCAGAAGATCGGGTTCGTCATCGACATAGAGGACCCGGAGTGTGTCTGTCATAATTCTATTTTACCCCCGGTCCGCCACATCCCCTTCGGCACGGTCATCTCGAACCGTACTCCTTTACCCGGCTCACCCGTCTCGGTGATAGTGATGCCGGTAATATCGAGGATCTCCCGCACAAAGATGAGACTCCCCCTCGATGCACGAGGCCCCTCGCTGCGTAAAAAGATCTGTTCCTTTTTCCCCTGCGGAATGCCGATCCCGTCATCTTCAAAGAAAATAGTGGCCCCTAAAGGGGTGACCGTGTGCCAGATCCGGATTCTGGTGACATTTTCCCCGTGTTTCACTGAGCTCTCGAAGAGGCGCTGGCAAACTTTTTCCAGCAGGGCATCGGCAAAGATCTCGAGGTTTCCGGTTTCAATGCTGTGCTGAATTTCGTTTATAGATATATGGGAGAGCCCGAGCAGCATCGCCATCTTCACGTTCTGCCATTTCGGGGGTTTTGCACCCATGTCCTGGTAATCTTTTGAATATTCAATGGTCTCGTGGATTAACCTGACCGCCCGGACACCTTTTTCTACGGTCTCGATGATGTCGTCCTGCCCGGCTAGTTGATTTTTTAGCAGCTCAAAGTAACTGTTAAGAATAAAGGTCAGGTTGGTTAAGTCTTTTCGTGTCAGTTGGGAGAGGATATTGAGTTTCTGGTTCACCCGCAGGAGGGTGTCTTCGGCCTTTTTCCGCTCGCTTAAATCTACGTCAAAACAGAACTGGATTGTACTCCTTCCGGGAATTTTTACTACCGCGTGGCTCGAAAAGACCGGCACCAGCGAGCCGTCCTTGTGCAGCAGCTCAAGTTCTGCGGCAGGCTCCGGGATACCGGACTCTGCCATGCGGGCAATTGCTTTTGTTACCTCGTCACGCGCCGGAATGGGGACAAGGAGGTCCCGGATATCCCGGCCTATCGCTTCTTCAGCTGTATATCCGTATATACGGGTATTTGCCTCGTTCCAGTAAACTACGGTGTGATCCGGGCGGTATCCCTGCACGGCAACCGACGGCACCCGTTCGAGCAGGGTACGCAACATCTCCTCGCTCTTTGCAAGCGCGTCTTCCGACTGCCTGCGCTCAGTGATGTCCTCTGCCAGGGAGAGCATGTATGTCTTATTTCCTGTCCCAAAAACATTTGCAGAAAATAAAATATCCCGGATTTCTCCATTTTTTGTCCTGAAGGTTACGTTTTTCTTGTGTACACTTCCCTGTATTGTTAACTGCCTTACAAACGCATCCCGCTCTTTTGGGTACACCCAGAAATTCAATTCACTGGTAGTTTTACCAGATATTTCATCCAGTACGTATCCTGACCATTCTTCAAATGCACTGTTGATATCCAGAATAATACCGGTCTGCATATCGGTGATAGCAATGGGATCAGGACTTGCTTCAAATGCTGCAGCAAACTTCCTCTCGGAAAACCTGAGTTCGTCTTCTGCCACTTTGCGCTCAGTTATGTCCCGTGAGATACCGAAAATTTCAAACGGGTCCCCCTGCTCATCGAAAACCAACGTTGACACAACTTCAGTGGAAACCACCGACCCATCTTTACAAGGCTGATCAATCAGGTTTGTCGTTATATGCCGACTCGTATCTCCGGGCTTTCTTTTTGCGATTCCCTCCTGTATTAAACGGTTGACGGTTTCCATGGATTCTGGTGTCAACGCTTCCACCATGGTCTGGGTCATCACCTCTTCCGGGGTATAGCCACGCAATTTTTGCACTGACGGGCTTACATAGGTGAATTTATCCATTTTATAATTTAGTGTCCAGATAACATCGGCAGTATTTTCAGAGATTAAACGGTAACGTTCTTCGCTCTCCCTGAGATCTTTTTCATTTTTTACGAGCATATCGAACTGCCCGCGCAATTCCTCTTCGGCGGCGGCGATATCCTCATAGGATACGCTGAGCTCTGTCTCCACCCGCCTGCGCTCGGTGATGTCGCGGGTGAAGGTCGAAAAACCAACCACCACTCCATCCTTGAAGATCGGGTTATAGGAAGATTCGAAAAACCTCTCCTGGCCGCGGGTCATGGGTAGGTTGAAATCGATGGAGAATGATTCTCCTGCCAGTGCCCGTTTATTGTTGGCATCCCAGAAGCCCCGCATCGAGTCGGGGAAGAGATCAAGTGTACAAAGGCCGGGACGCAGCTCTATCCCAAAAATGCTGCGGTAAATCTCACTGGCAGCCCGGTTGTAGACCAGCAGGCGGATCTCATTATCGTACGACGCAATAATATCGTCGGTATTTGCAATGATTGCCTGGAGATTCGCCTCGCTTTTAGTCAGGTCTGCCTCGGCTTTGTGACGCTGTACAGCCTGCCGGATTTTCAACATCAGTTCTGCGAACTGGGCCTCCGGATCGCCACCTTTCTGAAGATAAAAGTCCACTCCGTTATTGATCGCCTGGATGACGACCTCTTCCCTCCCCTTTCCGGTGAAGAGGATAAACGGTATAACCCCTAATTTCGCCCTGACCTCAATGAGGAACCGGATACCGTCCATACCGGGCATCCGGTAATCGGAAACGATAACATCAAATTGTTCTTTTTTGAGAAGTTCCAGGGCCGCAGATGCCGAACCAATAGTTATAACGGAAAAATCCCCGGTATGTTCCAGGAACACCTTACCGATCTCAAGAAGAGCGGGCTCATCATCAACATAGAGAACCCGGACTGGAGATGGCATTATACTTCCACTGGTGTTTATTACTTCATACTTTTTTGCATTGAGATGCCAGATGCAACCCATACACTTTTCCGGGATGTCCCGAGTATATTTTCAGAATCAGGGGGCAGAAGATCAGTAAATTGAAGAATTGGAGAATTGGGGATAATTATCAAAATTTGAAAAGATTACCTGAACATCCCCTTCGGTACAACCATCTCAAAACGTGCTCCTTTGCCGGGTTCCCCAGTCTCGGTAATCGTAATCCCGGTGATCGCAAGGATCTCCCGGGAGAGGGCTAAACCAAGTCCGGTATTCTTCCCAAATCCGCGTTCGAAGATTTTTTCCTTTTCTTCAGCAATAATCCCATCACCATCATCCTCGCATACGATGACCTGATCATCACCGGCTTCCCCAACAGAGAACCGGATTGTCGTGAGGTTCCCCCCATACCGGGCAGCGTTGTCCATCAGGTTGTAGAAGACCTTGACAACCAACGGATCGGCGAACACTTCTGTACCTGAAGGGATATTGTTCATCACGGTGACCTTTCCGAGCGGGGCTTGTTTTGCCGCAGTGTCCACGAGTATACGGATATCCTGCCATGTTGGAGCCTTCACGCCGATCTCCTCGTATTCCTTGGTGAACTGGACCATGGCAGAGATGCGCTGTGCAGCGGTTGCTATCTTCTGGAAATATTTGTTGTGAGTTGTATCGGGCTGCTTCTTTTCAAGAATGCGGAGATACCCCGCGAGCACCGTGAGCTGGTTGTTTATGTCGTGTCGGGTGATGCCGGAGAGAAGGTTGAGTTTCTTGTTTGCGAGGGCAAGTGCTTCTTCCGCTAGTTTTCGCTCGGTTATATCGCGGGCAATAGATAATGCCGCTTTCTTTCCATGTAATTCGAGAATATTCGTGCTGATTTCCACCGGGAATTTCGTTCCGTCTTTTCTCCGGTGGACTGCATCAAACGTCCCATGGCCCTCCTCCTGAATCAGGCGGGCAATTTGTGGCATATCAAGCTGGTGTTCCTGAGACACAATCTCGTAGGGTGACATCCCGAGTAATTCGTCCCGGGTATAACCGAGACGCTGGCAGGCAATGTTATTTACTTTGGTATACCTGCCAGGTTTCCCATCCGGCAACAGATCGTGGAGGAATATTGCATCGTTCGCATTGTCAAACAGGCCCCTGAACAAATCATCGCTCTCACGGAGTGCTTCCTGGACTGCCCGTATTCTGATAAACGCATCTATCCGTGCGATTAGTTCATCTTTCCCGACGGGGCGGAGTATATACCCGTCAGCAAGTCCCCGTTCAAATCCGTCCACCTGGTCCTGTGACGAAATCCGCTCTCCTGAACAAAGTACCACAAATACAGATGACAGGGCAGGGTCCTTTTTGATCTGCAGAGCGACATCCACGCCATTTCCATCCGGAAGATTCACATCGAGGAGGACCAGTGCCGGACGGCGCTCCTGTGTTAGTTTTATTGCATCAGCGGCATTCTGACCTTCCATTACTGAGAAACCTGCACCGCGAAGGATCCTGGATGTTGCAAAGAGCACATTAGGATCATCATCTATAACGAGGATGCTGATCTGACCTGGTGATCTACCGGACCTTTGAACAGGGTCGTTATCATCCATGAACAGGACTACCCGGGTCCGGCCTTTAACGCATCATCGCTGATCTCCGTGAATCCAGGGATATGGACAATCAGCCAGTCGAAGAACGGGTACACCTCACGATACACCGGCTCCGGAAGCTCCTCTTTGAGGATCTGCGCAAGAGTACCGAGGTTGGCGGGCCAGTAACTGACCTGGAACCCATGCGCCCGGTACGCACGAAACGCCCAGAGAGCGGTCTCCACTAAGACCGCCGGTTCATAGTTCTGGAACAGGGACGCCATAAAACGGAGGAAATTGCGGGAATTATTCTCCATCATTGCCTCGTTTCCCGGTCCAATAAGCCGTTCAATGTCTGGTCGCGACAGCATCCTCTGGTTGAGTTGCGCTGCTGCTGTGTCAAGTTTTCCCAGAAACTCTTCCGTTGAAATCGCCGAAGGTGCCTTGAGCACTGTTGCAGATTGTATCAGATCTTCTTTGTTCATTCGTTTTTCACGTCCTTGAAATTCATTACTCGTCGGTAAACAGGTCAATGAGTACCCGGTAATCTCCTGTCAGCCACGGTACCCGGATGCACCCATTACCTGCCCTGGCTTGTATTCAGCCAGGCAGGAGTCCGGCAGGATAAAACCGAATACCGAACCCTTCCCGGGCTCACTTTCGACAAACATCCGCCCCCCGTGTGCCTCAACGATCTTGCGTGAAATGACCAGTCCTAGCCCGATACTTCTCTCACCGCTTTTCTTTTTGCCCCCGGTCCCGGCGAAAGACTGGAATAATCGCTTCTGCTGATCGGGTGGAATCCCTTCTCCCTGGTCTTCAACCTGGAACCTGACACCTTCATGAAGGTGTTCACTCCGGATGGTCACGCATCCGCCTTCCGGAGAGTGTTCAATCGCGTTGCTCAGGAGGTTGGTGAATACCTGCTCTATTTTCGGCCCGTCTACCTTCAGTTTTAGCGTTGACGGGTCTAATATCGTCTCAATCCGGACCTGGCGCCAGATTGTTCCGATACCGAGGAGAGTCTCTACATTTCTGACCAGGTCAGCGAGTTCCACGTTCCCAAGAGTAAGGCTGAGGTGTCCGGACTCGATGATACTGACATCAAGGAAATTATTGATCACCTGGCTCATATGGATTGCAGTAGATTGAATGGTCTCGAGGAACTGCATCTGTTGAGAATTCAGGTGGCCCGATAAGTCTTCTGCCAGAAACTCGGTGTAATTTATGATGATCCCAACGGGGTTGCGCAGGTCATGGGCAGCCATTCCGAGGAACTGGTTCTTCAGAGCGTTCAGTTGTGCCAGTTCTGCGTTTTTCTGGTTCAATTCACGGCCAAGATTGGTAAGTTCGTGGTTCAGCGTCAGCAATTCTCTGCTGAGCCGGTCCTGTTCGGCATCATCTTTCTGCCCGAAGAAGAGGTATCCCTCATCAACCGGGTGAATGGTTACATACAGTGTCTGGGGGAGTTCTCCCGCTGTGCGGACATTCATCAGGTGCGGGGGTGGATGATGCAGCCATTGCTCAAGGAGAGTTACACCTTCCGGATTCGTCCATGAATCAACAATGAGCATCCTGCTTATATGGTCACCTTCAAGAGCGAGGCCGGTCAGCGTTTTGGCATACTGGTTGGCAAACCGCACTCCGCCCTTGCGGTCAATGATGAGCATGACAATATTCCCTGTATCGCAGAGAAAACGCCACCCTGCTATGGCAAGGTGGTCCGGTTCATCCGTTCCCATACTCCTCCATCCTCTGTTCAAGTACATCGAGCGATGAGATGTACGTTACATTGCTGTACTTTTTGAGTGATCCGGTCCCACCCCAGCGGAATGCCTGGCCACCAACGAGGATGGGCAGGTCGGGGTATTCTGCCCTGACTGCATCCAGGGCTGTTAACAATGACGGCAGGTTGGAATAGATAGAGAGCGAGAGGGCGAGAAGGTCGGGGTTACGCTTGTCAATCAGGTCCAATAAGTCCTTGATCGGCGTATTGGCCCCAAGAAAATAACCCCGCCAGCCGTGAAATTCAAAGAAATCGGCGACCATCCGGGCGCCGAGCTGGTGGTACTCATCTGCCACACAGGCGATGATAACAGAATGTTCGCGGTATTGTCCACGAAATGCCTGCGGTTCTATCTTGGTGAGAAGGCGCTCAGTGATGGCCGTCGCAAGGTGCTCAACCGATACCGATATGCGGTGGTGTTCCCAGAGTTCTCCGGTCTGGTACAGAGAACGCTGGAACAGGTTCAGGTACAGATCTTTGAGGGTAATATCTGCGTTATTCAGCTCCTGAACAATATCCGCACATCCGGTCCGGTCTCCGGCAAGAAGCCAGGCGAGATAGGTCTCATAGATCTGTTCGGTAACGAGTGTCTGCATTGGGATCCACGTGAATTAGCTGTATATCGATTGATATACCCAAATTGCATGCATGGAATATATATAGCATCTGTTTTTTTGAGAGATGAAACGGGGACAGGACAACTCCTTGATGATGCCAAATCAGTCACTCACCCCCGATCCGCCACGCTCCCACCATCACCATCATCTCGAACTGTGCCCCTTTACCTGGCTC
>Ga0194054_10001291_pt1 | contig 12119 bp, 9 predicted proteins | sample SepL2210m_MetaG_FD_163628 | JGI IMG/M metagenome (GOLD analysis project Ga0194054, IMG submission 163628) | Anoxic zone freshwater microbial communities from boreal shield lake in IISD Experimental Lakes Area, Ontario, Canada - Sep2016-L227-10m | ecosystem: Environmental > Aquatic > Freshwater >... | reverse complement strand
AAATCTTTTTTACCCAAGAGCACCATCGGTACATCAGCAACTTGACCGATATAGTCAAAGCTTGTCAGAGGATCATAAGGGAGCTTGTCATACAGTGCATTCGCCGTAGCCATACCCATATGATGCAAATAAATCGTGTAGCCATCAGGCGCTGCACGAGCTACTTTAGTGCTGGCGATTGTTCCACCTGCGCCATTGACGTTTTCAACCACCACTGTTTGGCCTAAAGCCTGTCCCATTGGAACTGCAATTAAGCGGGCAACAGTGTCTGTTGGTCCACCAGCAGCAAAAGGAACGATCAATGTGATGTTTTTAGTCGGCCAGTCAGCTTGAGCAAGGGCATTACCACTAAGAAATAGGCCAGCAGTGAGCGCCGCCGCGATTCCGGAAAATACTAATTTCTGAATTTTCATTTTGATCTCCATATCATTTTTATATATAGAACAATTCTGCCAGTTTTATAGCTTTTTTGATATGGGCTTAGCCTAGCGTTTACCAGCAAGTGCAATGGTTCTTTGGGCAAGCAGCACAACAGGGCGGTCAATCATCCGGCCATCGAGCTTAACGGCGCCCCCTTTTGATGCTTGATCTGCATCAATTACCCGCTGAGCCCAAGCCAATTCTTCCTCCGTGGGCATAAATGCCTTCTTCACAATAAGCACTTGCTTTGGATGGATGCATAACTTGCCACCAAAACCCAAACGTTTTGCGCGTTCAGCATCATCGGTAATGCGTTCAATGTCATCAGTAGAGGGCGTAACCCCATCAATAGGAGGGGCAATTTGCGCCACCCGCGAGGCTAAAACAATTTGATAACGCGCAGTTTGTAATTGGGTTTCTTGCAGATCGCAAACCATGCCAAGGTCGGCTTGCAAATCTAGATTACCTATTGCCAATCGAATCACTTGATTCGCGCTGGCAATTTCGCGTAGGCGATCAAGGCCAATGGCGGTTTCAATCATCGGAATGATGGCAGTGTTGGGCAGAATTAAAGCGGCACCATTGATTTGATCCATGGATTCGCTTTTCGGAATGAGAAGGCAGCCAACATCGAGTTCTTGTGCCAGGATTAAATCGGCTGCGTAAAAATGAGTGCCTGGTGCATTCGTGCGAATTACCAAGCGTTTCTTTTGCTCAGCGTTAAAAGTTGGCCAAGCAGTTCTAATGGCATCGCGAGCAGATTTTTTATCCTCTTCTGGAACCGCATCCTCTAGATCGATCACTACACCTGCCGCACCGCTATCCAGCGCCTTAATAAAACGCTCAGGACGTGTGCCTGGTACAAATAAAAAGTTACTACAAAAACCTAAGGGTGTATCTAATGGATTCATAAATAGCGATATTGGACTAATTGTGGGGAAGTAGAGGGCCTATCTTGGTCTGTTTGCGGATATTCCACAAGAGATCGATGGCTTTAGCCATTTCGGCAGGACTTGCGCCCCCGCTAAATGCGGCTAGACGAAGGGCTTTATCAGTAATCTCAGCGCGACTTAAAGTATTTCCAGGATCACCTTTGGGTTCATCCACACGACCTTCCAGAATTTGTCCATTGTTTAAATAGACTTTCACTTTACCGATCCAGCGTTGAGGATATGCAGCATCCACTTCAAGATCCAAAGTCATCGTGACGCGATCGCGAAATAAACAAATCGCCTCATCATGAAAATGCTGATCAAATTCTTGCAGGCCAGCAAATTGATAGTGAGCAACGAGAGCAAGTACGGTACCCATTGAAAACTTGGATTGATGCACGGTAGCGGGATCCGTCACAGGACCCAAGACATCAATTGCACCCTGATGTACGAGGGTTTCCACTTTAGCGATGTCACTAGGCTTAAGTTTGTTGGCCAGCATCACTTGCAAGAGCGCATCCGCAGCAGGGTGGGTATGGCGGCATGAGGCATGGTATTTAAAGCTCGTCTCAGCTAAAGCCCAGCGACTGCCTAAGCGATCAATCAATTTGCTGGGATCTGCATCACTAGTCATGCCTGCAGCTAAACCTTGTTTGCCTTCAAGGATATGCTCTGCGCCAGTAAAGCCCGCTTGAGCAATATAGGCTGACATGAGGCCTGTAGCGGCTGCGTGAGCAGTATGCAGTTGCTTAGAGTCGGCGGCATCGCGCAAGAATTCCCAAAGACCAGCTGATTGTGTGCCAGCTGAACCAAAAGCATGCAGCATTTGCTCGGGGTTCAATTTGAGAAGGTGTCCTACAGCGGCTGCAGCAGCCAGAGTTCCTGCTGTGCCAGTCGTATGAAACACTTTGTAATGGGAGCGACCTAAAAATTCACCAACGCGGATGCCCACTTCATAACCAGCTACTGCTGCAACGAGTAGATCTTCACCAGAGGCGCCAATTGCTTGGGCACATGCTAACGCAGGCGGGAACACCACCGTAGCTGGATGAAAGACAGAGCCATTGTGAACATCGTCTTGCTCTGCCACATGTGAAGCTGCAGCGTTGGCCATTGCCGCTAAAAAGGGGCTAGAGCTATTGCGCGAGATCAGGATTTCAGAAGGACCAGGATGAGCGCTATCGAAGCCTCCCATGTTCTGAGCAAATTGAGTAATGGTTTCAACAGGACGGGCGCCTTTGCCTGCCACTGCTGAGCCAAACCAGTCCACCAATAAATCTTCAGCGCGATTGATGACATCGTTCGGGATGTCGCTTATTTTTAGCTTGGCGGCAAAGCTGGCAAGTTGGCGAGATAAGTGTTCAGTAGTCATAAGTCAAATCTCTTGTTAAGCAAGAACTGCAGTGGCTTGCATAGTAAGCCAGCCTTCGTGGTCTTGCGCCCAAATGGAAATCGTTTTACCACTAGGGTCTATTTCTAAATCTGGCTTAGCGCATACTTTGAAAATATTGATATCAAAGGTCGGGCGAATCGCACGGAACTCAAAACTCTTCAGTTTGCACCCCGGAATACTTTGACGCACCAAATCAACCAACAGAGTAGCGATCAAAGGACCATGCACAATTAAGCCTGGATAGCCCTCTACTTCAGTAACGTATTTGCGGTCGTAATGGATGCGATGGCCATTAAACGTTAATGCTGAATAGCGAAATAGCAAGACATCATCTGGCGTAATGGTTTTACTCCACTTTGCATCAATAGGTGCGGGAGTTGGAGGAACGGGTTTGTCATCCGGTCCTGGTGCATCACGATAGACAATGTCGTGCTCTTCAACAATAGCCAATCCATGTTGATTGGAGATCTCGTGCTTAACCAATACAAAAATCAAATCACCCGTGCGTCCTGCTTTATGGGTTACAGATTCAATTTTAGAAACACGCTCGACTTCATCTCCAATAGAAAGTGGAGCCAACCACTGTATGCGACTACCCGCCCACATGCGTCGTGGCAATGGAACGGGAGGTAGAAAACCGCCGCGCTTAGGGTGACCATCAGGACCAATCTCGGATTCCCGGGCATGGGGTAAAAAATAGAGCCAATGCCAAAGCTCAGGTAAAAAAGTACCGCTCACTGGCGCTGGATCATCTCGATCTAGCGTTGCCGAAAGCGCGCGCACTGGAGCGGCGGTTATGCTGTCTTGGAAAGACTCGGATTTACCAAGCCATTCTTGTAGGTGGGTAATAGTTTGGGGTTCGATACGCATAAGGTCCATTATGCCAACCTTAGGAAAAACCTCAGCCCATTAAAACGGATGCCAAGTAAACGAGCAGCCCAGTTAGGGCAGACCCTCCTAATACTGTGATAACGCCTTTTTGGAACTTAAATAGAGCTAATCCTGCCAATAGACAAATCAGGATCGAGATCCAGGAAATCGATCCTCCAAGACCTCTCGGTAAAAAGACGTGATACGCAAAAAATAGACCCAGATTCGCAATGACACCAACTACTGCCGCAGTAATGGCGGTGAGAGGTGCAGTAAATCCGAGCTTGCCATGAGTGGATTCAATGAGAGGCCCACCGACCAAGATAAAAAAGAACGAGGGTAAAAAAGTAAACCACGTTGCTACACAAGCACCAAGCACACCAAACCAAAATGGATTACTACTGCCAATGAGATGTTGAATGTGTCCCGCAAGGTAACCAACAAACGCAACCACCATGATGAGCGGTCCCGGTGTCGTTTCACCAAGTGCTAAACCATCAATCATTTGGTTGGCGCTCAGCCAATGAAAGTGATCGACTGCCCCCTGATAGACATAAGGCAGAACCGCGTATGCGCCGCCAAAGGTAAGCAGAGCGGCTTTGGTAAAGAACCAGGCTAATTGAGGGTAGAGCGTCTGCCAGCCAAAGATAGCAAGGAGTATTCCAAAGGGAAGTAGCCAGAAAAATAGTGCAACGGCACTGTGGTGCACCGTTTTTTGCATACTAAATTGAGCATGCTTTGGACTGGGTGTGTCGTCATCAATCATGGCACTACCGTAATGTTTTTCTTTGCCGTTATCGTGGCCAGCACTTTGCTGAAAATATTCTGGGTAGTGCTTACCTCCCCAAAAACCAACTGCTGCAGCAATCAGAACAATAATCGGAAAGGCTAAATTGAATATAAAGATGGCTAAGAAAGACCCGAGCGCAATCCACTTCAGTGCTTGATTGTGAATGGTGCGTTTACCAATACGAACGGCTGCATGCAAAACAATGGCAACGACTGCTGGCTTAATGCCAAAAAAGATTGCAGCAATCCAGGGAACCTGTCCAAAGGTGAGGTATACCCAAGACAAGGCGATCAAGATAAAAAGCGACGGCAACACAAACAGAGTGCCGGCAAGAATGCCACCCCAACTGCGGTGCATCAACCAGCCTATATAGGTAACCAGTTGCTGGGCTTCAGGACCCGGTAATAGCATGCAGTAATTTAAAGCATGTAAAAAGCGCCGCTCAGAAATCCAGCGACGCTTTTCGACCAACTCTTGATGCAGAACAGCGATTTGTCCTGCTGGACCACCAAAACTAATGAAGCCTAATTTTGCCCAGAACTTTAATGCTTCTTTTAGAGGAATAGTGTTTGATTGGTTTTGCCCTTCGCTCAACTTACTCGCCCATTCCGCCTGCAACTTGACTAAAGCCATTATCAACGTAGACGATTTCAGCAGTGATGCCATTCGCTAGATCAGAGAGTAAAAACGAGGCGGCATTACCCACATCATCAATAGTCACGTTACGGCGCATTGGTGCCGCAGCTTCTACGGCCCCGAGGATTTTGCCAAAGTCTTTAATGCCAGAGGCGGCCAAAGTTTTAATTGGTCCAGCTGAGATCGCATTTACACGGATCCCTTTTGGACCCAGTGAATTGGCCAGGTAGCGTACTGAAGCCTCCAATGAAGCTTTTGCAAGACCCATGGTGTTGTAGTGTGGAACAGTGCGCATCGATCCAAGGTAGGTGAGTGTTAACAATGCTGCATTCGGGCGCAACATTGGTAATGCTGCTTTACCCATTGCAGGAAAACTGTAGGCAGAAATGTCATGTGCAATCCGATAGGCTTCGCGACTGAAACCGTCCAAGAAATCACCTGCGATCGCCTCACGTGGGGCAAACCCGATGGCATGCACGAAACCGTCAAACTGGGGCCACGTTTTTGCTAGATCTGTAAATAAGGCCTCAATTTGCTCATCACTACTTACATCGCAGTCAAAAATGAGCTCCGTATCGAATTCTTTAGCGAAATCAACGGTACGCTCCTTAAAACGTTCGCCTACATAGGTAAGGGCGAGTTCAGCACCCTCACGGTGACAAGCCTTGGCGATGCCATAGGCAATCGAGCGGTTCGAGAGGAGGCCGGTAATAAGGATTTTTTTGCCGGAAAGAAAGCCCATGATGTGTCCTTTGCTTCAAATATGATTAGCTATCTACAATTGTTGCATATATGCCCACCCTAAACCCCATTCGCCGAACAGCCCAATTCTTACTTCTAGCCTTATTGGTGGGGATGGGGGCTCATTCAACGCAGGCGGCTCAAGGGATTTCCCAGTATGGAAAGCCAAAATATGCTGAGGGATTTGCTCATTTTGATTACGTAAATCCCAACGCCCCTCGGGGTGGCACCCTCACTTTGCCAAATCCTGGCCAAAGAACCAGCTTCGATAAGTTCAATCCCTTTACTTTGCGCGGTGTCACTGCCCCGGGTATTGAGTTGATGTTCGAATCTTTAGCCGAGGGGAGTGCAGATGAGGTATCGAGTATTTATGGCTTGCTAGCGGAAGATATTGCAGTAGCGCCAGATCATCTGTCAGTCACTTTTCGGATTCGTCCAGAAGCCAAGTTTTCAGACGGGACTCCAGTATTGGCAGCAGACGTCAAACATAGCTTTGATGTTTTGATGAGCGGTAAAGCGCATCCACGTTACAAAACTACTTTTGCAGATATAGCAGAGGCAGTTGTTCTTTCTGACCGATCAGTACGATTTAATTTTAAGAACAACAATGCAGAACTTCCCATCTTGGCAGGAACGCTCCCGATTTTTTCTCGCAACTGGGGCAAGAAAGCGGATGGCTCAATCGTTCCCTTCGAGAAGATTGCGTTTGAAGTACCACTTGGTAGTGGCCCCTATTTAATTGAATCATTTAAAGCCGGCAAATCCATTGTTTACAAAAGAAACCCACAATATTGGGCAGATCAATTGAGTAAGCCTCTGAATGTACGGGTTGGTTTTTATAATTTTGATCGCGTACTTTACAAGCTTTATAGCGATGATGCGGTCAGACTTGAGGCCTTTAAGGCAGGGGAGTTTGATGCCCTCGTGGAGTACCGCGCCAAGATATGGGCCAAGGGGTATGTCGGCACAAAGTTTGATAATGGCACGCTCTTAAAGAAAGCATTCTTCAATCACAATGGCGCCGGTATGCAAGGCTTTGCCATGAATCTGCGTCGCCCCATCTTTAAAGATGTTCGGGTGCGTGAAGCCTTAGGCTACGCCTTAGATTTTGAATGGCTTAACCGCCAAATTTTTTACGATCAGTACAGCCGTATCAATAGTTATTTTCAGAATAGCGATTTGAGTGCAAACTTTGATGGTCCCAGAAAACCGACCGAAGCAGAGTTGAAATTGCTCAGGCCATTAAAAGCAAAATATCCACAATGGGTACCAGATGCTGTATTTGAACCAATGCCGCCTGCACCCTCTACTAAGCCACCTGGTAGCCTACGGCAAAATTTAAAGAAAGCGCGTGAGCTCCTAATGCATGCTGGTTGGCAATATCGCGACGGGGCATTACGCAATGAAAAGGGTGAGCCATTTCGTTTTGAAATCGTCGAGGATGGTGGATTCTTTTTAAGGGTGATCTCAGCGTATATGCGTAACCTAGAGAAACTCGGAGTCCAGGTAGATATCCGGACTAGTGATTTTGCACTTCATCAAAAGCGCATGGATGAATACGATTTTGATATGACAACCATTCGTTTCCCGGATTCACAAAATCCCGGTAATGAGTTATGGGATCGTTTTGGCAGTCAGGCTGCTAAAGAAAAAGGTTCAGATAATGTCATTGGCGTTCAGTCACCAGTAGTAGATGCCTTAGTAACGGAAATTACCAAAGCGCAAAATCGGGATGAGTTACGTGCGGCAACCCGAGCATTAGATCGCGTCTTATGGAATAGTTACTACGTGGTTCCGCAGTGGTACAACCCAACCCATCGCGTAGCCTACCGCAAGGAGATGCGCTACCCGGAGCCCCCCTTGTACTACTCTGCAGAGCCTTGGATCATGCAAAATTGGTGGAAAGAAGAGTCTAAATAATGCAAGGTCAAATGCGCGCTTATATCTTTAAACGATTGTTGTTGATGATTCCCACGCTTTTGGGCGTATTAACTCTGACATTTGCAGTGGTGCAGTTTGTTCCTGGTGGACCAGTGGAGCAGATGGTGCTCGAATTAAAAGGTAAAGGCAGTGCTGCAACAGGTGGTTCAGAATCTTCAGGGGCGGGCGCGACCTATCGTGGACGTCAAGGCGTTGATGCACAACGCTTAGAAGAGGTGAAGGCGTTATATGGATTTGATAAGCCACCTGTAGAACGGTATTTCATGATGTTAGGGCGCTTTGCACGCTTCGATTTAGGTCAAAGTTATTACCAACATGAAAGTGTTTGGGGATTAGTGGTTTCCAAACTACCGGTTTCTATCAGCATTGGCTTATGGACCTTCTTTATTACGTATTTAGTATCGATTCCACTCGGAATTGCCAAGGCAGTCCGGGATGGCTCACGCTTTGACGCCGTTACCAGCAGTATGATTTTGGTGGGTTACGCCATTCCTGGTTTTGTGTTGGGCGTGCTGTTGTTAGTTCTTTTTGGTGGCGGTAGTTTCTTACAAATATTTCCCTTGCGAGGCTTGACTTCGGATAACTGGAGTGAGCTGAGTCTGATTGGCAAGGTGATGGACTATTTATGGCATTTGGTTCTGCCAATCACCGCTTCGGTGCTGGGTAGTTTTGCTGTCGTGACGATGTTGACTAAGAATTCTTTTTTAGAAGAGATTCGGAAGCAGTATGTTCTTACCGCCAGAGCCAAGGGTTTATCGGAACAACAAGTGTTGTGGAAGCATGTCTTTCGTAATGCACTTCTCCCACTAGTGACAGGCTTTCCTGCCGCCTTTATCGGCGCATTTTTTACGGGCTCGCTCTTGATTGAGACCTTGTTCTCTTTGGATGGACTTGGCTTACTGTCTTATGAGTCCGTGATGCGTCGTGATTACCCAGTAGTGTTTGGCACCTTGTATTTATTCACCTTGATTGGTTTATTTACCAAGTTGATTTCTGATCTTTGCTACGTTTACGTTGATCCCCGCATTCAATTTGGCGCTGGAGGCGGTTCATGAATCGTTGGCAGCGCTTTAAACATAGCCGTACTGGTTACGCCAGCCTGTGGATATTCACCATCCTCTTTGGCTTGTCAATGTGTGCAGAGCTCATCGCCAATGACAAGCCACTAGTCGTGCGCTACGATGGACATTTTTATTTCCCGATTGCGAAGAATCAGCCGGAAACTGTGTTTGGTGGAGACTTTTCCACGCCCACCGATTTTTTAGATCCGGATATACGTCAAAATATTACGAGTAATGGTAATTGGGCCATCTACCCGCCAATTCACTACAGCTATGAAACACTTAATTATTTCTCCCAGGTTCCAAACCCAGCGCCACCTTCTTGGGAAAACTGGTTAGGTACTGATGATCGTGGACGCGATGTACTTGCCCGCTTGATTTATGGATTTCGTTTATCCATTTTGTTTGGCTTGGCTCTGACGATCGTCGGTGTGAGTGTGGGAATTCTGACTGGATCACTGATGGGATTTTTTGGTGGTAAGTTCGACCTCATCTCACAACGCCTGATTGAGATTTGGTCGGCGATGCCTGAGTTATATCTCCTCATCATCTTTGCCTCAATCTTTAATCCCAGTGTTTCGCTGCTAATCATTCTTCTGGCCGCCTTTGGCTGGATGGGTCTGTCTGATTACGTACGCGCAGAATTTTTCCGCAATCGTGCTCTGGAGTATGTGAGAGCGGCACGTGCCTTAGGGTTAACGAATGTCCAAATTATGTGGCGTCATATCTTGCCCAATAGTTTGACCCCAGTGATTACCTTCCTACCGTTTCGGATGAGCGCCGCAATTCTTTCGCTAACTAGTTTAGATTTCTTGGGGCTGGGCGTACCGCCTGGAACCCCAAGCTTGGGAGAATTGCTTTCGCAGGGCAAAAGTAATTTAGATGCCTGGTGGATTTCACTATCGACCTTTGTCGTATTAGTGGCCACCTTGCTCTTGTTAACGTTTATGGGTGAAGCCTTGCGGGATGCCTTCGATTCTCGTAAGTCTGGTGTGATGAGTGGAGGTCGCCCATGACTTTGCTGCGTTACGAGAATCTGTCAATCTCATTTGGTTCTGGCCGGCGTGAGAAATTTGCCGTTAAGAATTTGGATTTAGAGGTTGGTATTGGTGAGCGGGTCGCTCTTGTGGGTGAATCTGGCTCTGGGAAGACATTAACTGCACTAGCTCCATTGCGATTGGAGCCAGAGGGCGCCAAAGTTTCTGGAAAAATTCTCTGGAATAAAAAAGACGGACAGGGCACTGTGGATTTACTCTCCTTGCCGATTCAAGATATCCGTGAAATTCGGGGTCGAGAAATCGCCATGGTGTTTCAAGAGCCAATGACGGCTCTCAATCCGCTCTTTACAGTCGGCAATCAAATTATTGAAGCAGTACAGATTTATCAGCCTCTGATTTCTAAGTCAGACTGCACTGATGCTGCGATTGATTTACTGAGAAAGACCGGTATCCCAGAACCTGAGCGCCGTTTCCATTCTTATCCACATCAACTCTCTGGCGGTCAAAGACAGCGCGCCATGATTGCTATGGCACTTGCTTGTAAGCCACGGCTCTTAATTGCAGATGAGCCAACCACCGCATTGGATGTGAGCTTGCGTTTACAGATTTTGGATCTACTGAAAGAGCTTCAAGAAGAATCTAAAGATCAAGGTGGAATGGGTATTCTCCTGATTACCCATGATCTGAATTTGGTAAAGCACTTTGCACAGCGAGTGGCAGTATTAAATCAAGGCATTCTCATGGAGTCAGGGCCAACTAAACAGGTCTTTACTCACCCGAGTGATCCCTATACCAAAGCATTGGTCAACAGCGAACCTGTGCGTGAGCTAGCTCCGGTAATGCCTTTGGCCCCAGTTCTATTGAAAACTGAAGAACTCTCTGTGGCTTATCCAAGTTCTGAGTCTGTCTCTTGGTTTAAAAAAGCACCATCTCACAAAGTATTGAAAAAAGTGAGCTTTGAATTAAAGCAAGGCCAAACCATTGGCGTGATTGGTGAGTCAGGCTCAGGCAAAACAACACTTGGTATGGCAGTCTTAGGTTTGCTTGGTGACTCTTCGGCAGAAGTGAGCGGGGATGTTGATGTTCTTGGCAGTGATTGGCAAAAATTAAAACCAGTTGAGCGTCGCGCAATGCGCTCGAGCTTACAAGTCATTTTCCAGGATCCATTCGGTTCTTTATCGCCGCGCATGAATGTGATGCAAATTGTGTCTGAGGGTTTAGACATCCATTTCCCGAAACTCTCAGCAACAGAACGAGAAACTCGAGTAGTGGATATGCTCAAAGAGGTTGGTTTAGATCGCTCCGCTTTAACGCGCTTCCCGCATGAGTTTTCTGGTGGACAGCGCCAACGGATTGCGATTGCCAGAGCGTTGATCCTACGTCCACAAATTTTGGTTTTAGATGAGCCCACTTCAGCCTTGGACGTCTCGATTCAAAAACAAGTGCTGGCCTTGTTGTCCGAACTGCAAAAGAAATACAACCTGGCTTATCTCATCATTAGTCATGATTTAGCGGTCATTCGAGCGATGTCACACGAGGTAATGGTGCTCAAGGATGGCAAAGTGGTGGAGTTTGGCGATACCGAAACACTCATTCGGCATCCGCGCCAAACTTATACCAAGGAGCTTTTTGCAGCCGCTGAACTGACTTAATAGGGGGTCCAAAACCCTCTTGAATGGGCTAATTTGGTGCATTAGCCCTGTTTTAATGCAAAATCATGTTTATAAACAACGAGTTAGGGCTAGAGTGAAGACTTGGTTAATTAAAGGTTCTTTGTTAAACTGATCCGATGTCACTGAAAAAAGCGCTACTTCCAAAGGTCCTGGCTATTGCCATGGGCTTGCTTGTTTCTTTGTCGGTTTATGCAGCCGATACACCGAGCGACGCCTCTACCGAAAGCGTTCCTAAAGAGAGCATGTTCCAAGCGGGTCGCTCTTATATCGCCCGCGTTTCCGATCGTTTGGTGGATTCAGTTTCTGGTAAGTCTGAAGAGCTGATTGATCGTGCCATGGAAGTGATTGGCGTGCGTTATCGCTGGGATGCGGAGTTACCTCAATCTGGATTAGACGGCAGTAGTTTTGTGGGTTATGTATTCAAAGATAAACTGGGATTTTTATTGCCACGTAAATCAACGCAGATGAGTCGTGTTGGTAAGCCGATTAATCGCGATGAGTTGCAACCTGGTGATCTGGTATTTTTTAATACCATGCGTTTAACTTTTTCACACGTTGGTATTTATGTGGGTGACAATAAATTTATCCACTCACCCTCTAAGGGAACTACCGTTCGCGTAGATGATCTTGGAAGTCTTTATTGGGATAAACGTTTTGACGGCGC
>Ga0194054_10001284_pt1 | contig 12141 bp, 9 predicted proteins | sample SepL2210m_MetaG_FD_163628 | JGI IMG/M metagenome (GOLD analysis project Ga0194054, IMG submission 163628) | Anoxic zone freshwater microbial communities from boreal shield lake in IISD Experimental Lakes Area, Ontario, Canada - Sep2016-L227-10m | ecosystem: Environmental > Aquatic > Freshwater >... | reverse complement strand
CGACGAGGCGCCGTCTTTCCAGGGCGGATTCAAGAACCTGTAAAATCTAGCCGTCCACGGCAGTCGGCGCACTTTTCCTTGATTATCGGAGTGTTAGCGCCGACTGCCGTCGGCGGCTACGATTTCTTGAAACCACCCTGGGCGTGGGGCAGGTCTCCGACTGAAAGCTGGCGGAGTCGCGGCTGCGCGACTATCCTTGCACCATGAATCAATCGGGTTATCGGGAAGCCATGTCTGCATACATTCGTGCTCAGGCAAAGCCGCCAGACAAATTCTCTCACCAGCCCCGGCTTTATCACCTGGCGACGCGGCTGGCGGAAGGCCAGCCTTATGACGATGATGTGCTGTACGCGGCCGCATGGATGCACGATCTGGGCGTTTTTGTTGGTCATCGCCCGGAAGACATCGCGGCGTTGGGAGCCTGGGATCACATCGCCTATGCCGCCAGGGAAGTGCCGGTGCTCTTGCAGCAGTTCGGCTTTCCCACCGCAAAGATTCCCGCCGCCATCGAGGCCATTCGCACTCATCTGCCGTCCGGCAATCCGACGAGCTTTGAAGGCACCTTGTTGCGGGACGCCGATCTGCTGGAGCAACTCGGCGCCATCGGAACTCTCCGCACCGTCAGCAAGGTGGGCCGCGACACCCGCTTCCTCCGGCTCTCCGACCCGCTGCGAACCCTGCGGCGGAACGTCGAAGAATTGCCCGCGCAACTGCGGTTGGCCTCTGCGCGCCGACTCGCTCGACCGCGCGTCGAGATTCTTAGGGCCTTTTTGGAAGCCGCCGAATTCGAGGCGGATGGAATTGAATTGTAACCCGATGCCAACCCCGAATCCGCGCAGCCCGCCACCATCCCGATGAGACCAGGCGCCTTTGATTTATTGGAAAGAATCCGCCAGCAAAAGCCGGTCATACACCACCTGACCAACTGGGTGACGATTTACGATTGCGCGCAGGTCGTCAAGACCATCGGCGCTTCACCCGTGATGGCTCATGCCCTGGAGGAGGTCGCTGACATGGTCCAGATCGCCTCTGCCCTGGTGTTGAATATCGGAACCTTGACCATCGACTTTGTCGAGGCGATGAAGATCGCGGCCCAGGGCGCCAACAAAAAAGGGATTCCGGTGATTCTGGATGTCTGTGGCGCAGGGGCAACCGGATTGCGCGACCGAAAATGCCTGGAGCTGCTCAGCGAGGCTCGGATTGACATCATCAAAGGGAACACCTCCGAAGTTGCCCGGGTCAGTGGGGAGAGTGTCAGGACCAAGGGTGTCGATGCCACCGAGGTCCAGGGCGACCTGGCAGCGCTTGCAGAAAAACTGGCCAAACAGCGACAGGCCACGGTCGTGATCACGGGAAAAGAGGACATCGTCACGGACGGTAAAAAGACCTTTGTCGTAGCCAACGGACACGGGATGATGACAAGCGTGGTCGGCACCGGATGCATGGCGGCGTCAATTATCGGAACTTTTGCCGCGGTGGAACGCGACTTGAGCCTGGCGGCGGCTTGCGCCCTGGTCTGCTATGGCGTCGCAGCAGAAGCCGCCGCCAGCAAATCATCCGGCCCGGCGTCTTTTAAACAAAATCTCTTCGATTGCCTCTACCACCTCGACCGCGCCACCGTGGACCGCATGCAAAGGATCGCGGGTTTGGCAGGGTCGTAGCGCAGGTTTTCCAACCTGCCGTATCGCCGACTTTCAGTCGGCAGACCGTCCGAAGGCTCCCCGCCGTTTGATCAGTCGTCGCAACGCGGCCCCCTTCATATCATGGGCCTCCGACAACTCATTCGGTTGTCAGCGGCGAATTCGCACGTTCACCGAATACGTTACGGACGGCAGCCCGATTCCAAGCACAGGCCCAACCGATGCATTGTAGCGATTGTTGGCCGGCTTGACACCATCGATGCGTTCGTAGGGGTGGTTGTCGTCGGCGGCCGTTATGTCGGTATAAGTGTTCGTCACCCACTCCATCGCTTCGGCCGGATGTTTCCGCCAGAGGGTCGTGGCGATTCCAAGGCTTCTATAGTACCAGTAACCTCCGTCTTGATAGGCATTGTAACCGTAGGCAAGGTTCTCCCAATGTGGGCTCGTCATATCTGGCCAAACGTGACGCCCCGGAGTCACGTCATCGGCTTTGCGCGCCATCCGAACCGAACCCCGATACCCGGGTGTCATTTGGAACATATCGGCGGCGCCGCCCGCCAGCTTGTCCGCATTGTAACGCGCAGCAAACCAATCTGAGGCTGCGTCGGACTGTGCATCGGAGAGTATCCCCGACCAGACTGCGTAACCGGTAATGTCCGGAGAGGCCATCGTCGGCGCCGCCTGTCCAACACCCCAGGGCAGGTATCCGGCGGGGTTGAACTGCGCCCGAATTGCGGCGCGCATGGCCGCGGCTGTCGCACACCATGCCTTTGCGGATGAGGAATCAGGGACATGGTCACTCATGTCCGCCATGGCGCCAGCGGCATTGCAGGCCAGAACCGATACCCCGATGTCATCGCCGCCGAAACCGTAAGAGTCATGGAATCCCCACATCACGCACGCCCCGGTGGTCTCTGTAATGCCGCCGGCGCCGATGTGCCCTGGTGTCGTCCATTGTGTCACCAGACCGGTCCGGGGATTGCGAGGCACGCTGTTCCAGGCATCCACGAAACGCGCCGACTTCGCCTGGAACCACGCCTGCCAGGCTGCATCCCAACCTGCTTTGTAACCGTAGTGCCAGCCCAGCAGAATGAAACACATAGCCTCATCCATCGAGGGCCGGTTAAAATGGGCGGTCTCATCGCCATAGAAAACTCCTGGCCCCCAGCAGTAGCGCCCGTCCGGGTAAATATGGTCCGGAATAGCGCCCCTCGGGTATGTGTAGGCGCCGACTTTCCTGTTTTCTGTGAGTTGTTTGAGCGCGTGGTAATCGACCGCCCGCTTCACCTCGTCGGCCGTGACCGTGTCGCGACCCGAGCCTTCGAGTTGATAGAGAAAATCACGAGCGAAGATGCCGGCCGCACGGTAGGCCGGACCGGGAGTGCAGATGTGCGTCCCGGCCGGCATGCTCGGGTCGGTGACAAGTTCTCGAGACTCCTGGATGATGAATTCCGCCCTCGACTGCATGGCCCGGCGCAGAGCCGGCGCAACCGGAACACACATAACCGTCTCACCGTCGCTGTAGGCGCGGTAGCGATTCGTGTGCGTCTTGAATGGAGTCGAGGATAGCGAAACTGCATAGCCCAGTTTGAAAGACTTGACCCCTGGTCCGGCAGCCATCCGGACTGTCGCGCGCTCTTTCGGCGCGAGGCGGATAACGTTGGGCGAGAGTTCCGCGCTCGTATTCGGTTCAAACACCAGCATCAAATAACACTTGTCGGCATTCACCACATCAAATCTGTGGGTGCGGGATGCAGCCGTGAAGTTCTCAATCTTGTTGCTTCGCAACTGGCGGAACAATGGGCGAGAGGTGTCCTGAGCGCTGCATGCGGCAGTCAGCAATATTCCTCCGGCTATTGCTGCGGCCAGCCGCTGTGCCACCTGCATGGGGTTATTCCTGTTCTGCATGTGCGCTGCCCGTGATTTCGATGATGCGGTCGGCCCGCTCTTCCATCATGCGCTTGATGACCCGCGGCATGTTGGCGTCGTGGCGCTGCTTGAACTCATGCATGAATCCGCTCGCGTTTAGCGGAGTGAATCGAACCATGCCTTGGCCCCGAGCAGGCTGGGCTGGCTGCAGCCCAGATGGTTGGTGTTGGGAACCGGATCGAACAATTGGACCTGAGTTGCCCCCAGCGACTGAAAAGCAGCCAGAGCGACTTCAGAATTGGCAATGATCACATCCCGATCCGCTGCGCAATGGTAAAGCCGCATCGGCGCGCGAGGCCGCCAGTAATACACGTCATTGTCCTCCAACGCCAGGCGTAGCGGATGCCGCGGCTCCGATCTGAACGCGGCGAGGTATTGCGGCTTGAGGATTTGCACGGGATCGGAAGGCATCGCGGCGTTGATCTGACCGCTGGGCGTATTGCCATTCAGTAAAGGCGGCAGCGTGCTGTCATAAGGCGGCGCCAGGAGACTCGCGAGGCTGGGGGCCAGTTGATACACATCGCGATAGGCAGCCAGCAAATAGAGAAAATAGTATGGGTTCGGTTGCGCGGCGCCGGAAAGAATGTTGGTGGCAGTGACGCCCGACAAATCGTACGCGCCGGCCATCGGCGCGCATGCGGTCACGGCAAACTCGTTCGTATGGCAGGCCTCGAGTTCACGCAAAAGCGCCATCGTAGCATGACCGCCCTGCGAATAGCCGGTCAGGAAAAGCTGGTTGGTCAGCACGATGCCATTGCCCGCGCAAAAACTCCTGGCCGCGCGCAGCATATCGATACAGGCGGTCGCTTCAGAGCGCGCGTGATGATAAGGATGCAGCCCAGGCGAATCCCCCAAACCAAGATAATCCGGCGTGACCGCGGCATAGCCGGTAGTGGCAAAAGCTGCCCCCACACTTACCTCGCTCGACAAGAGGTTCATTGATGACGGGGCCGCGTTGGTTTGGGTGACGGTTCCGTGCTGGTAGCTCACGAGCGGAAGTGGCTGCGCAACGTTCACGGGCAGCAGCAAAGCGCCGGAGGCTATGGTCCGCGCGCCCAAAGGCGTCACGGTTTCATAATCGAGCTTGTAAAGCCGCACATCGTATTGGGGCGTGATCGCCACCCCCGCGAAATAAAAAAGCACTGATAGATACCCCGCGGTGGCCGTCGAGACCAGGTTGCTGGAAAGCAGTTTCCCGCGTTCGGCGGGTGGAACTGCGACAACCCGATAAAACCTGCCAGGGTTCGTGCTCGACGAATCCGTCCATTGATTGCTGGCAATCGGAAAGAGAGCCGGCAAGGCTGGAACACGCCAAAGACCATCCTGCAGCGTGTCCTGGAATTGCACGGTATAGACGCTGCCAGTTGTGGTTGCCTGCCAATCGAGCGCCCAACCGTTGGTCGTCGCATCGAGGGCTGTGATTCGGATGGAGTTGGTGGTTTGCGCGCAAAGCAACCCGTGGGTTGCCAGCAGCGCGATCGTTACAAAAGCAAATAGCAGCGTTCTTGGCCTGGTCATAGCGCCCGCAACCTAAACCCGGTTGCGAGTCTGCACAACCGGCTTTTGCTTTTCCCTCCGAACCCAGACCAAACCATCAACATTTGGAGGTTGATACCGTAAGGCATGGATTACCCGCCGCCCTCGTTCACAGGGCCGGCCAGTTTGGATGAGTTGACCAGTAAAGCGTCTTGAGCTTGTCCACCTTGACCTTCTTCCCCGAACCGTCGAGGAAGGTCAGGTTGATTGCCTGGTTGTGGCGGTTGATACAAAAGTTGGCAACGCCGCCACCTCCGCCTTTGTAGCGGTCCACCGGGATTCCGTCCGAGGGCGATGGCCAGGCGTCCATCCACATCGCGTCGCCGATAAGCGGCGTCTCGCTAGGCTTGGGAACACTGTCGATGGGGCCAAAATAGTAGGCGCCAACCTGCGATTCCATCGGCTTGTCCGAATACACCCATGAATTGAGCGCGAAAGCGCCGAAGGAGCCTGCGCTGAGGCCGAAGTAGCTCGAGAGCGGCCCCCAGTATCCATCCGCCGTCCCGTAATAATCCATCCCGTTGAGCGTGTAGCCACGCCGGTTGGCGGCTGGACAAATCCGCAAGGGGGCGTTGGTGCTCTGCCTCGAGCCGGCATAGACGATCAACCGGTCGATCCACAGCCCCAGGGTCGCATCGTAGTTGATGCTGCGGCCACGGTGATCGCTCGCATACATTTGATTCGCCAGGTTGAACTGCCGGAGGTTGTTAAGGCAACCGATGGCGATGGCCTTCTGCTTGGCTTTGGAGAGCGCAGGCAGGAGCATGGCCGCCAAAATCGCAATAATGGCAATGACCACCAGCAGCTCAATCAAAGTGAATGCTGTGGGACGCGACCAACCGCGCTTTCCAAGTTTCATGACAACCAAATCCATCTGGCTGTGATATGGCCCATACCCCGTGTTTGGTCAACGCCCATTTCAGAGCAGCCCTCAGCGTTGGGCTGGCGCATTGGCGGGGAACGCCGGTTTCTTAGCTGTAATGCGGACCACCCGGGCCGAACCAAATGGCACCGAAAAAAGCGCTAGTCGAGACGGCAACTGATGGGTATGTTGGCCCGGAATTGACTGCTTATAGACTGGGCAGAACTGAAAAAACCGCAAATGCTATGAGGACAATTATTAGACAAACGAGGTTGTCGAAATGATACGAGTTGGCGTGGTCGGGCTTGGGTTTATGGGCAAAACCCATTTTAACTGTTACAAGTCGATCCATGACGTTCAGGTCGCCGCGGTGTGCGATGTTGATGAGAAGAAGCTGAAGGACCCAAGCGGAATGGCGGGCAATCTCGCTGGCGCGGAAAAGCCTTTGGATTTTTCGGGCGTCGAACTTTATACGAATTATGATGAGATGCTGGCCAAGGCGAAGCTGGACGCGGTGTCGATAACGCTTCCCACCTATATGCACGCCGAGCATGCGATCAAGGCCCTGAAAAAGGGCCTGAATGTGATGTGCGAAAAGCCCATGGCGCTCGATGTGGCGCAGTGCAAGCGGATGATATCGGCGATGCATAAGAGCGGCAAGATATTGCAGATAGGCCACTGCATCCGGTTCTGGCCCGAGTACGTCAAGGCCAAAGAAGTGATTGATTCGGGCGAATATGGGAAGGTGAAAGCGGCGTCGTTCAGGCGGCTGAGTTCGTCGCCGGCGTGGAGTTGGAACAACTGGATGCTGGCGGGCAACAAGAGCGGAGGGGCGCTGATGGATTTGCACATTCATGATACTGACTATGTTCAGTATGTGTTCGGATTGCCCAAGTCCGTGTGGACGCGCGGGGTATTCGGGCCAAGCGGCAAACTTGACCACATCACGACCCATTATTTGTATGGGACCAATGATATGGTGATAACGGCGGAAGGCGGGTGCATAATGGCGCCGAGCTTCGGATTTGAGATGAGCTTTAATATTATTCTTGAACGCGCGACAATCGCGTATGACTGCACGAGGCATGTCCCGTTCAGGATTTGTCTCGGGAAAGGAGAGCCTCTCGTCCCCGACATCGACAAGCGTTCGGGCCATGCGCTCGAGCTGATTCATTTCATAAAGAGGCTCAAAGGCGAACCGGTTGCCGAGGTGCTGACACCCGAGGATTCGCTTCACTCGATAAAACTTATTCTGGCGGAGGAACGATCCGCAATAACAGGAAAGGAAATTAAGATAAAATGATTAAATGCAACAATTGGCCAATAGGGGTGTGCGTGTGGTCCCTGGACAACGATCTCGACAAAATCGGGCGATTGCGCCAGGAGACAAACCTGACGCATATCAACCTGGGGCTTTGGCCGGCTATAGACGGCAAAGATGAAAACTTCCTGGCAAGGGTGAAGAAGGAACAGTGGGACATCAACGCAACGGTCATTAATTTCCCGCAGGAAGATTACTCGACGCTGGATTCGATAAAGGCGACCGGCGGAATCGTCATGGACAAGTATTGGGACGTGAACAGCCAAAGAGTTTTCAAGGCGCTGGACATAACCGCCGAGATGGGAGTGAAGTACCTGCTGTTCCATTTCGGATTCTTCGACCATACCGATGCCAAGGCGGCTCAGGGTTTTAAAGATAAGGTTAAGAGGCTGGCGGATGCGGCGGCGAAAAAACACATTGCCCTGCTGATGGAGACAGGGCAGGAGACGGCAGACGATTTGAAGCTGCTGCTGGAAGAATTGAAGCATCCGGCCCTATTCGTCAACCTGGACCCGGGTAACATGATTCTCTACAACAAGGGCAACCCTGTGGAAGCGGTTAAGACTTTGCAGCCGTGGATAAGACAGGTTCATGCGAAAGACGCGTTACGCACGAAAGTGGCTGGCACCTGGGGTCAGGAAATGCCCTGGGGCGATGGCGAAGTCGGGACGGACGCATTTCTGAAGGCGTTGAAGCAAGAGGGCTTCGAGGGCGTCCTGGCCATCGAAAGAGAAGCTGGCGGCAACAAATACGAGGATATCAAACTTGGCGTGGGCAGGCTGAGCCATTGGAACGCTTAGCCGCGGGCATCAAGCATCGGTCAAGGCTTCTCGCGACCGGCTCGATTGTTTACAGATGGTCAAACCTCCTCTTCCCTCCGCTGTTTGCCTTTGAAAGCGGTGTAGAGGGTGGGCAAGACCACCAACGTCAGGAGGGTATTACTGACGACACCACCGATAACGACGGTGGCGAGCGGGCGTTGGACCTCGCCGCCGACGCCCACGTTCACGGCCATCGGGATGAAGCCGACCGCGGCGACCATGGCACCCATGAGGACCGGCCGCAGCCGCACCGTGCAGCCTTCCTGGACCGCCTCAAGCAGGGGTGCGCCGGCCTTAAGCTTTTGCTTGATGAACTCCACCAGAACCAGACCGTTCAAAATGGCGATGCCGCTGAGGGCAACGAAGCCGACGGCAGCGCTGACGGTGAAAGGCATCCCGCGCAGCCAAAGCGCCAGGACGCCGCCCACCGCGCCCAAAGGTATGCCTGTGGCCACAATGAACACGTCGCGCATGGCGCCAAGACTGAAGTAGAGCAACACGAAGATCAAGCCGAGGGCCATCGGCACGACGAACATCAAACGCTGGTTGGCGCGCTGCATGTTCTCAAACTGGCCGCCCCACTCGACGGTGTAGCCTTCGGGCAGTTTGACTTGCTCGGTGATTTTCTTCTGCGCTTCGGCCACGAAACTCCCGACGTCCCGCCCGCGCACGTTGCATTGCACGGTGATGCGGCGCTTGCCCCATTCGCGGTTGATGGTGGCCGGACCTTCGGTTTCCAAAACCTGCGCCACGCGGTTCAGGGGCAGGACGGAGCCGGTCGCGGTGGGAATGAGCGTGGTGGCCAGCGCGTCGGGGTCCGTGCGCTGGCGGTCGGGCAGCCGCACGACCAGTGGGAAACGACGCTGGCCTTCACGGATTTCTCCGACGCGTTTGGTGCCCACTGATTCGACAACGTTGAGAATGTTGCGCGTGGGCACGCCGTAGCGCGCAATAGCTTCCTGGTCCACTTTGATCTGCAACACGGGCTGGCCGGTGAGTTGTTCACCCGTGATTTCGCCGCGTCCGGGAATGGTGCCGAGGACTTTCTGCATCTCGTCCGAGATCTCGCGCAACTTGTCCAAATCGTCGCCGTAGATTTTGATGCCGATGTCCGAGCGAATCCCAGCCACCAACTCGTTGAGGCGCATTTCAATCGGCTGGCTGAAGGCCACTCTCAGACCCGGAATTTTTACGAAGAGCTTGCGCATCTCTTCCACCAGTTCAGACTGGGTGTGGGCCTTCCGCCATTGGCTGCGGGGTTTGAGCGCTAGAAAGAAATCCGAAAGCTCGATGCCCATCGGGTCGGTCGCCACCTCGGCGCTACCGAGGCGGGTCCAGATGTTGGCAATCTCGTTCGGGAACTCCGCCAACAGGAGCTTTTCGATTCTGTCGTTGACCGCCACGGCTTCCTCAACGGAGACGCCGGCGACCCGCACGGTGGTGCCGACGATAGCGCCCTCGCCCAATTTGGGAAGGAATTCACCGCCCATGCGGGAGGCCAGAAGGAGTGTGCCTGCAAGCAGCGCGATGGCGCCGAAGATTATAGTCTTGCGAAAGCGCATAGCCGCCGCCAGCACGGGGCAGTAGAGACGGCGAGCCAGGCGCGCCAACAACGGCTCGGTTTCCTTGACCGGCTTGGTCAAAAACAGGCTGGCCAGCACGGGCATCAGAGTTAGGGAAAGAATGAGCGACCCGAGGAGAGCGAAGATCATGGTGAGCGCCATGGGCCGGAAGAGTTTGCCTTCAATCCCTTCGAGCCCGAGGATGGGCAGGAAAACCACCAGGACAATGGCCACGCCGAACGCGACGGGCCGGACCACTTCCAGGGAGGCGCTGGTCATCGTCTCGCGCCGTTCTTCCTCGCTAAGGTTGCGGCCCAATTGACGCTGGCGAGCGGCTAGACAGCGAATGGCGTTTTCCACCATTACTACCGCTCCGTCCACCAAAAGGCCAAAGTCAATCGCGCCCAGGCTGAGAAGACTGGCGGCAATGCCGGCGCGCAGCATCAAGGCCACGGCCACGAGCATCGAAAGCGGGATGGCCGCTGACATGATGAGGCCGGCTCGGAAATTGCCGAGGAAGGCAAACAAAACCCCGACCACCAGCAGCGCGCCCACCAGCAGGTTTTCTTCAACGGTGCGGATGACGTTGTCCACCAGTTCGGTTCGGTCATACAAAACCTGCACGATGATGTCCTTGGGCAGGAAGGTTTGCACCTCGGCGAGTTTCTTCTTCAAGTCGCGCGTCACGACATGGCTGTTCTCACCCATCAGCATAAAACCCAGACCGAGAACAATCTCGCCCTTGCCGGCCCCGGTCACCGCGCCGCGCCGAATTTCGTGGTCCACCTGGACGGTGGCGACGTCAGCGACTCGCACCGGGACGCCGTCGTGCGCGGCGATGACGATGTTGCCGATTTCCTCAATGTTGGTGGCTAACCCGAGGCCCTGAACGAGGAGCGATTCCCCATTGCGGACCACCTGGCCGCCGCCGACGTTTTGGTTGTTGGCTTCCAGCGCCTCGAAAAGTTGCTCCAGGGTGAGACCGTATTTGACCAACCGGTCTGGCTCGGTCACAACGTGGTACTGTTTCTCGAACCCACCCCAACTGTTGATTTCAGCCACCCCAGGGACTTTGCGCAACTGCGGCTTGATGACCCAGTCCTGTATTTCCCGAAGATCGGTGAGCGTGCGCTTGGGATTGTCCGAGCGGACGACGTAGTGGAATATCTCGCCCAAGCCGGTGGCGATGGGTCCAAGCTGGGGCCGTTCCAGCCCGGCGGGCAATTCAACCGTTTGCAAACGCTCGCTGATGAGCTGGCGCGCGCGGTAAATGCTGGTGGCATCGTCGAAGGTGGCGACGACCTGCGAGAGACCAAATTTGGAGATGGAACGGACATTCTTGAGCCCCGGAAGCCCGCTCACCGCCAGTTCGACGGGGATGGTGACCTGCTGCTCGGCCTCCTGGGGGCTGAGGGCGGGCACGCTGGTGTTGATTTGGACCTGCACCGGCGTGGTGTCCGGGAAGGCGTCGATTGGCAGGAGGCTCAACGAGCGCCCGCCGACGGCGATGAGAACCGCCGCCAGCACACAAACCAACAGGCGGTTTTTCAGCGAAGTTTTGATCAGCCAATTCAACATAGCGTCCTTTTAGTCTGCGCAGCCTGCGCCCATGCGCGAGCTGAGCCATTGGGACTTGAGGGCGAAGCCGTGTCTCACCACCACAACTTCCTGCGGCTTCAAACCAGCGAGCACCTCGAGCTGGCCGTCGAACTTGACACCGATGGATACGGCGCGGGCCTCGAACAAATCATCGGTCAGCTTGACGAAGATGAAGGGTTTGCCCTCGAGGGCGTAAATGGCCGAAGAGGGCACAAGCACGGCTCCTTCGGCGCTGCGGACAACGATGCGGGCGCGGGCGAACATCCTGGCTTTGAGCAGCCCGTCCGGGTTGGGCACTTCAGCCCGGGCGCGGGCCATGCGGGTCCGCTCGTCCACTTCGGCGCCAATCCAGGTCAGCTTGCCAGTAAACGTCTGGCCGGGGAGCGACTCCACTTTCAGCTCCACAGTTTGACCGACTTTCACGCGCGCCAAAGCCGATTCCGGAATATTGAGCATCGCCCACATCACCGAGCGGTCGGCCAGGGTGAACAACGGTTTGCCCGCTTCCACCAGTGCGCCACGCACAGCACTCCGTTCGACGATCTCGCCCGCAAACGGGGCGCGCACCTCCATGAGAACCTGTTCGTGCGGCTTGCCGCCGAGTGTATCAATCTGCTCTTCGGTGAATCCGAGGGTGCGAAGCTGCTGACAGGCCCCGCGATGATCGGCTTCGGCCTGCTGCAAGTCCTTCTCCGAACTCACGCGGTCGGCGCGCAGCTTGCGCTCGCGATCGAGGGTCTGGTGGCTCAGCACCGCTTTGGCCACGGCTTCCGCTATCGAGGCCGACCAGATCTTCGCCACCGCCTGCTTCTCCTCGACCTTGCTGCCCAAATCCACGGGAACTTCCTGAATGATGCCGCCGACCGGCGCG